>ERZ779851.2067-NODE-2067-length-16081-cov-15.204293_pt1 | contig 16081 bp, 15 predicted proteins | sample MGYA00511094_ERZ779851 | MGnify/ENA primary metagenome ERZ779851 (study PRJEB29588, sample SAMEA2155512) | human gut metagenome | biome: human gut; feature: human-associated habitat; material: faeces | place: Denmark | collected 2008/2010 ...
GTTGTATTAGGATTATTGACAAAAACTCAAAGGGGTGTTATTGCTGAATAGTTACTAGCAGGAAATGACTCTCTAACTGAAGAATCAATTGAATAATTATATCTTGCTTAGGAATTTGCAACTTCATCATAAGGCTATCTCCAACTTTGTGCTAATCTATAAACTTCCTGATAGCTTTCCTTATTCTCGAAGAGGAACTTTGCTATCACCTGCATCAATTCATAATCTTCTTCAGAATCAATATCCAGTACACCCGTATCATCCATAACAATGGCATCACATTTCTCATCCAACAAGATTGCCGGTTCAATTTCTTTCAATGCAGTTGAAGAATATGCATAGATGGATGCATTCATGTCATAAAAGACAGGCGCTTCCTGACGAGTTGTGTAATGAGAAGGAAACGCTAAATCGTAGAAATCGCCTTTCTTGGTTACCATGTTGAAATATGGATTTCTTCGAGAATTGGCAACAGAAAAGACAACACGAACATCATTTCTTGCAATCTTTCTGTCGATTGCATTTTTAATATCCTCCACTGTTCTCAAAGGAGAAGTGATATCCAAATCTACTACCATGTCATAAGCCTTACCAAATTCTTTCTCAGCTCTCAACAGACAGTCTTTAATGACATCGACTTTTGAGACTTTATCTCCTGCCAAAGAAGAATCGCGCCATAACTTAGTAACAGCAACCCCTTTCGCTGAATCCATGATATTCATCAAGTCTTGGCTATCAGTATTAACTACAACATCGTAGGTGTTTACAGAATTACCATACTTCTCTATGTAAAGTGTAATTCCTGCCACAGAATACCATGCAAGAGGTATGTCTAAAAAATCACGTGCATTTTTACCTTTCACTCCTTTTGAACCTGCACGACCACATAATGTAAATAAGATATTCATAAATTATTCTCCTTTAGCTAATTTAAGTACATGAAAAGCATGTTCCATTGTACTGTCATTTTCAATTTTATTGTTTATAATCTCGAAGAAATGTTCAATTTCTCGCATCTGATACTCATTTCTTTCACTTGGCAGCTGAATTACTTTACCTGTTCTCAAATATTCTATTCTGCCGTCTTCTATATCACATCGTATGGTATCATTTGGCAAGAACATTTCTAATGTACGAATCATTGAACGGCCAAAATAATCCAAATGTAATTCTATTGAAGTTGTAGATGTTCTACCGATATATATAGCAATATCATCACTATCAATTTCAAGATTTGATATTTTTCTCTGTATAGAATAGGTCTCTACCGGATTACCAAAAAGCCATGTCAAATAATCCCATTCATGAATGAGATCGATTCCGACACCACCGCCCATGTCTCGATGCGCACTATAGCACTTGCGATAATCCTGTCCTGGTCGCCAGTCTGGAAGATAGCTTGAACTGATAGCTCGTACAGAAAACGACTTTGAAAAATCAATATTCTGCTTTACATATTGCAGGGCTGCACTATATCTAAGAGGGCACGCAACATAGCAGATAGTATCCTTTAATTCTTCAAACAGAGAAGTTTCTATATCAGTTTTGTCAAATACAGGCTTCTCTATAAAAAAGGATTTAGTTCTATGCTTAAACTTCTGTATCGTATCATAATGAACCGATGTTGGATTCGTAACAAACACGACATCGTACATTATATTCGATTCCGCAATATCGTCATATGAATAGATAGATGTAACTAATGGTCGAATATCCAAAGGAACATCACTTCCTACTTTGCTACGATATAAATCAATAGTAAAGGTATTACCTTTTTGATTGAGATACTCGCAAACATTCCTCAAATGACGCTTACCTATCGAACCTAATCCACAAAAAGCAATTTTGTAATTACTCATTTTTACTGTTCTATTTCATCAATTATTGAAAGCAAAGTTTTATCTTTCTCGAAATCCCAGTCAGGAGTAATGCCATTCTCAACTTGATTAAAGAATGCATTTATTTCCTCTCTATAAGGATTTTCTGTGATAAAATCTGCATAACCATCAACATGCTCTGCCTCTTCTTCTATATTTACCTGAAGATCCTTTTTAGATTCCAGATAATCATATTCATATAAAGAATCTGAAGTACCATTCCAAGTCAGATGTAGTTTTTCACCATACACCTCTAAATGACGTGTTGCTTTTCTAGACACAACATCTACAGCAAATACACCTTTAGCTCCAGTCTCATGTTCTATAGTTATCAGATAGTTATCTGCGTAATCTATGTTAAGATCAGTATTCTTACTCTTGATAGCACTTACTTTTGCTATATCACCAAAGGCAGATACCAACCAAGGCATATCAATAGCCATAATCTCACGACAACCATTTGTTCTCGGATTACCGATAAAATAGTTATTATAACTCTCCCAAGGATGCCAATCTGGCAAATACTGTCCTACATGATAAATATAGTTTAACTTCTCATTACATGGGCGCACCTTATTAATAATTGCCTTTGTATCCTCTTCGTACAAAAATGTTGAAGAAAGGAATAACACACAATTATTATCATGAGCAAGTTTTATATTCTCATCATACAGATCACTTACCAGATTTATCTCTGTAAATACATGTAGTTTATTCTTTAAACACAGGTTTATTAACTTTGCATGTGACAAAGGTGATGTACAAACAAAGGCACAAGTAGGATTTTCCTTATCAATTGCCTCTTGTAAATCATTATAACAAGATACACCTAAATCCTCTGTTACTTGCTTAACACGTTCCATTTGGGTATCAATACCAAAGATTTCAACGTCTTTTCTTTCTTTCAAAAGACGAATTCTTCTTTTTCCCATAGACCCCAATCCGATAACTATAACTTTCATACTCCTAAAGTTTTATTTCTTCGTCAATTGAATAATCTTGTTGTGCGATTCTTCCTGCCACAACATCCCAATAAGAAGCCTTGATACCATTGTCGCTACGCTTTACGGTCATATTATCCTCTGAAAGAATCTCACCTTTCTTAATAGAACGGCTTGCAACAATACGTTTCAAAACTACCTTTGAGATTTTCTTTTCACTCTCATTTGGCTGCTTTATTCCATCTCCCAAGGCCTGCTCAATATGGCGAATGGCAGATACCATTGCCTTAAGTTCTTCGGGATTCAAGGAAGCCTTATGATCAGGTCCTTCCATATTCTTGTCGAGAGTGAAATGTTTCTCTATAATTTCTGCTCCCATGGCAACAGCAGCTATTGGAACTTCAATTCCCATGGTATGATCTGAATATCCAACCCTGCACTTAAATGCTTCCTTCATTGTCTGCATAGCTCGAAGGTTGACCTCATTCATAGGACATGGATAATTGGTTGTACAGTGTAAAATAGAGATATCCTTGACACCAGCCTCCTGCAATGTATCATAAGCAATGGCAACTTGTGCCAAGTTTGCCATGCCTGTAGAAAGTATAACAGGCATTCCATATTTCGCAACAGAGCGAAGATATGGAATATTAGTGATATCACCTGAGCCTAACTTGATAAAAGGCATTCCCAGGTTCACCAGAAAATCTAGAGACTCTGTCTCATCCGCTGTGGAAAGAAACTGGATCCCGATTTCATCACAATACTGTTTAACCAACTGGAAATTATCATATGACAACTCCAATTTCTTCAGCATCGTAAACTGATCATCATCATTATTGAGATTTTTCTCCTGATACTCTGCTTTCTTTGTGCCTTTGGTTATAATAAGTTCCGTTTTCCAAGTTTGGAACTTCACGGCATCAACACCGGCAGCTTTTGCAGCATCGCAAAGTTTCAAAGCCAAATCGAGTCGACCATTATGGTTGACTCCTGCCTCAGCAATTATGTAAACATGTTGATTAGTCATGGTAATCTCTTAGCAAATCTTTTTCCTTGGTAATGACGACATCATCATACATCAACATCAGAACCCCTTCATCATACTCTCCGATTTGTGACTTATTCTCTATGCCATCAATATTGTTCATAATGAGTTTTACAAAATCAACTCCAGCACCATAGGCATGTAAATAAGCACCACCAAATCGAGGGTTAATCTCTGAAAGATAATACTCTCCATTTTTATAGAAGAAATCCATATCACAAGGTCCATTCAGTTCTAAGACACTACAAACCTCTTCTATAAAATCAAACAACTTTTGGTCCTTGAAAGAAATTGTTTTACTTGCTCCTCCAATTCGCGTTTCTATTTTACGCTTTGAAAATGCAGCTACAGGCTTATGACTAAAGCAATCTACATAAACATCAGCATCGCAGTCACCCCCTGTCATCAATTCCTGAATAATATAATCAAACTTACTTTCACTGAATATAACTTCCATTTCTTCTATTGTGTTGACACGCTGAGCACCAACACTTCCACTGCCAGATATTGGCTTGATAAATACAGGGAACGAAATATCTCCTTTTCCTAATCCAGCCTTAAAAGAATCCAATGAATTATATGTTAGGACAGTACGAACTCCTTTTTTAGACAGATGTAAGAACATTTCATATTTATCAAAGCATAAACCTGCAGACCTATAAGAAGGACATAACGGAAGTATACCATTTTCTATAAAGAGCTCTCTATTTTTAGACAACACCTCTATCTCTGGATCTATAAATGTAGTTATAGCCTTAATGTCCTCTTTTTTGCATAAATCAAGAACTGTTTCGATGTATAATGGATCTGATATCTTAGGGACAACGTATTGTTTATCTGCTAAAAATAAAGCTGGTGCTACTGACCAGTTGTCAGTAGCTATGACCTTACCCTTGCCGTTAAGAGTATTACGAAAGTCTAACATAAGCCGGCCTCTTCTGCCGACGTTACAACACAAAAGATTATATTTCATAATGGTTTACTTATTTGAATTATCTAATTGTAAATATTCACGCTCTGTCCATGACGGACGAACTAATGTAAAATTATCCCCCTCTTGCAAATAGATATTTGGGAAATATCTAATAAACAATGGAGACAGACAAGATGTGTATGCTCCAACAAAAGAAAATTTTATAATATCGCCAACTTTTAACATTGGCAAGTCGCTTTCGCTGAAAAGTCTGTCATTCTCTAAACAAGTGCAACCTACGACTACTTGCATCTGTTCTGTTTCTCTATTTGTTATATCATTGACAATTGTTTTAAAATAATCCTTTTTGTGAAAGAAAGGATCGATATCATTTCTACTACCATCAATGACTACTATACGTTTGTCACCAATATACTTGGTATCTATTACTGATGAATAGAAAGAAAATGGAGATGCAATGATAGCATTGCCTGGTTCTACTATCACAGTTAATTGAGAAATATCCATGAAAGTGGACAGGTTTTCTGCAATTGCTTCCACATAGTCATCATAAGTTGGCTTTCCAGGCATATCCCCATAAAAACCTCCACCCAAATCTAAATATTTAAGATTCAAGTCATATTTTCTTACTACTTCAACTGCATAATTACAAATTTTTTTATATACAGAAAGACTTCTTGTCTTGGATGTTCTGTGAAGATGCAAACCTGCAATTGAAATATTTTCTAATCCATAAATACAAGATAGAGCTTCTTCTAACTCACCATTTTCATCTGAAAAACCGAATCTGCTGAATTCTTCTCCATCCTTACAGTCCTCTGGTGAAATGTCCATTAAATTCAAGTTCAGCCGAAGTCCCACCTCGTAGGAATGATCTTTTGGTAAATCTTCTAACCAATCTAATTCACGCTTCGTGTCAATATTAACATAACTTCCATTTACAATAGCATCTATAAACGTAGCTTTATCTTTTAAAGGTCCATTATAGACGATTCTATTGGGCTTGAATTGTTTACAACGAGCCAGCTTATATTCATCGTAAGATACTACTTCTGCAAAACAACCCTCATTTCTCAAAATATCAAGTAATACTGGAGTCGAATTCGTCTTAACCGAATAGCCTAATACGTTTTGTTTAAATCGCTTGTTCAAAGCTTTTTTAAAAGAGCGTATATTTGAAACGAGCTTTTCTGTCTCTAAAACAAAACATGGAGTTTTAACTTCATCAAACTTCATAAAAAAATCTTTTTATATATTTGACTATTCGTTCTGAAGCCTTTCCATCTCCATACGGGTTTTCAATCATCGCTATTTTTTTTCGATAACTGTCTGTACTCATATAAGTAAATGCGCTTTTGATTTCTGAGTAGGAAGTTCCCACATTTATAATATTAGATGTCGTGAATCTGCCTTTTTGCCGATTGCCGATATTTATTGTTGGTAATCTCCAATAACCCGTTTCATAAATTCCACTTGAAGAATTACCTATCATGCAATACAAATATTGCAAAATACTGGTATATCTTAATTGCCCCAAAGAGGCAAATAGATGACAATGGGGATGAGTCGAGGCGTATTTACTGAGATATTGGTTAATTTCATTACCATACAAGTCTGTATTAGCCTTTCCTATGAGTACTTCAAAATCCTCGTCTAATCCATCAATAACCTTCAGAATATTTTGAAGTGTCAACATGTTGTCGTCAAAACTTTCTTTTGTGACAGGATGATAAGTTAATAGAATCCATTTCTTTCTCTCATCAAGGCCAAGAGATAAGGCAAGCTCCTTTTGGGATAACAATGTCAGATTGCGAAAATTGTCTAAATTTGTCTCACCCGTAACATATATATTATCAGTACTTTGGCGCATTGTTCTAATACGAGCAGCTGATTCTTCAGTACCTGGGAAATGTAGAGTTGACATCATTGTCACTGCATTTCTCACTTCATTGTCAATTGCTCCCTCTGTGATATCTCCTCCAGATATATGAGCAACAGGAATTCTCATAACCAAGGCTGTACCTACGATTGGAAGCAACTCGTATCTATCTCCTAAAACCACTATCATATCTGGATTCAAGCGATTAAAAGCATCTGTCATTCCAATGGAACAGAGCCCCATTGATTTGGAGATACCAACAGATGTTTCAGAAGAAAGAAGCATCTCTACCTTCTCATCTATATGATAGCCATCCTCTTCTATTGCCTGATAGGTAAGCCCTTGTTCTGGAGAAAGATGCCCACCTGTTACTACTAACTGTAGTTGCAAGTCTTCATCTTTTTCTATTCCATCTATCACCCATCGCAAAAGCCCATACTCAGAACGGGCGCCCGTGATAACGCAAACTCTCTTCATTATTCCTTAGGCAAATCAGAGGGACGAACAGAACTTGGAATATTCACTACTCTATCAGCAAACCAGATTGTATTCTCCAAGCCATCGTTCTCACAATTCTCAAACATTGGCAAGCGATTCATCAGCTCCCAAATTGGACGAGTCATTAGACCATTATCATTTGTCTGGGTAAGGAAGTCAATCTGTGCCTCCTTATTTTTCAAGATAACAGCATTGAGCCAATAGTTGGAAACTGTATTTGGAGAATCAACGAAGAACTCGATATCTGGTACATTCTTGAAGTACTCCTCATATTCAGCAGCTACCTTACGCTTGCTTACTACATACTTGTCTATATTCTCCAACTGAGCACATCCCATTGCAGCATTGATGTTTGGCATACGATAATTGAAGCCAATATGGTCATGGCGGAACTCCCAGCGATGTGGAATCTTCGCCTGGGTGGTAATATGCTTGGCATAAGCTGCCAACTCCTCATCATTGAAGAGCATCATACCGCCGCCACCTGTGGTGATGGTCTTGTTACCATTGAAGCTAATCGCACCAATCTTACCAAATGTACCAGTATGCTGTCCTTTGAATGTAGAACCAATACTCTCTGCTGCATCCTCTACAAGTTCGATATGCCACTCTTTACAGATAGCTGCAATCTCATCAATACGGACAGGATGACCGAATGAGTGCATAGGAACGCATGCCTTGACACGACGACCGGTATTCTTGTTATAGCAAGCCAAGTCATCCTCTTCGAAAGCGAAATCCTTACTTTTTGGAAGTTCTCCCTTGCGAACGTTCTTGCGAACCTCTGCATTCTTCTCAAGCCATGCCTTCAAAGAATCAGGAGAAAGACCCATTGTTGAACGATCCACATCGATGAATACCGCATGAGCTCCAATATAACTCAATGCATTGCAGGTTGCAATGAAAGTAAGAGCTTGGGTCAATACTTCATCATCTTGCTTTACACCGACGAGCAACAGGCTCATGTGAAGGGCATTTGTTCCACTAACACATACCACCGTCTTCTTTGCACCTGTGTATTTTGCCATATCCTCCTCGAAACGATCGACAAACTTACCTACGGATGAAACGAAGGTTGTGTCAATACACTCGTTTAGATATTTCTTTTCATTACCTGCAAAAACAGGAACTGCCAGCGGAGTAAACTCCTGGTTGCCATAAACCGACTTGATAAAGTCTATTGTTTTACTAAAATCTGCCATAATATTAAAATTTTAAAAATCCCTCCAACCCACACAGTTGCTTAGAAATAATTCAACATTGTTTCAAGGTATAGTTGAAAACATTGGTATATTTCAACCAAATTATTCCATATCCACTTTGTTACAATTATACTATTATACAACCATACACCTGCATTAATTAAAGACTACACTCTAGACCCGCAGGTGGTGAGCTTCTAGAGGAGTCTCTTCATCTTTCTTTTCATACTCAATGAATTTATTTTTATAGGTCATGAGTTTTATGTCTGCGACCATTTATAGACGGGTTTTACATTTTCTGATCCAAGTTCTTACCTTTTTCCTCATGCTCGAAGTTAGGTATAAACTTCTTGATAGATGTCACGATTTCAGCCTTGGTGAAGTCTGGCTCTGCAAAGATACCCTCCAACTCATCAAAGAACTGGTTAATCTCCGGCATCGGACGGCGGGTCGTCTCCTCAACTACACCGAGTGCAGAAAAACGAGTCATATTGATTTTCTCACAAGGAATATAAAATTCCTCGTAAGCTTTCTCGCCAGTAGTATCACTCTTGAAGTAAACAACAGGATAGTTGTCACTCTCGTAATCCATATCTGCTGCATACTTCTTTGCCTCAGGATCATTCTTGCACTCCACTTTCTTGAATCCTTCTGCCTTTACGAAGTCATCGCAGATAGATGAGAAGGTAAGCATCTGCTCTTCACCCAGCTTTGGGAAGAACACCTCACCACCATCACCAAGGATACAAGCCAACATGCAAATCTGGCCAGACTCCTCAGGAGATACAAAATAGCGCTTCACATCAGAAGGTGCTGCCAATGGCTGCTTCTTCTGCAAACGATGAATCCATCCATCTGGCAAAGAACCGTTGGAGAAAGCTACATTAGCAAAACGAGCGGTTGTCACCTTGAAATGCTCATTGTATGCCATTACCAAGTCTTCCATGATTCGCTTGCTGGCACCCATGATGTTCACAGGATTTGCCGCCTTATCTGTAGAAACGCAGAAGAAATGCTTTGGTGGGAAAACGCAAAGCAAATCCATCAGTTTCTTTGCCTTGATATCGTTGTTCTCAATAAGAGCCTGTACACTATACTTGTCTTTCTCAGAACGCACATGCTTATGCGCAGAGAAGTTGGCTACAATATCAAAGCCTTTCTCCTCACGGAAGATACGCTCAAAAATTGGGTCAGCGAAATTGAGCGTGTAACAGCGGAACTCATCTGGCACATAAAGTCCCTCCGTGCTTCGAACGTCACGAACCAGCTCAGCCAGCCCATTCTCGTTAAGATCAACCACCACCACGCTCTTAGGTTCAAAACGCAGCACGGCTTTGATAAACGAGGATCCAATGGATCCAGCTCCACCAATCACACACACTTTCTTACCCTTTATCTCCTGAGTAAGAGTTTCCTTGTTTGCCTCGATATCCTTGGCAAACATACTGACCGGACGGTTAATCACATAGTCAGCGATGAATTTATCTAAATTGAACATTGTAAAATTTTTCAATAGTTAATCAGCAGAAAAGTGCACCTCATGCCCAAGACGGTTACTGTTACTGCTCCGATTTTTTGATTTCTTGGTATTTTATTATTACGGGAGAGTTTGAAAAGTTTTTGAGCTAAACCCAACTAGTCGGAAGTATTATCCTATTTATAGTAAAAGTCTGATAAAATGCAATAGCCCAACCATATTTATTAGCAAAAACTCTATTAAGAAAATTATAAAGCAATCTTTCTTACTTTATTTGCTTCTTTTATTACATATACTCCACGAGGAAGCGATTTGAGGATATTTCCGTAACTTTCCGCAACACCCTCTGCGGCTATACGCTGAATTAGGATTCCGTTGGCAGAATAGATGGAGACGTCCCCCTTTGCTGCTTCCGTTTCTGGTACATTGATACCTGATGGTTCTGTTGTACCCAAAAGAGTATAAGCATCTTCGATGGTATTGTAATAGTAAGCCTTTATAGAAGTTAAACTCTTTCCTTCGAGGGCAACCGCTGCCTGTGGAACCAATATGTGGTATGTAGTCTTAGATTGGCTGAATATTGGCTGCGTGGTCTCATAACTATAATCTGCGCCATCCGCGACAATTTCCAATTTAATCTTGTTTTGGAAATTATTGGTTGAAGGGTTGACAAAGTTCATCTCAAACGCTCTTCCAGAAACGGTTTTACCGAAAGGATTCTCAACCTCTATGATGTTTTTTTCTAAATACAGTTTAGGATTTCCCAAATGATTGTCGGGAACAATTATCTCAGCCTTGCCACCATTGACTTTTACTTCTACTTCTGTAGGGGCGGAAACCCACACTTTGCTCCATGTGGGTTCAATATCTGACTTGGAGTATAATACCAACTTATAGATGCCATCTTCAAGAGTGGTAGGCAACGCAAAATCTAAGTGACGTGTTTCCGCAAACTTGTTTCCGGCTCTCAGTCCATAGGTACGTTGACGTAGGATGTCGATAAATTGACCGTCTTTTTCAAGTCCCCAACCATAGTTTACGGTCGCTTTCTGCAAACTATAGTTTCTGAGATTGCAACTGAGTGTGAACTTCTCGCCCAAATTTACTGTTATCTGCCTCAGTAAGGTGTCCATATTCAAGATGATAGCTTCCTCAGAAATACATCTCTGCAATGGATAGTCTGTGTATTCTGGTGTAGGGTAGCAGTTGATGACCATAGCTTGTGCGGCGTTATAGCAAACGCCACGACCACCAGGCGTTGTACCACTTTGATTGAGCACATTGATGTCTGCAAACTTATCACCACTACCAGAATGTCCGAAATTCACATGATACTTGCCTTCTGAATCAAGACCATCAATTACAAACATGTGCCCAGCTTCTGTACCATCAAACAGCCATGTGCCACGGTAGAATACTGGATGGCCTGCTCGAAGCTGCGTATTCAGCATTTCTATCCACTCTGCTGTAGAATAGTATTGACGACGCAAATATCTTGCATCCTCAGAAATATGGAGGTTGTGCTGCAAACCATAAAGCATCTTTGCATAATTGTTGATAGATGTTGCCGAGCCATATTGCGCATACATTGCAGCACCACAAGCATATACTAAATCTGCAACAGCCTTGGCTTGTTGTTCGGTATATTCATCTCGATAATCTTCTTTGATATTATCCCAGTCAATAATGTAGTTTTCAAAATCAACATCCACTGCATACTTATTTGCTCCGCTTTGGTACGAAACACTTCCATAACCATGGGTAGGTTGCTTATACTTGGTTAGTATCTGCGCAACAGCCACAGGTCCACATCCAGCCGCTGAATTATCTGGGCAACTGTTATTATACGGTGCTGTCTGACTATACTTTGTTGTAAGCATTGGCACAACTTCTTGTGCCGACAAAGGTATTTTACAAAAAAGTAATGTAACAGCAAGCAATATTGTTGAGGAAATCTTTCTTTTATGTATCATACTTTATCAAGTGTTAGGAATATCACCAATACAACGTCCCCACTATTTTTCAAGCAGTTACGCATATCTGTTTTTTTAAAAAAAGAATTACTATCGTTTTTAGGGCGAAGGGGAACCTAAGCGCACCCCATCACCTCACTTGTTTTCTCAACGTAGATACATGAAAGAATTATTCGATAGTCCTTATCCCCATTTTTCATGCGGGTAAGGATATCCTCTATGTACCTACCAAATTTCAAATTGTTCATCTTGCAGCTTTCATATAGAGAATACATGAAGGCTAGATTTTCGGCGGGCAAGCCGCCAGCATTTGTCACATTAATCGCCGTTAATCGGACGTTAATCTGTCGTTAATACTTTTCCTTCATTCGGACGGTAATACGACATTGCTCCCCACCGCAGTATCGCTCTGCGCTATGCCGCCACTCGTATGGGGATAGTTTGTTATTGTAATTGTCTAACCTTGGCTACTATTACGCTTCTGAATGTCAGACCTATATGGCGATTGTTTCATACGATAACATCTGTATTCCTCCTTTTTTGTATTTGAAATAGCACAAATGTACGAAAGGCATATCGAGTCGAGCGAACGCAACCGTTTACAGATTTCCACGATATGATCCTTGCCATAGTAGCTCAGCAGAAGTTTCCAATCATTCCAATTGCCATACTCCAGAACCCGCTGAACAAAGAAGGACGGATACTTGTCCATGTCAGCCTGTGATTTGTCTATGTCCCAAAATAGAACAGGAGACAACTTTTTAATACATTCAGCACCGTTCATCATTATTGCCATTTCTGTTGAGCAGCAAAGGTAAGGCTAATATTTAACATCACAAAGGATTTTAGCGATTTTTGTGATTAGTGTTCATGCGGTGCGTAACTCTTTATAAAAGGGAACGTCCTACATGGATTGGATTTTGGTGGCGGGCAGGCCGCCAGGGCTTTTCACATTAATCGCCGTTAATCGGACATTAATCTGTCGTTAATATTTTGGGGTACCGTCATTCGGACGGTAATACGACATTGTTCCCCACCGCAGTATCGCTCTGCGCTATGCCGCCACTCGGATGGGGATATTACTTACTGATAAGGGAAAACAACTAGAACAACTAGTACAATAAATAACAACGCCTTCAGCAAGGCACCGGGTGGACAGAATTCCTGCTGCAAGGGAAACAACATGAACAAAGCTTCGCAAGGACGATGTCCTAGCACTTCCCTTAAGTCCATGACAATGCCTTTTGAACGGATTGACGCTCACGAATAACGGCCAACATTGCTTTGCTGGCACCTGCAGCATCTGCCATTTCATACATCGTGATCTTTGTATCCTCGCCAGTTTTATCTGCTTGTCGCTTTGCGCGCTTCCATGCTTTGTCCTCATGCGACTTGTCTGACAAATCAAAGGAATCTACACCTTTGCATTTGTCTATCCACTTATCAAGCATCTTGACGTCAGCTACTGAGAGTTCGTCCATATCGCAAACAGCTTGCTTTGAAGCAAGAATAAGTTGATGACCGTCCTGTGATAGTTCTATCTTCAATGAGTCGGCGAAGTCTTTCAACTCCGGTGAAGATATCTCAGCCTTTCCTTCTACTCCACGCAACACCTTGTAGGTCAATGTTGGAACAGGGCCATGCTTCCGTGCTACAAAAGTATCATAGATGATGGGCAAGCCGTACTCTTTCAGCTGGTTTTGCTGGGCAAAGTACATGACCTTAAAGAGGTGGATGTAGTCCACTCCCTCTGGGAATGCCTTCAGGATGTAAAGCACAACTGCTTTTATCTTTAGTATCTGATCTATTGTCTTCATGACGATTATTCCTTTCTTTAATTTGGCAAAAGTACCACTTTATTCCTAAACGACCAAGGGTTTCTCGGTTTTTAACGCGCGCTTATAGCATAAGGGGTGTTGGTGGCGGGCAAGCCGTCAGGGCTTTTTACATTAATCGCCGTTAATCGAACATGAATCGGTCGTTAATACTTTTTGTCATGGGCGGGACCTGTGACGGGCCTCCAAGGCATCGTTGATGCGGGCGCGAATGTTGTTCACGCTTCTTCCCGTGGTGATGTTGATGGCGAAAGGAAGCAGGCATTGGATGAAGCTCTCCTTGACAATGGTCTCTTCGGTGAGCTTGGGCTCTTGATCGAGCAGGGAGACGACGACCTGGGCCAGATCGGTGGCGTTGTTGCACGCGCGAATCTTGTTGAGATGCGCCGGGATGTGGTCCTTGTCGATGTAGCGAGAGCTTTTCTGCCTCGGAAGAAAGCGCGTCGCTGGTAGTCTGGACGACCTGCAGTTTGTTGGCATGATCATAGACATAGAGGTTTTGTACTGCCTCGGTGGCGTTGGGCAGAATCTGGTTGTTTCCGCCGTAAATATTGATGGTCATATCACACATAAAAGGTTGAATATTTGTTTTGGATGATGAATACTCGATAGAGGGTCTTTAGTACGCTGCTTGATGAAGTTAACTTCGAAGCCCGATGAAGTTAACTTCGTAGGCCAATGAATATAACTTCGTAGGCCGATGAATATAACTTCATTTTTTGAGGTGGTTGGGGAGGTTTTTCTCCTTATCTATATATAGGCACCGAGAAATCCGTCTTTCACGTCCATCGGGGGTGATTTCTGAGCTAAATCAGACCGATTATGAACGGATTGTGAATGGATTGTAAACGGATTGTAAACGGTTATGAATAGATTTGATTTCGGCTTCTCAACTTAGTACCTTTGCATCGCAGTCAGGAAACAACATCCAATTCTGTCGGGCGCAATGACTGCTTGCGTAAACATCAAGTCCCATACCGACGATGGGCAAGCGTATGATCAATTACAGTGTGTACATGATGCGTAATTCGTTGAAGCCGAATCTCCCCGAGAAGGCGTATGCCAAGGCGCAGGTGAAGGAGGTGATGTCGTTTCGCGACTTCGTGGCCCACATCGCCGAGCATGGTGGCTACAAGCGTGGACAGGTGAAGGGCGTGTTGAGCGACATGTGCTCGTGTCTCGTGGAGCAACTGCTGGAGGGCAAGAAGGTGATGCTCGATGAGCTCGGCAACTTCTGGTTGTCCATCAGCAGCGAAGGGGCGGAGAGCTGTGAGACGTTCACGTCGAAGAACATCACGGCAGTGAATATCATCTTCACGCCGGGCACGGACTTCGAGAACCTCATCGGACGCGCGGCCTTCAACCCGGTAGCGAGCCGATCGCTGCAAACTGCTGCCTTGAAGGCGGAGAAGAAGGGTGAGAACGTGATCGACATCGAGGCCGTGAAGAAGGGTCCTGGCAACGGTGGTGGCAACACGGGAAAGCCTTCTAACCCTTCTGAGGGTACGGGAGAGAACACCGGTGAGCCTTCCAACCCGTCGGGTGGCGCAGGAAGCAACACGGGTGAGGACGGCAAGACGGACACGGGAATCACCAATCCGCCGAGCAGTGGCGAGGACGGTGGCACCTTGGGTGACTAATCAAGCAGTGTATGAAGTTTATTCTATTCATCTATCTTAAAACATCGCGTATGAAAGTGAACTGGAAACGTGTGGCACTGTATGTGCTGCGAATCATTGAAATGGTGATCACCGGCGCAGCGGGTGGAGCCATCACGCAACTCTAATCTCTAACTCGTGGTCACGGCCTCTGCGCATCGGCCCTCAACTCGTTGACGGAAGATGGAGGGGTCGTGACCTCTCACTTGAATTTCTATGAGAACTATCACTTTGATCATTATTCATTGCTCGGCGGTACGGCCCAGCCAGACGTCGAGCGCGCAACAGATTGACTCTTGGCACCGCAAACGGGGCTGGAGTGGCATTGGCTACCACTATGTGGTACGGCGGGACGGAACCGTAGAGCGGGGGCGGCCCGAGGCGAAGGTGGGGGCGCACTGCCTGAACCACAACAGGCATAGCATCGGGGTGTGCTACGAGGGTGGCTTGGACGCCCAAGGCAGGCCGGCGGACACGCGGACGGAGGCGCAGAAGCGTGCGCTGATCACGTTGGTGCGGGAGCTCAAGGGGCGGTATCCACAGGCGATCGTCGTGTCGCATCATACGTTCGACCCGCGCAAGGCGTGTCCTTGCTTTCATGCGGAGCGGGAGTATAGGGACGTGACTTGCTGAGGTAGGGAAAACAACCAGAACAACAAGTACAACATGTAACAATCTGTGATTCAGACAATCCTGCTGAAAGGGAAACAACAAAGAACAACTTTTTGCGGCCGCTTTTTCAGGAAAAGCGGCTCGCCC
>ERZ779851.2072-NODE-2072-length-16071-cov-2.815185_pt1 | contig 16071 bp, 13 predicted proteins | sample MGYA00511094_ERZ779851 | MGnify/ENA primary metagenome ERZ779851 (study PRJEB29588, sample SAMEA2155512) | human gut metagenome | biome: human gut; feature: human-associated habitat; material: faeces | place: Denmark | collected 2008/2010 ...
CTGCCAAGGAGAACTGCGAGGTATTCGTTATCTGTGCGCAGATTGAGCAGGAGATTGCGGAACTGGATGACGATGAGAAGAAGATGTTTTTGGAGGATTTGGGACTTACTGAGTCCGGTCTTGAGAAACTGATTCGTGCCAGCTACCGCATTCTTGGTTTGATTAGTTTTTTGACAACCGGTCCGGATGAGACGCGTGCATGGACGATTACAGAAGGAACGAAGGCACCACAGGCGGCAGGTAAAATTCATACGGATTTTGAACGCGGATTCATTCGTGCGGAAGTGGTAAGCTATGATAATCTGGTAGAGTACAATGGATATAACGGAGCAAAAGAAAAAGGTCTTGTGCGCTCCGAAGGAAAAGAGTATGTTGTACAGGATGGCGATGTTGTATTGTTCCGCTTTAATGTATAAAATGAAAGAGGGGTATTTGGGATGAGTCAAGGGGCAGATATTGCATTTCCACATTTGGGAATTACCATTGGACATTTGCCAAAAGGAATTACCATCGGTGGATTCACGATTGCTTTTTATGGTATTATCATTGCCTGTGGTATGCTTGCCGGGCTTATGCTGGCGAGATGGCAGGCAAAGAGAACCGGGCAGGAGCCGGATGTTTACTCCGATTATGCGATTTGGGGAATTATTTTTGCGATTATCGGAGCACGCTTATATTATGTAGCGTTTAGCTGGGATGCCTATAAGAACAATCTATTGCAGATTTTTAACACACGAGGCGGCGGACTTGCGATTTATGGTGGTGTAATTGCTGCTGTACTTACTGCAATTGTCTATTGTAAAAAGAAAAAATACAATTTCTTTTTATTTGCCGATACAGCTGTGCCGGGACTGGTGCTTGGACAGATTATCGGACGGTTTGGTAATTTTATGAACCGGGAGGCATTTGGAGAATATACGGATTCGCTGTTTGCCATGCGCCTAAAGGTGAGTGATGTCACATCGGCAAATATTACTTCTACGATGAGAGAGCATATCAGCATACAAGATGGCATTCGTTATATTCAGGTGCATCCGACGTTCTTGTATGAAGCAGCATGGAATGTGCTAGTACTGACGGCAATGCTTCTTTATACGAAGAAAAAGAAATTCGATGGAGAGATTTTTCTCATTTATCTCATCGGATATGGTCTTGGCAGAGCATGGATTGAGGGACTGCGTACCGACCAGTTACAGATTGGAACAACCGGAATTGCTGTATCACAGGTGTTTTCGGCGGTTCTTGTAGTGGCTGGTGTGGTTGTCTGGATTTATCGGATGAGACGGTTGAAAAAGAAAGAAAAATAACAAAACAGGAAAAAGGTTCTGTTTATCTACGATATAAAGTAGATAAGCGGGGCCTTTTTTTGCGTACAAACAGGAAAAAAATTGGAATTAGGCTTGCCAATTCCCACTAAGTGGTGTATTATTAATGTAAAAGTGGTGAGAAGTGGAGTAAAGTGTCACGAAGTGGTAAATTTTATGACTTATGTGGCAGGTTCACAAAGCCATGATGGGAAGTTGGTGAAGCACGATGTTTATGGGAACGTATGAGCATGGCCTTGATGCGAAAGGACGTGTGATTATTCCGGCGAAATTAAGAGAAGACTTAGGGGAGTCTTTTGTTGTGACGCTTGGATTAGACGGTTGTCTGTTTGCGTATCCAATGAACGAATGGGAGGGTTTCATCGAAAAATTAAAAGAACTTCCCGGCACGAAAGAGGCCAGAATGCTTCAGAGACATTTCTTGGCAAATGCGGCACCATGTGAACTGGACAAGCAGGGACGTGCTTTGATACCGGCAAAATTACGTGAATATGCCGGACTTGCCAAAGAAACCGTTTTTGTCGGCGTCCTTTCTAAAATTGAAATTTGGAGTAAAGAGCGCTGGAATGAAAATGATGATTATGACAACATCGATGACATTGCCGAACATATGTCAGAGTTTGGCCTTAGTTTTTAGTCGGTGCAGGCAAGGAGGCAGTTATGGAATTTAAGCATGTGTCGGTTCTGTTAGAAGAAACCATAGACAGTCTGAATATTTGTCCGGATGGAATCTATGTAGATGGTACAACCGGTGGCGGCGGCCATTCGTATGAAATTGCAAAGCGATTAGGAGACAAGGGGCGTTTAATCTGCATCGACCAGGATGCGGAGGCACTTGCTGCGGCGCGCGTGCGGCTGGCACCTTTTGAAGAAAAGATAACTTTTGTAAAAAGCAACTACGTACATATGAAAGAAGTGCTTTCGGAGTTGTCGATACCAAAGGTAAACGGTATTGTTTTAGACTTAGGTGTTTCTTCTTATCAATTAGACAATGCCGAGAGGGGATTTTCTTATCGGGAAGATGCACCACTTGATATGCGGATGGATAGAGAGCAGAGTGTAACTGCCAAAGACATTGTAAATGAATACCCGGAATCCGAACTTTTCCGCATTATTAAAGAATATGGCGAGGAACGATTTGCAAGAAGTATTGCAAGAAATATTTGCAGACAAAGAAAAGAAAAACCGATTGAGACGACCTTGGAATTAGTCGATTTAATACGCACTTCTATGCCGGCGAAAGCAAGAAACGGAAAAAGCCATCCGGCAAAGAGAACATTTCAGGCAATCCGAATTGAATGCAACTGCGAATTGGATGTGTTAAGACAGGCGCTTGACGACATGGTTGATTTGCTTTGTGATGGAGGAAGACTTAGCATCATCACCTTTCACTCATTGGAAGACCGCATGGTAAAGACAAGCTTTAAGAAACAGGAAAATCCATGTACCTGCCCGCCGGATTTCCCGGTTTGTGTCTGTGGAAAGAAACCAAAAGGAAAAGTTGTTACAAGGAAACCGATTCTTCCATCAGAAGAGGAATTAGAACGAAATACACGCTCAAAAAGTGCGAAATTAAGAGTGTTTGAAAAAATAGAAAGTTAGGAGGAAGTTACATGGCAACACGGAGAACGCCATACGTATATGGAAGTGCGGCACCGAACATTGAGGTAATGCCGCGCAGGGAGGATGATTACGAGAGAAGGAGACAGACAAGACCCGTCTCCAGACCAAGACCAAAACGGAAGGCAAAAATTGATAAAGTTGCCGTGTTATTGACAGCACTTACTTTTTTTGGTGACTTTTTCTGTTGTTATGTTTGTGTCATTGTTCTATATTCGTCTGCAATTTCAGTCTACCTATTTGAATAAAAGTGTGGTAAAATTGCAAAGTGAAGTAGTTGAAATGGAAAAGAAAAATGCAACTGCCGAGAAAGAATTGGACGACTCGGTTGATTTGACTGCTATTTATAACAAAGCAACGAAACAGCTTGGCATGGTGGCAGCAAGTGAAAACCAGATGGATACTTATGAGAGCCGGAAGAGTACGCAGGTTCGCACTCATGGGGATATTCCGGCAGAATAATTGTGAAAAGCACAACCGGAATGGAGAGTAAGATATGGCTACACAGTATAATCAAGGACGATACTCCTATCGAAGACGCAGAAGAAGAGGAAAGCCGAAACGTTTTAGCAGAAAAATGTGTATTACGGTATTTCTCGTCTTTTGCGTTTGTTTGTTTACTTTTGGGGTGTTGTTGTTTAAGATTTACCGCATCAACAGTAAGGATGGAGACCGTTACCGCAAAGAGGCACTTTCTCAGCAGTCATATACAAATACGGTGTTGAATTACCAGCGCGGTGATGTTAAGGACCGTAACAATACTACATTGGCAGTCAGCGTGCGCAAATATGATTTGGTGTTAGAGCCACGGACACTTGGCAAAGATGAAAAGAAAAAACAGGCAACGGTAGATGCAATTGCAAAAACATTTGGCGTGGCATCGTCTGTTGTGGAAGAAGTAATTCAGAAAAAGCCAAACTCGATGTACGAGCATATTGACGGTTTAAAGGAACTGCCTGCAAAAAAGGTGGACAAGTTCAAAAAGCAGATAAAAAAAGAACGTTTAGAGGGCGTTTGGTTTGAGGAAGTGTACAAAAGAAATTATCCGCTGAAAACCGTTGGTGCAAGTATTATTGGTTTTATGAATTCAAATAATCAGGGAACTTACGGTGTGGAAGAACAGTACAATTCCGTTTTGAATGGAACGACAGGAAGAGAGTATGGTTATTTTGATTCCAATATGAATTTACAGCGAACCATTAAAGAAGCAAAAGACGGCAATTCGGTTGTTCTCACGATTGATGCCAATGTGCAGAAAATTATAGAGGATGAAATTGCGGATTTCCAAAAGAACGGAACCGGTGCGAAGACGATTGCGATGATGGTCATGAATCCGAAAAATGGAGAAATTCTTGCTATGGCATCCAACTCCACATTCGATTTGAATGACCCACAGAATCTGGCGTCCATGTATTCGGAACAGAAGATTGCAGCGATGACAGACAAAGAGAAAAACGAAAATCTTCTGTCTATGTGGTCGAATTTTTGCGTTGGCTCTGCCTATGAGCCGGGTTCTACATTTAAGCCGTTTACAATTGCTGCGGCGTTAGATGAAAATATTATCTCCGGAAAATCCACATTTCAGTGTAACGGTGTAAAGAAAGTGGCTGACAGAGAAATTCACTGCAGCAACCGAAATGGACATGGCATGCTAGATTTGCGTCATGCTCTGATGGAATCCTGCAATGCAGCCCTTATGGATATCGGACTTGGATTGGGACGAAATAAATTTAGTAAGTATAACAAATTGTATGGATTTGGACAGCGCACCGGTGTAGATCTGCCGGGTGAAACTTCCGGTTTGATTCACACGAAAGAAGAATTGAATCCGGTAGAATTAGCGACAAGTAGTTTTGGACAGACGCAGACGGTTACGATGGTTCAGATGCTCAGTGGTTTTTCATCCCTGATTAATGGCGGAAATTATTATCAGCCGCATTTGGTAAAAGAAATTCAGAACAGTAACGGTGATGTGGTAAAAACGATTGATCCGGTTATTGTGAAACGAACAACGAGTGAGGATACCAGTTCGAAATTAAGAAGTTACTTAAAATCAACGGTAGAAGAAGGAACTGCGGCACCGGCACAGGTAAAAGGATATTCCATTGGCGGAAAGACCGGTACGGCGGAAAAACGACCGGTATCGGCAAAGAAGTACTTAGTTTCCTTTATTGGCTGTGAGCCGGCAGAAGACCCGGAAGTGGCTTATTATGTGATTATTGATGAGCCTCATGTAAAAGACCAGGCGCACTCTACCTATGCGACCGAATTTTCGTCGAAGGTGATGAAACGTGTTCTTCCGTTTTTGGGACAATATGCTTCTTCGTCTCAAACAAAGCAGGATGCGAAACAAGAATAGGAATGATGAAGGGGCATATCTGAGCTCTCCATACAATACACTGTAATAATGAGAAAATCGGGAGCTTGTTTATGGAAAACCGACATCGAACATACCAACGTCAGTCAATGGGGTTGGTATTTTTTCTCTTTGTGCTTGTACTTTTAACACTGCTTGGCAGGCTTTTTTATCTCATGATAGGAAAAGCGGATTATTATGGAGTACAGGCGAAGGAACTTCATGAGCGTGAGCGAAAGATTAAGGCGGAACGAGGAGAAATCAAGGACTGTCACGGCAATGTATTAGCGGCAAATCGGTCCGTATCGACTATATCCGTAATCCACAGTCAGATGAAGGAGCCGGAACGGGTGATAACCCTTTTGTCGAAGGAATTGATGTTAGACGAGAAAGAGGTCCGGAAAAAAGTGGAGAAGGTTTCTTTGCGTGAAAAAATTAAATCGAACGTGGATAAGGAGACTTCGGATCGAATACGAAATTACAAATTGGCGGGTGTTACCGTCGATGAGGACTATAAAAGAGAGTACCGCTATGACTCGCTGGCATCAAAGGTGCTTGGTTTTACCGGCGGTGATAATCAGGGAATTATCGGTTTGGAAGTATCTTATGAAAAATATTTAAAAGGATTGGATGGCTCGATTTTGACAATGACGACCGCTTATGGTACGGAAATTGAAAATGGAGCCGAAGACCGCATTGAGCCGGTGGCAGGCTGGACATTAAATACCAGTCTTGATTTACCGGTGATGGAATACACGGACCAGTTAGCCAATTATCTGCTGAAAAAGAAACAGGCGAAAAGCGTGGATATTATTGTTATGAATCCTCAGAATGGAGAGATTTATGCAATGGCATCGGCACCGGAATTTAACTTAAATGATCCATACCGGATTTCCGGAGATTTGAGTAAAATGTCGGCAAAGGAAAAGAGTGAAAAGAGAAATGCCATGTGGCGGAACTCTTGTGTGTCGGATACTTATGAACCGGGTTCCACATTTAAGATATTGACAACGGCGGCAGCACTCGAAAAAGGTGTTGTGAAGATGACGGACCGTTTTCGCTGCCCTGGTTATAAAATAGTGGAGGACAGACGGATACGCTGTCATAAAAAAGGAGGACACGGCAGTGAGACATTTTTAGATGGCATTATGAATTCCTGCAATCCGGTTTTCATTGAAGTGGGCGCAAGAGTCGGTGTATCTGACTTTTTCCGCAAGATGTCAGATTTTGGATTGATGAATCGGACGGGGATTGATGTGCCGGGGGAGGCGTCGACCATTATACATAAAGAAAAAAATGTAGGAGCCGTTGAACTGGCAACGATGTCTTTTGGCCAGTCCTTCCAGCTCTCGCCGATAAGACTTGTAAGCCTTGCAGGTTCCATGATAAACGGAGGGTATTCCATTACACCGCATTTCGGTGTCAGCGCAGTTAGTGCCGATGGCGGTCTTATGAAACATTTTTCATACGGAAAGAAAGAGCGTGTTGTCTCAAAAGAAACTTCGGATTTGATTCGGATGGCACTAGGCAAGGTTGTTTCAGAAGGAACCGGACATAAGGCTTCTGTGAAAGGGTTTTCCGTTGGCGCAAAAACCGGAACAAGTGAGAAACTTCCGCGCGGCAATGGAAAATATATTGCGTCAACCATTGGTTTTGCTCCGGTCGAGAATCCAAAAGTTATTGCACTTGTGCGGATTGATGAACCGCAGGGCCTATACTATGGAGGTACTGTGGCAGCACCGGCAATTGCTGCGCTGTTTGAAAACATTCTCCCTTATTTATGCAAAAACTGATTTGCTGAATAAGTGCTTGCGGTAAGGCTCGTAATGGTATAAAATAGACACGTGCGTTGACGTACTTAATAAGATAAGAAGAGGTGGATATGAATGAATAATCTAAGTCTTAGTGTGTTTATGCCGGTTATAATTTCTTTTTTAATCAGCGTAGTATTTTGCCCGATTTTGATTCCTTTTCTGAGGAAATTAAAGTTTGGACAGACCGAGCGTGAAGAAGGACCGCAGTCTCATTTGAAAAAGAATGGAACACCGACAATGGGTGGTCTTGTGATTTTGGCAAGTATTTTGCTGACCTCCTTAATTTATATTGGCAAATTTACGGAAATTCTTCCCGTTTTATTTATGACACTTGGTTTTGGTCTGATTGGTTTTCTGGATGACTACATCAAGGTGGTAAAAAAACGTTCGCTTGGGTTGACTCCTTTGCAGAAGATGGCATTGCAGTTTATTGTGACCGGTGTATTTATTTACTACTACTTCAAAATTGCCGGTTTGGATACATCCATTAAAATTCCGTTTGTAAGCGGAGATGGATTCGTTATGCCAACATGGCTGTTTATCATTTTTGTTTTTATTGTCGTACTTGGTACGGTAAATGGTGTAAACTTTACCGATGGCTTAGATGGTCTGGCATCCGGTGTAACCGTAATTGTGGCAACATTCTTTACGATTGCTGCACTGAGTCTGAATCCATCAATGACACCGATTACAGGAGCCGTGGTAGGAAGTCTTTTGGGATTTTTACTGTTTAACACATATCCCGCGAGAGTTTTCATGGGTGATACCGGTTCGTTAGCCCTTGGTGGTTTTGTGTCCTCCATTGCGCTGATGCTTCCTATGCCGTTATTTATTGTGATTATCGGCTTGATTTATCTGGTAGAAGTCCTTTCTGTTATTTTGCAGGTTGGTTATTTTAAACTGACTCACGGAAAGAGAATTTTCAAAATGGCGCCAATTCATCATCATTTTGAGTTGTGCGGTTATTCAGAGACACAGGTTGTAGCAGCATTTAGTATTGTTACAGCATTATTATGTCTGGTTGGTATTATGGCATTGTAATTTACCGGAGAAGGGATGAATAAAATGGATTTAGAGAATCAAAAAGTATTAGTTGTCGGACTAGGAAAAAGTGGGATGGCAGCATATGAACTGCTGAAAAATATGGGCGCCAAGGTCAGTTTATTTGACGGAAAAAAAGATTTGGATGTGTCCGGTTATGACGCACCGGTTTTTCTTGGCAAAATGACAAAAGAGGAACTCGCCGGTTTTGCCTGTGCGGTGTTTAGTCCGGGTGTTCCGTTGGATATTGATTTGGCAAGTGAACTGCGTGAATTAAACATTCCAATCATTGGTGAGATTGAACTTGCTTTTCTCTGTGAAAAAGGAGTTGTGGCAGGAATTACCGGAACAAATGGTAAAACAACGACAACAACGCTTGTTGGTGAGATTATGAAAGCTTACAAAGAAAAAGTTTTTGTTGTCGGAAATATTGGTAATCCGTATACGAAAGAAGTGGAGAAAAGCGCTGCCGATTCGGTTACGGTGGCAGAAATCAGTAGTTTCCAGTTGGAGACGATTGATACGTTCCACCCGGTTGTGAGTGCGGTTTTAAATATTACACCGGACCACTTAAACCGGCATAAAACAATGGAAGAGTACATACGGGTAAAATTATCCATTACGAAAAATGAGGATTTGTGTGTACTCAATTATGAGGATGACGTTTTACGCGACAGTGCGAAAGAAATGCCTTGTGAAGTGACATTCTTTAGCAGTAAACAAAAGATTGCTAATGGTTTGTACCAGAATGACAACAAAGATATTGTGGACGCCAAAACAGGTGAGGTTCTGATGAATATGTCGGAGTGCAATCTGCCGGGTGACCACAATTGCGAAAATATTATGGCGGCTATTTTAATTACAAGAAAATTAGGCGTTCCGATGGATACGATTCTTTCTGTTGTAAAGAAATTTCAGGCGGTGGAGCACCGTGTTGAATTTGTCAAAACGGTAAGAGGTGTTGATTATTATAACGATTCGAAAGGAACGAATCCGGATGCTGCGATTAAGGGAATTCAGTCGATGAGCAAACCGACGGTCCTGATTGGCGGCGGCTATGATAAAGGCGGCGAATTCGATGAGTGGATTCAAAGTTTTGGCGGCAGAGTAAAAAAACTTTTGCTTATGGGTGAAACCAAAGATAAAATTGCAAAGACTGCTGAGAAACTTGGATTTACCGATTACGAGTTTGTCGAATCTTTGCAGGAGGCGGTATCACGTGGTGCAGAACTTGCATCCGAAGGTGATGCGGTGCTGTTATCTCCGGCTTGTGCGAGCTGGGATATGTTTGATTCGTACGAGCAGAGAGGAACTTTGTTTAAAGAGTATGTTCGAAATTTATAAAGGGAGTCAGGAGGGACTGCTGTGAATAAGAAAAGGGCAAGAGCCGGCAAAACAGAACAGAGTTCATTTGATTACAGTCTGCTGTTGATTACGCTGTGTCTGGTTGGATTTGGTATGCTGATGATTTACAGTGCCAGTTCCTATACGTCGCAGGTAAAATATGGGGATTCTGCTTATTTTCTTAAAAAACAGGCAGTTGGTGTTATTGTTGGTGTCGTGGCGATGTTAATTGTTGCGAAATTTGATTACCGGCTGTTTACGAAACGACTGCCTTTACTGCGGATGCGGTTTGTGACTTTTTTGTATCTGGTTGCCGTTGTCCTTCAATTGGCAGTATTGTTTGTAGGGGCAGAATTAAATGGTGCGAAACGATGGCTGTTTATCGGACCGATTTCCATTCAGCCATCCGAGATAACTAAAATCGTTGTTATTTTGATAACAGCTTATTTAATTCAGAAGAGACCGCAGGATATGAGTAAACCAATTGGAATTATCCGCGTATTTCTTCCGATTGGATTTTTGGCAGTTTTAGTAGCCATGGAAAACCTAAGTACCGCGATTGTTATTTTTATTATTTGGTTTGGGATGTGTTTTGTTTCAGCAAAGAAAAAATGGTGGTATGTTGGTGTATTTCTTGCCGCTGCCGCACTGGTAGCGATTTACATATCTTTTGGCGCGGGATTTCGTTCCGACCGTATTGAAGTGTGGCGGAATGTAGAAGGAACCGAAAAAGGATATCAGATTTTACAGGGATTATACGCCATTGCTTCCGGCGGTTTATTTGGAACCGGACTTGGTGAAAGTATGCAGAAACTCGGATTTATTCCGGAATCGCATAACGATATGATTTTTTCTATTATATGTGAGGAACTTGGCATGATTGGTGCCGGAATTGTCATCATGATGTTTGTCATTATGATGTGGCGTATTTTGAATTCTGCCATGACATCACCGGATTTGTTCTCCGGTCTTATCTGCACCGGCGTCATGATTCACATTGCGGCCCAGGTTGTCATTAATATTGCCGTTGTTACGAACTCTATGCCATCAACCGGAATTCCGCTTCCGTTTATTAGTTATGGTGGTACATCAGTCATGATTTTGATGGCGGAAATGGGCATGGTTCTCGGAATTTCCACAAAATGTAAAAGCACGTAAGGCACGAGCAGGCATACAATAAGTTTGAGAACGTATTGATGTGGTGACTTTATGGCGATTGAAATATGGGGCGGACAATGCGTACATGGAGAAAGCGTGGTACAGGGTAGTAAAAATGCAGCCCTGCCGCTGATTGCGGCTGCGCTTTTATGCGGTGAACAGACGATGCTCACAAATTGTCCCCAAATTCATGATGTAGAAGTGATGCTGTCTCTAGTGGAAGAATTGGGGGGCAGCGTTTTGGTTGAAGGACACCAGGTGATGATTGATTCGCATACGTTCGACAAGACGGTGATTTGTCAGGATGCCGTAAAAGAACTGCGAGCTTCTGTCTTGTTAATGGGGGCATGTCTTGCAAAATTTGGTGAGGTGACAATTTCTTATCCGGGAGGCTGTTCGATTGGAAAGCGTCCGATAGATTTTCACATTCACGCCTTTCAGAAAATGGGAGCAGAGATTGTGGAAGAGGAAGATAAGATGTTTTGCCGGTGTATAACACCACTTCATGGTGCACATATTCAACTTCCATTTCCGAGTGTAGGAGCAACGGAAAATATTATTTTAGCGGCTTCTTTGGCAGAGGGAGAGACCATCATTGGAAATGCTGCACGTGAACCGGAAATTGTAGAACTGTGCCGCTTTTTAAAAGTGGCAGGAGCAAAGATTTTTGGCGAGGGAACCAGACGAATCCGAATTGTGGGACAGAAGAAACTCTGCGGTGTTCCGTGGACTGTATGCGGTGACCGGATTGTGTTTTTTACCTTTGCCATGTTAGTGGCGGGCTGCGGCGGCAGTCTTACCTTAAGGTCTGAGGATTTGTTTGGCGAAAAGGAAAGAGAAATCTGGCATTGTCTGGGTGGCGAGGAGACAAGAGAAAAGCACTATGTCCGGTTAGAGAAAAAAAGACCGGCAAAAGCTATTTCTTACGTTGCTACCGGGCCATATCCTGCATTTCCTACGGATGACCAGTCATTGCTTCTTCCGGTTTTGGCAAAAGCAAACGGGGTAAGTACGATAGAGGAAAAAGTGTTTGAAAACCGTTTCCGTCTGATTGGGCAACTTCATAAAATGGGGGCTAACATTGATTTTGTAAGTAACCGAGCAAGAATTATTGGCGTGACAAAGCTTCACGGGGCAAATGTCGTAGCATGGGATTTGCGAAGCGGAGCGGGGCTTGTGGTTGCGGCAGTGGCAGATGGAAAAACCCGGATTGAGCAGGAAAATCTGATTGAGCGCGGTTATGAAAATTTAGTTTCCCGTGTCAGTGAGATTGGAATCCGGGCAAAAAAATGTTTGTGAGAAAGGATGGCTTCAATGGAAGAACAAAGGAAAAGTCATAAAGGACTTTGGGTAATCGGAGCGGTTGTTGTGATACTCTTATTCTGTGCTTTTTTCTTTCGTGTGAAAAAAGTATCGATTGAGGGAAATACCTATTACAGCAGCCGTGAAATGGAAGAAAAATTCCAGTCAAATATATTTGAGAAAAATATTTTGACATTCTGGCTTATGCAGAAGTTATCGTTAACCCCGGATTTGCCATTTGTACGTGAATATGAAGTGAGTTATCCGTCTACGAATGAGATTCATATTAAACTGTATGAGAAAAGCATAGTGGCAGGAATTGCGTATTCGAACCAGTATATTTACTTTGATAAAGATGGTATTGTACTGCAAAGCTCGGACAAAGCCGTAAAGGGGATTCCTTTGTTTGAGACGAAGAATCTGACGACTTTTACGTTATATTCAAAAGTGCAGATGGAAGATGATTCCCTTTTAAACCAGATTTTAAATTTGGCAAATCTTTTTAAGCACTATAACGTGAACTGGGATAAAGTTGTATTTGACAGTAAGAACGAAGCTTATCTGTACGCCGGTGAAATTCAGGTGTCTCTTGGTAAAAAAGAGAATTATGATGAAGAAATTTCTGCGCTGTCGAGCGTGCTTGCCAAGGTTGAGAAAAACGGACAGACCGGCGAAATTGATTTGAGAAATTATAAAGTTGGCGGTGATGTCATTTTAAAACAGCCCAAAAAATGAATAAGTTGCTATTTTTGTAAATTTGTACTTGATTATTCATGCAAAAAAACGTATTATATATTTATATGTGACTGTGCATAATGATTTCTATTGAATATAGAAGGAGGAACTGTTGTGTTAGAGATTATGACGAGTGAGGCAGAGAATGAAACAGCGAATCTACTTGTAATTGGTGTTGGTGGAGCTGGGAATAATGCCGTGAATCGAATGATAGATGAGGGCATCAAAGGTGTCGAGTTTGTATGTATTAACACGGACAAGCAGGTTTTGAAACGCTGCAAGGCACCGATTTGTATGCAGATTGGGGAAAAACTGACAAAGGGACTTGGTGCCGGAGCAAAGCCTGAAATCGGTGAGAAGGCTGCAGAAGAGAGCCGTGATGAATTAGCTGAGATTGTAAAAGATGCCGATATGGTATTCGTTACCTGCGGTATGGGTGGTGGAACCGGAACCGGTGCAGCACCTGTTGTTGCTAAAATTGCAAAAGATATGGGTAAATTGACGGTAGGTATCGTCACAAAGCCATTTAATTTTGAAGGTAAAATACGTATGAAAAATGCACTCGGTGGAATTGAGAAACTCAAAGAGTGCGTGGATACACTGATTGTAATTCCAAACGATAAACTGCTTGCAATCTGCGACCGAAGAACGACGATGCCTGAGGCATTGAAAAAAGCAGATGAAGTATTACAGCAGGGTGTTCAGGGTATTACCGATTTGATTAACACACCGGCACTGATTAATCTTGACTTTGCCGATGTTGTAACAGTAATGAAAGATAAAGGAATTGCACATATTGGTATCGGTGAAGGTAAGGGCGATGAGAAGTGCATCGATGCTGTGAAACAGGCAATCACCAGTCCGCTTCTGGAGACATCCATTGACGGCGCAACACATGTTATTATTAATGTGTCCGGTGAGGTTAGTCTGATTGAAGCCAATGAGGCTGCTACTTATGTTCAGGAACTGGCAGGAGATGATGTCAATATCATCTTCGGCGCTATGTACGATGAGTCCAAGTCCGATAGCTGTACGATCACCGTGATCGCTACCGGTCTGGAAGATAAGGCCAACAATGTGGTACAGAATCGTCTGGGCGGCGGTGTTGCTTTCAGACAGCCTGCTTCCCATATGACTCCCAGTTCTCTGAAGGGAATGAATATACAGTCTACCGCTCCTACGACATCCCAGGGACAGGGAGGACAGGCTCCGAGACCCATACAGCCGGTGCCCGGTATTCATAAGCCTACAGATATCAGAAGCTCTGTAGAAGAGAAATCTCTGAAGATTCCTGATTTCTTACAGAGAAAGTAATACTTAGCATTTGTTTTTATAATAACGGAACATAATAAGAGCCACGACACAGAATACTGTGTTGTGGCTTGTTTTGTGTGGAGATTTTAGGAAAGCATATTAGTCTGCCGTTCTCTTTTTCCTGTGCAGAGAAATAATCCGCTCCCCCAGTACAAAGAACGCACCGATCGCACAAGGTAACAGCATGGTGGCGAAACGGTAGAGAAGCACGGCAGACAGGGCTTTGGCCTCCGGCAGGAGACGCCGGAACAGCAATGTGAAGACAGCTTCTACGGATCCGATCCCCGCCGGGGTGGGGATGACACCCGCCAGCGACTGGCTGAGGGAGGTCAGAGCAAAACATTGCAGGAAAGAAAAGGGCAGATCGCCGGATTCTCCTCTAAGAGAATTGCAGAACACGATCCAGGGAATGATATACCAGGTAGTGAATTTTAATACATTACACAGGAACAATCGAAGTAGCAGTAATGGATCTCGTAACAAAGACCGGCTTTCCGCCTGTAGCAGGGCAAGCTTATGCCCGGCACCGGTGAGTTTTTCCTCCCAGGAGGGATGCTTTGCACGGAGGTGGTTGGCCAGCAGATTACAGGCAGTCTGCATCCAGGGAACGGTAGCCACTGCTAACAGAACTCCTGCGATCACACAGACACCTGCAAATCCCAGCAGAATATAACCCTGATAGTATGCAAACGAGGTGTGAATAAATCTGTAGGTTACCAAAAACAATAACAGACTATAGACTGCCATAGAGACCTTGTGGACGATATATTGGAAAAAGTACATGCCGGTGGCATTGGGAACCGGGATACCGGCTTTGTTCAGGTAATAGATTCCTGCGATGCCGGAACCGCTGCCCAGAGTGGCCGTCTTATAGAAAGAGCAGTAGAAAGCATTGCAGAATCCCTTCCGGCGGGGATATTCCGGGTGTGTTTTATGCACAATCAGCCAGGTGATGTGCCCTTCACAGAGATGATAGACGACTACACTGAGGAACAGGACCAGGATGACCTGCGGGGAGACTTTGGAAAGCTCTGTGATCATATCTTCCATGGAATCCTTGAAGCTATAATACAGAATGCCCAGCAACAGGCAGACAAACAGTAATTTCAAAAGATATTTCAATATAGGGCTCAACACTTTACCCGAATCATGACGCATCATCGCTCCCTCCTTTATCATAGTCTCATTGTCTCTCTTTTTAGGGAGAAGGAAAAGAAACAAATCTGAGAAAACGTAGCCTTTTTCACGCTGAAGTTTATTCTTTTTTTAGAATAAGGTAACAGATTAAATATTGATTGTCCGGCACAAAATAGCTATGATTGATTTATCCCAACAGTTTTAGACCATCTTACAAGAATGAGGAAGGAATCCTATATGCAGGAAGTAAAACAACCTAATAAAAAACCGTTTATCTTTTACTATCTGATCGCGTTGGTGGCGATCATGCTGATCAACAGCCTTCTGGTACCGCAGATCGTACAGAGGGCAGTGAAGGAAGTGGATTACAACACTTTTATGCAGATGACTTATGATAAACAGATCGACGAGGTACAGGTCCAGGATAATCAGATCGTGTTTACCGCAAAAGATGACAAGACCATCTACAAGACCGGTCTGATGGATGATCCGGACAGAACGCAGAGACTGTATGACAGCGGGGCCAAATTCTCCAGTGAGATCGTGGAGGAAGCATCGCCGATTTTAAGCTTTCTGATCAGCTGGCTGCTGCCTTTGATCATCATTATTGGCTTCGGACAATTGATGTACCGTCAGATGGCGAAAAAGGCCGGCGGCGACTCCATGATGTTCGGCATGGGAGGCATGGGCAAGAGCAATGCGAAGGTCTATGTGAAGTCTTCCAATGGTATCAAGTTCACCGATGTGGCAGGTGAGGACGAGGCGAAGGAAAATCTGACAGAGATCGTGGAATACCTGCATGACCCCGACAAATACAAAGAGATCGGTGCTTCCATGCCGAAGGGTATCCTCTTAGTAGGCCCTCCCGGAACCGGTAAGACGATGCTGGCCAAGGCGGTGGCGGGGGAAGCAAATGTGCCCTTCT
>ERZ779851.2075-NODE-2075-length-16059-cov-3.552799_pt1 | contig 16059 bp, 12 predicted proteins | sample MGYA00511094_ERZ779851 | MGnify/ENA primary metagenome ERZ779851 (study PRJEB29588, sample SAMEA2155512) | human gut metagenome | biome: human gut; feature: human-associated habitat; material: faeces | place: Denmark | collected 2008/2010 ...
GGGCACCGACCTTCTCTGTAGATGGGCCAGGTATCGGCTCCGCGAGATCGCACAATGCAGCCTCTTCCGTCTGGCAGAAATAAACGCTGTTATGAAGTTCCTGAAGCACCACCAGCTGCGCTCCTTTGGCTGCACAGTCCCGGATATTCGCTTCCAACTTCGCTATATTGGCAGCAATGTCCTTTCCGCAAGACTGCTGCACCATTCCCACTTTAAGAATTCTTGACATATCTGTATTTTTTTAATTTCCATTAACCTTATTGTGCCAACCAGCCTTCAGGGAACTGCATTGTCACGCAATGAAGTCCGCCGTGTCCTGAAAGCAACGGCCTGCAATCTATGACTTTCACCGTTCTGTCGGGGAACACTTCCTGAAGTCTCTTCCTGGCGATCTCATCCTTAGGAGAATCAGCGCCCGGTACGAGCACTGCCCCATTGACAATCAGGAAATTGGCATAGGAACCAGGCAATCTGTAGTCATCCAGATACAGAGCATCAGGCAGCGGAAGCGGCACCAACTTATAAGGCTTCCCGTCCAGAGTCCTCAACGTCTTCAGCTGCTCTTCCATAGCGTGCAGTTCCTCATAATTCTCATCAGCTTCATCCTCGCACTGCGTATAGGCAATCGTATCCGGGGAACAGAATCTGGCCATGATATCCACGTGACTGTCAGTATCATCGCCCGCTATACCGCCATGTTCCAGCCATATCACCCGCTCAAGACCGAATGCATGCTTCAGTTCACCTTCGATCTCCTCCTGTTCAAGATACTCGTTCCTGTTGAGCGAGCACAGGCACTCCTTCGTGGTAAGAAGAGTTCCCTGCCCGTCAGAGTCAATGCTTCCCCCTTCCAACACGAACGGTCTCATATCCACGCAGGCCACGTCCTGAGCGAAAACATTCTCGAAGAATATCGTCTTGGTTATCTGATTGTCCTTGTCTGAAGCGAACTTCAATCCCCAGCCGTTGAACACGAAATCATAGAGATATTTCTCACCATTGTCCCCATAGACCGAAATTCCGCCGTGGTCACGCGCCCAGGTGTCATTGATTTCGCACTGCGCGAAATGGATTCTGTCAATGTCAATGTCCAAATGCAAGGCATCAGACAGTTCCGCCAGTCTCGCGGCAGTCTTCTCCACCGATGTCGTAACTATCAGAAGTTCTTCAGTCTCAAGCACGGCCGAAGCTATCTTCGCATAACATTCCTGAACCTTGTCCAGTTCATACCACGGAGTGGTCTCATCCGGCCAAGTCAGCTGGACTCCACTCTGTTTCTCCCATTCTGCAGGTAATCTCATAATCTTTAATTCCAAAACACGCAAAATTACTCAAATCGCAGCACAAAAAAAAGTCCGTTCATCGTGGGAAGAACGGACTTTTGTTATGCAGACAGGATGATGTCCTGAATTATTCGATGGTAACTACTCTGTTGAGGACTGCTGAAGAGAACCTGTTGTTGGTAGCGCCTTCGGCTTTTACTACGAGGTGATCCTCAGAGATACCGTATTTCTCGACGAGTGCTTTCTTTACATTGTTTACACGCTGCTCGGAAAGATACTGATTGCGGGATGCAGAACCTGTGCCCTTGTCGGCTGAACCTGTGAGCACGAATACCTTGTCAGGAGCCTGCTCGAGAATGTTCTTCACATAGAAATCGAGGTGAGCCTCTTCGCGCTCTGAGAGCTTGGTACTGCCGATTTCGAAGTAAAGCGTAGCCGGAGAAACGAGGTCACCTGCCTTGGTTACTGTAACAGTATCAGGTGTTGCGTTCTTGAGGTCTTCAATCTGCTGCTTGAGGTCTTTGTTCTCTTTCTCGAGAGCATTCACACGGTCCTGAAGATCATTGTACTGAGCCTCTGTGAAAGGAACAGGAATGACGGCAGGAACAACAGATGTATGACGTTTGAAGTTTGTCTTGCCGAGATTTACTGCCACGCCGAATTTGGCAGACGGAAGGAATCCGAGTTGAGTACTAGGCCTTGGTGCCACGTGAGGAAAATCTGCCTTGGTAGAAAGTACAGAAAGGTCGAGATAGAGGTTCACGCGGTTGCAGAGACGGAAGTTGTTCAACAGACCTACTCCGACACCGAACTCATTGTTGCTCTGCGCGCGCATATAAGCAAATGAAGGGTAAGCTATTACATTCCAAGTTCTGGTCTCTTTATAGCCGCTAAATGCATTGGAAAGATTCCAGAGGAAATCTACATGAACTGTGTTGCAGTTGAATGCGCCTTCGCATGCGGTGAAGCCGTCCTGTGCCACAACCTTGTTCTTGAGACCCTGCCAGCCGCCTCTTACACCGACTGAAGGAGTAATCCATTTGCCCACATAGATGTCGGTAGCGATTCCGGCCTTGCCGTCAACACCCTTGCCCAACCAGGAGTTCACACCGGCGCCAACACCGATGAACCAGTTGTCACCGAAACGATTGGTTTCATATGAACCACGTACAATCTTGCCATTCTCATCGCGATTGCCATTTTCCTGTGCATTTGCAGCAGGAACGGCTACCAGCACGCTTGCCATAACAGCAAGTGCGCTAATGACGAATTTAGAAGTTTTCATTATCATATCTATTAAAGTTTTATATTTACCATCACCATAGGGCATCATAGAGCATAAAAAATGCAGACCGCCCTGTTACAAACAACGGTCTGCAAAAATACAGTATTAGAATGAAAAAACAAATACTTTTTTTACTCTATTTATTATTCACCTCTCACTACCTTTAGTTTCTCCCTGATTTCAGACATTTTCTTCTCGGTCAGAGGGTACATTGACATTATCAGAATACCTGCTGCCGAACCGATTGCAGGAATCCAGCTGATGAGCGCCTTGATGGTGGAAAGAGCCTCATGAGTCTGTACGGCGCCCTTGGCATTGTCATATCCGAAAGCCATCAGCACCCACAGCACGATAGCGCTTCCAAATGCGGCGCCGAACTTCTGGGCCATTGAGGATGAGGAGAAAATGAGACCTGTAGAGGCATTGCCGTTCTTCAGCTCCGAATAATCCGCAACATCTGCGAACATTGTCCAAAGCAGAGGCGAATTGATACCGATTGCGATGCATATCAGCACTTGGAGCACCATCAATGTCCACATTCCCGCAGGCGTATCAGGCAAGAACATCACGATTACGCTAAGCACGGAGATGATGGTGAGGACAGACAGGAAGGTCGCCTTCTTTCCGATTTTCTCTGAAACAGGCACGGTTACGATGACACCTACAAGCTGGGCGATTTCGCCGGCGGTAAGGAAGGCGGCCAATGTAAATACCGCATTGACACCCAACACATCAGCGAAATAATATGCCGCCGCACCACCTCGGATACAGTTGAACAGGAGCACGGAAATACCTCCGCCAAGCAGCATCCACCACGGCCCGTTGGAAACAAGGCAACGCAGGTCATTCCATACTGACGACTGTCGTACAGGTTCCGCAGCCACCTCTCCTGAGTTCTGCTTCTGCATCTGGGCTTCAGTCACATGCTCCCGCGTCATCGCAAAAGAAAGCAGGAAGAGAATCGCACATATGCTGCCTATTACTATCAATGCCACGGTCCAGTCCATAGGAGCGGAATCCGCGATGGTCCAGTTCTGCGGCAGAGTGCCCATAATCGCTCCACGAAGTCTGAGAAGCGGTTCGAACGAGCCCATTGCCACGAAACTTCCGATGAAGGCGAATAACATTCTGAATGAGGAGAACATTGACTTTTCCCTCGCGTCATCAGACATGACTCCCAACATTGCACCGTAAGGAACATTGATAGCGGTATATACCGTCATCATGAGAATATAGGTGACGTATGCGTAGATATGCTTGAAGGTATAGTTGTCCGTCTGAGGTGTGAAGAAAGCCAGGATTCCGGCCAATGCGAAAGGCACGGCTATCCACAGAAGGTACGGACGATATTTACCCCACCTCGTATTGGTCCTGTCCGCTATCAGTCCCATAACAGGGTCAGACACGGCGTCATAGAGCTTGGTCACCAGAATAAGCGTTCCGGCATGTGCCAGACTCAGACCGAAGATATTGGAGTAGAAGAACGGAAGATAATAGGAAAAGATTTTCCAGAACATCGATGACGACATGTCACCGAAGCCGTATCCTATTTTCTCTGAAAGATTTTTCTGCATGATTATTAGTTTTTTTCAATTATCTGGAATTGCGGAGAGCGGCACAGGTCTCCCTTATAAGTGCAACGGTAGATGTATCAGACAGATATACTGAATTCAGGCCCTGTTGTTCCTGAGCCGGGTCTCCACAATAATCATCTCCCGTCTGCCAATAGACGTTTTCTGCAGACTGCCCTGCGAGTCCGCCCCACGTCCAGAAATTCACACCCTCTAGAAGGCCGCCCTCTTTGGCAGAAGCCTCCAGACGTGAGAAGATATTGGCATAATACCTGTCTCTGAGCGTAACCGGGGTCCCTTTAACAAACACGAAACCATCACGCGGAAAACCGAATTCCTCGAGCACCACAGGTTTTCCAAGTCTCTGAGCCACAGCAAGATGCGCATCTATATACTCATTTGTCTTCTGAATAGCATCTGGCAAATCCTCAGCCAACGAATCCTTGCGGGCCCAAGTCCAGTTGAATGGCCAGATATGAATCGTCAGATAGTCGATGTCCGGGCAGGCATGAATCTTCTCGTAAAGAGGCATATCGGACTCGCAGCCGAAACTGCCCTCATTGCCGCTGGAAACCATATGGTTAGGATCAATGGACTTGATCAATGCCGCTGTCTCGCATAGCCAGTCGTAAAATGCCGCCTTGACAGTGTCGGATTCAGAAAAACATCTCGGTTCATTGCAGATCTGCCATGAGAATATCGCAGGATCGTCCTTGTACGGCTTGCCCGTCACGGTATTCACCCTCGAGACGATATGGCGAACATTGTCAGCGGCCAATGACTTCGCTACGGAATCAGTCATGAAACGGGAAGTGGAAGCGCGATACTCTTCCCAAGTAGCATCATTGGTACTCAATGCCTTGCCGGCACCGGCCCACTCCAGATACTGACCGAAACCGCCTGACCACTCCCAGGCATTGTTCATATACAGGACTGCGGACATTCCGCGTTTGCCGAGTTCGTTCAGGAAACGGTCCAGTCCGACAAAAACTTTTTCATCATAGACTCCCGGAGATGTCTGAAGCACAGGCTCCACCTTGGACTTCACGCCAGGCTGGCCGTCAGCGCCCACAAGGACACGCAGATTGGTCACGCCCAATGCCGCAAGCGAATCAAGTTCCGCGCAGGCGCGCTCCGGGTCTGCAGCTTCAGTATCGGACATCAGAAGCGGTCCGTACCACATATTTGTACCGAGGAAATAAGACGGCTCGTCGCCTCTTTGGAATTTGCCGTTTTCAATGCGCCAGAACGATGGATTTCCGGTGCAGGATGCCAGTGTCAATGCCAATGCGATTGTCAATGTCGATTTTCTCATATATATTGTTCAAGTGTTATCTCTCACTTTTCCGCATGGACAAGCACAATTTTACAGCGCTGCCGCCCATATCGGAAACCGTGCAAAGTTAACCAGAGAGAATCATCCAAACAAATATAATATTGACATAAATCAGCCAAAAAGCCTACACGATCACCTTGTTCTTCTTGTACAGGGCCCTGAAATCACGCGGCGTGATTCCGCGTTTGGCCTTGAAGATACGGTTGAAGTTGGACAGGTTGTTGAAACCGCTCTCGTAACATATTTCAGAAATGTTCTTCGTCGAATCCACCAGCATCCTCGCAGCATAGCCGAGCCTGATGTCCAAAACATAGTCAGACAACGGCTTGCCGGTGCGCATCCTGAAGAAACGGCTGAAAGCGGACGGGCTCATGCCCACCATTGACGCCAGGTCCTCCAGACGGAGCTGCTCTGCATAATGGTCATTGATATACTGCTTGACATTGGTCACCCTGCGGCTTTCCTGATTACGTGACGAATGGGCGAACGAGCTGCTGGCCAATATCTTGTAATCCGACTTCGACAGCTCTTCCAGAATCCACAGGAACTTGAGGAACTGGACGAAATGGTCTTTCTCATTGGACAACGTATCGAGATACGGATATATCTTCATGATTCCGGACAACGGAAAAGAAATCCCATGGTCTGCCGCCTTGAGCATCTTCCGGATGGAGTCGAACTGGTTCTTCGCAAGGATTCCATCTCCAAGGAAATCAGGAGAGAACTGGATGGTTATCTCCCTGATGTCCGGACTCTTGCAGTTGCCGTCCTCCCAGACATGTTCCAGATTCTCCGCCGCAATAAGCGCCAGGTCGTAATCCCCTATGGTTTCCATACTGTCACCTACAATACGCCTGACCCCCGCTCCGTGCTCCACAAAGTTCAATTCAAACTCTCTGTGACGATGAAGCGGATATGTAAATTCCGTCTTGTGACGTTCCACAATATGGAAGCAGTCCAGCTCCGACAATTGTGTAATTTCCGTAAGAACTTCACTCACAGCTGAAATAAGGTTATCAGTTTTTATGTTTTCACGCAAATATATTCATTTTTTGATACTTTTTTAACAATTATCAATAATTTTAAAAAAACAGGCCCTGCCGACATCCATTCTACACGCGAATGATGTACATTTGCAGACAACAACATTGATCAAAATGAACACTGAACTGAATTTTTTGCGCAAAGAAGCGCTGCAGGAACTCGAGACAAACATATTGCCTTTCTGGATGCAGCAATGCATTGATACAGAGCATGGTGGATTCATAGGCAGAATCCGCGGCGACGGAAGCGCTGACCCGGACGCTCCGAAAGGAGCCATCCTCAACGCACGCATCCTGTGGGCGTTCTCGGCGGCTTTCCGGGTGCTCGGCAAGAAAGAATATATCGAGACTGCAACCCGTGCAAAACGGGAAATCATCGACCGCTTCTATGACAAGGAATACGGTGGAGTTTTCTGGAGCCTGGACAACCAGGGCAGGCCGCTCGACACTAAAAAGCAGATTTACGCTCTCGGATTCGCCATCTACGGACTGAGCGAATATGCACGCGCGACCGGGGACAAAGAGGCGGAGGACTACACGCTCAGACTTTTCAATGACATTGAAAAATATAGTTTTGACATTGTGAAGAACGGCTATTTCGAGGCATTGACCCGAGACTGGCAGCCGATAGCCGACATGAGGCTGAGCGAGAAAGATGCGAATGAGCACAAGACCATGAACACGCATCTCCATATCATTGAGCCATACACGAATCTCTACCGGGTATGCGGAGATGAAAGGCTGAAGGAGAGGATTGCCAATCTGCTGCACATTTTCCGGGAGAAGATTCTGGACCGCAGTACAGGCCACCTGCAGCTTTTCTTCGACGATGACTGGAACAGCAAATATTCTATCATTTCTTTCGGACACGATATCGAGGCGTCCTGGCTTCTCCACGAGGCGGCAAGCGTAATCGGGGAGGATATCGACGAGATTCTGCCGGATATCGTAAAGCTCGCAGATGCAGCCGAGGAAGGCTACATCCCGGGCGGCGGAATGCTTTACGAATTCCATAAGGACAGCGGAGCAGTGGATGCCGACAGACACTGGTGGGTGCAGGCTGAAACAGTCGTAGGGTACCTGAACATCTATGGACTCACCGGGGATGAAAAAGCATTGACAAAAGCCGTGGACACCTACAAATTCATCAAAGAGCACATTGTGGACAAGGTTTCGGGCGAATGGTTCTGGAGCCTGAAGGCGGACGGCACTACAAACAGGGATGACGACAAGGCCGGATTCTGGAAATGCCCGTACCACAACAGCCGAATGTGCCTTGAAATCATAGAACGGACATCGAACAAATAACCGACTGAATCTGAATACATTATGAGAAAGTACCTGTTTTCATTGGTTGCCGTGGGAGTCTCGGCAGCATTGACATTGACCCAGACCGACGCGACAGCGAAAATCCGCCTGCCGCAGATCATAGGCGACCACATGATTCTGCAGCAGCAGAGCAGCTCCAATATCTGGGGCACCGCAACCCCTTCCGCGCAGGTCAATGTAAAGGTTTCCTGGTCGAACGAAAAACACAGCACCATCGCTGACAAAGACGGCAAATGGAAAGTAGCAATAAACACACCTTCAGCGAGTTACAATAAGGAAAGCATCACCATATCGGACAAGGACGGAGCTGTCACATTGACAGATGTCCTGATCGGGGAGGTATGGCTGTGCGGCGGCCAGTCGAACATGGAAATGCCGCTTGAGGGCTTCTATGCATGCCCTATAGAAGGGGCTGAGGAGGCGATATTGACAGCAGGGAGATGGAAAGACCGAGTCAGGGAAGTGAAAATCCCGAAGACAGGGGCATTGACCCCGCAGGATACCGTGGAGGGCAAATGGGTGGAGACCACGCCTGAGACCGCGATGAAGTTCACTGCTGCAGGATGGTATTTCGCCACAATGCTGAATTCTGCCCTGGACGTGCCCGTAGGCATTGTCGCATGCAACTGGGGCGGTTCGGCTGTAGAGAGCTGGCTGCCCAAGGAGGTGGTATATTCCTACGAGGAGAACACCATACCGTCCAATTCTCACGAACCCAAGAAGGACCCCGGCGGATGGTACAACTGCACGTCTTCCTATGTGATGTACAACGGAATGCTCGTTCCTGTAAGCAATTACACCATCAAGGGCTTCCTCTGGTACCAGGGCGAGACCAATGCCGGTCTGTACGGATATTATGCGGAAAGGCTCGCGAAAATGGTAAGTATCTGGAGAGATTTGTGGGGACAGGGTGAGATCCCGTTCTATGAGGTCGAACTGGCGCCGTGGAAATACGGCGGGGACGGCACTACCGGAGCACGCATAAGAGAGGCACAGCACAATGCCGTTAAACTCATTCCGAACAGCGGAATTGTATGCACCAACGACCTTGTATATGAATATGAAGCGGACCAGATCCACCCGTGTCAGAAACGCGGAGTGGGAGAACGGTTGGCTCTGCTGGCACTCAACAGGACTTACGGGATGTCGTCATTGCCTTGCGAAGGCCCTGAATTCAAGGACTTTACGGTGGAAGGCAACAAGGTTATAGTGAATTTCACCAACACGCAGTACACGTCATTGAGCCCCTGGCATGACATTCAGGGCTTCGAGGTGGCTGGAGAGGACAGAGTATTCCACCCTGCAAAGGCTGAGCGCCGGGACCACTCGGTAGTCGTAACTTGTGAACAAGTTTCTGAGCCGGTGGCGGTAAGATACTGTTTCCGCGATTTCCAGAAGGGCAATCTGACAGGCGCAATAAATCTTCCTGCAGTTCCGTTCCGCACCGACAACTGGTAGCATCTGCCGAAAAGATTCCCAAAGATGGTGCAGGTTATTTTTTAAAGCAGTATCTTTGGCGGAAATGCGGGAGTGCTATGCAATTCAAAATATCATCGGAATATAAACCGTCCGGAGACCAGCCGGAAGCGATTGAGGGTATCTGTTCGGCCATAAGACAGGGTTCGGACGCGGTGACGCTGCTCGGAGTGACAGGCTCGGGCAAGACTTTCACCATGGCCAATGTCATAGAAAAGCTGCAGAGGCCGGCATTGATTCTCAGTCACAACAAGACGCTGGCCGCCCAGCTCTACGGCGAGTTCAAGTCGTTTTTTCCGAACAATGCTGTGGAGTATTACGTTTCGTACTACGACTACTACCAGCCGGAGGCATATATTCCCACGACGGACACCTACATTGAAAAGGACCTGAGCATCAATGAGCAGATCGACAAGCTCAGGCTCAGTGCTGCTTCGGCACTCATGTCCGGTCGCCGGGATGTCATCGTGGTGTCGAGCGTGTCGTGTCTCTACGGCATAGGCAACCCTCAGGATTTCCATAGCCAGACCGTGCAGGTGCATGTAGGTCAGCAGATTAGCGAGACACGCCTGCTCTACCACCTGGTAGATGCGCTTTTCAGCAGGACTGAAACTGATTTCAAGCGCGGCACTTTCCGTGTGCGCGGAGATACCGTGGACGTATATCTGGGAGGCTCCGACGAGGCTGTCCGTATAGAGTTCTTCGGAGACGAAATAGACGCTCTTTCTCTCATAGACCCTGTTACAGGTGCCACGATCGAGAGGCTCAGCGAGGTGCCGATCTATCCGGCAGGCAACTTCGTCACCACCAAGGAAAAATCCACAAGGGCAGTCAGCCTCATCCAGGACGACCTTGTAAAACAGATGGAGTATTTCGAGAGCATCGGCAAGGGATTGGAGGCCAAACGCTTGAAACAGAGGGTGGAATATGACCTTGAAATGATAAAGGAAATGGGATATTGTCCCGGAATCGAAAACTATTCCAGATATTTCGACGGAAGAAGTTCCGGGCAGAGACCATTCTGTCTCATTGACTATTTCCCTGACGATTTCGTCACTTTCATAGATGAGAGCCACGTGACCATCCCGCAGATAAGGGCAATGTACGGAGGCGACCATTCGAGAAAATCGGTTCTGATAGAATACGGATTCCGTCTTCCTGCGGCTGCGGACAACAGGCCGCTTACTTTCGACGAGTTCGAATCGATAACGGGACAGACGGTATATGTCAGCGCCACCCCTTCAGAATATGAGCTAAACAAGTCGGAAGGACTGGTGGTGGAGCAGGTCGTAAGACCTACCGGATTGCTGGACCCGCCTATTGAAGTGCGCCCGACACACGACCAGGTGGACAATCTTCTGGAAGAGATAAGGAAGCGTTCAGAAGTGGATGAGCGGGTACTGGTCACGACATTGACCAAAAGAATGGCGGAGGAACTGGACGATTTCTTCGGAAAAAGGGGCGTCAGATGCCGCTACATCCATTCCGACGTGGATACCGCAGAGCGCGTGGAGATTATCGAGGACTTCAAGAACGGACTCTTCGATGTGCTGATCGGCGTTAACCTGCTGCGTGAGGGACTGGATATCCCTTCCGTTTCGCTCGTGGCGATTCTGGACGCCGACAAGGAAGGCTTCCTGAGGTCACAGGTGGCATTGACACAGACCGCCGGACGCGCAGCGAGAAACGTTCACGGACTGGTGATAATGTACGCGGACTCGGTGACGAGGTCGATGAAGGAGACCATCTACGAGACGGACAGGCGACGCAGCAAGCAGATTGAATACAACCGCATCCATCACATTACCCCTAAACAGGTGGAAGTCAAGCACAACACTCTGCTGGCCGAGCTTGGTGGCAATCCAGATGCAGCGAAAAGCCAGGGACGCGTCACCGCATCCAACTCATACGATGCGCCTACGTTCATACCAGACCCGAGCGCTCTGGGCAAGGGCAGGATAACCGTGGGCCTGGGTGACGACTCGAAACGCGACACGAATACCGCCTACACGGACGGTTACATCCGCGCAGACCTCGCAGCCGTGCTTCAGGACCCTGTAATCAGGTCAATGTCGAGGGAGCAGGTGGAGAAATCCGCCGAGGAATCACGCCGCAAGATGAAGAAAGCCGCAGCGGAACTGGATTATGCCGCAGCAGCGAGGTACCGCGACGAAATGTGGGCCCTGGAAGAGTATCTTAAAGTCTGGAAAAACGACTAACTCTGCGCGATTGCGCGAGCTGCCACCCATCCCATAGTCCAGGCCGCCTGAAGATTGAATCCTCCCGTAACTGCATCGACATCAGTCACTTCGCCAGCAAAGTAGAGCCCAGGATGCTGACGTGACTCCAATGTTTTCGGGTCAATGTCAGCGAGCGACACTCCTCCGCAAGTCACGAATTCGCCCTTGAACTTGTTCCGTCCTACGACAGGATAGATGTCCGAGGTCAATGTGGATATTATTCTGTTGAGCCCCTTAGAACCGATTTCAGCCCAACGCCTGTCTGCCGGGATTCCAGCACGGTGCAGAAGGTATGTCCACAGTCTGTTGTTCAGAAAGTCCGGGCCGACGTTTGCACTCATCTTCCGGGATGCGGAGGATGAAATGCTGCTCAGCACTGACTCCAGTTCCGGCACCGTAATCTTTCCAGCCCAGTTCACCATGAGTTCTGCGGAATAATTCTGTTCCGCAAGGTACTTGGCAGCATATGAAGAGAGTTTCAGCACCGCCGGGCCGCTCATTCCCCAGTCGGTAATCAGCAGCGGGCCTTCCGCCCTGAATTTCGTGCCTGCAAGTCCGGTCACCACGTTTTCGGTCACGATGCCCATCAATGCAGAGAGTTCCGCATCTCGCTTTCTGGTTCCAGTCAATGCCACCTGTACTCCTCTACCCCTTCGGATTTCCGACAACGCCTCAGGAGCGCCGATATTGAAACTGAAAAGGGACGGAACCGGGTCAATGATTTCGAGCCCGAGGCCATCCAACATGGACAAGCCGCTCTTTTTGGGGCTTCCGCCTGTAGTAATCAGGACAATGTCAGCAGATATCTCGGTCTGATGTTTTTCTGAGCCACTGCCTGTATCGAATGAAAGTTTATAGCGTTCCGGTTGGTCGCCATCAGTGTCCAGAACAGACGTAAGACGATGAGAGACAGCGACATTGACACCGGCAGACTTCATTCCCGACACGAGTGTCTCTATGATTTCAGAAGACTGCTGCGATTTCGGGAAAACGCATTGGTCGCTCTGGGTGACAAGTCGTACTCCCCTGCCTTCGAACCAGTCGCATACGTCAGTGTTGCTGAATTCTCGGAGAAGGCGCTTCATCAGACGGAAACCCCGAGGATAGACGGATTCGATGCTGCGGACCTCGGCAAACGAATTAGTAAGATTGCAGCGGCCACCTCCCGTGACTGCGACTTTTGCCAACAGTACAGGGCCTGACTCATAGACAGTTACGTCCAGGTCAGGATTCATTTCCTTCATATTCACGGCGGCGAAACAACCTGCCGCCCCGCCGCCTATCACAGCCACTTTCTTTCCGTTTTTTCCCATCATTTCGTCATAAATGCCCGAATTTAACAATAATTTGTATATTTGTAATTGGACTTGACAATTTTGGTGTGAATATGGAACTGATTGAAGACAAATTCCCCCATTATAGTGAAGAAGGCAAGGCATTGGTGCGCCGTGCCTGGCAGATTGCGTCAGACGCATTGAAAGATGATTTGCGGGACAACGGTCATCCGTTCCTGGAGCATCCGATGAACGTGGCCCTGATCGTTTCTGATGAAATAGGCCTGCAGGCAGAGTGCGCCGCTGCGGTTTTCCTGCACGAGACATTGAGGAAACATCCTGACTACGACATCAAGTCTGCGGGTTTTCCTTCCGAAGTGTACAAGATGGTGGAGGGGCTCGACAAAATCGCCACCATCAAGCCGAAGGACACCCGTCTCGAGGCGGAGAACTACAAGAAACTGATTGTCCAGTATTCTACAGACCCGAGGGTGACGGTGCTGAAAATCGCTGACCGTCTGGAAGTCATGCGTCATCTGGAAATGTTCCCGAAGCTTTCCCGTGAAAGAAAGATCCTGGAGACATTGATGCTGTACATTCCGCTCGCCCACCAGCTTGGACTCTACAATATCAAGAGTGAACTTGAGGACATATACTTCAGGTTTGCCGATCCTGTGGATTACCGCCTCATCACCAACAAGCTGAAAGCCACTGAGAAAGACAGGGTGAAACTCTCAGAGGAATTTATCCGTCCTCTCGAGAAGAAACTGTCCGATGCAGGTATCCGATACAAACTGAAAATCAGGACCAAGACCGCCTACTCCATCTACAAGAAGATGCAGAAGCAGAAGGTTCCCTTCGAGGGTGTCTATGACGTTTTCGCCATAAGGTTCATCATCGACTGCGACACCGACCACAAGAGCGAAGTGGACCTTTGCTGGAAGGTATATTCTTATGTGACAGAGGAATACGAGCCGGACACGCACAGACTTAGAGACTGGTTGTCAAACCCAAAGCCAAACGGATACGAGTCGCTCCACATAACTGTCAAGAACAAGGACAATGCTTTCATAGAGGTACAGATCCGTACCAAGAGGATGGATGACATCGCGGAAAACGGCCACGCGGCACATTGGTCATACAAGGGCATCAAGCACGAGGTAACCATGGACAAGTGGCTGACGTCCGTCAGATACAACTTGGAACATCCTCAGGAGACCGATCTTGAGGACCTGCCGCAGCCGCCGTCAAAGGAAATTTTCGTATTCACGCCGTCAGGAGAATTGAGGATCCTCCCTGCAGGCTCGTCAATGCTTGATTTTGCTTTCAATATACACTCCAATCTCGGATTGAAGTGCATCGGAGGCAAGGTCAATGGAAAGGCTGTCTCCATCAAGGAGAAACTCAAGACCGGAGACGTGGTGGAGATCATGAGCGGAAAGAACCAGAAGCCTTCTTCCGACTGGGTGAATTATGTGGTTTCCGCCAAGGCAAGAAACAAAATCCGCCAGGCTCTGAGCGAAGCGGAGTACAAGATTGCCGCACAGGGGAAGGAACTGCTGAGCAGACGTCTGAAGAACTGGAAGCTGGAGTTCCCTGACGACATGATGGCGGAGTTCATGAAGAAGCAGAAATACCCTACGGTAAATGCCTTCTTCGCCGCTATCGGTGACGGGGACCAGGACATTGACCAGATCAAGACTTTCATCAACGAGCATGACGCCATGCAGGCGCGTGCCATCGAGGCCGCGAGGGCAGCAGACCAGGCGGCAGCTGAAAAGTCGCGTGACAGGTGGATTTCAGGCAAGTCGTCTGATGACATACTTGTGCTCAACGCAAAGGACCTCAAGGGACTGGACTACAAGATGTCCAAATGCTGCAACCCGGTTTTCGGCGATGACGTGTTCGGATTCGTGACAAGAACCGACGGCATCAAGATCCACAGAATGTCGTGCCCGAACGCGGCAAGACTTCTGGAAATGTATCCATACCGTATCCAGCGGGTACGCTGGGCAGACACGCCTACGAGCGGCACATTCCAGGCCTCGCTCCGTGTCATCACTTCCATCGAGCCGTTCATCATCAATCAGATAATGGATGTCGTGAACACATTCCGCACGACCATGCGACAGTTCAATGTCAATGAAAACCAGCGTAACGGCACCTACGACATCTCCATGAAGCTGTCAGTCCCGTCCAACATGGAACTTGACAAGGTCATCTCCCAGATCAAGACTCTGAAGAACATCGTAAAGGTCGTACGGCAGTAGCCTGCAATTTCTTGCGGATTTAATTATCGTGATTTTTCTTTGCTTTGTCGGGAAAAGGTTTTACTTTTGCACTGTTATTAACAGAGTTGTTAAACAATCTGGTTAATTACCTTAACGATTAAAAATCAACAACATCCATCTTATGCAGAAGAAAGAAAACAAGGAAAATGAGATATTGGAAGCAGCGGAAAAGCTGTTTGCGGAGAAAGGTTTCAAGGGGGCGACGACAACCTTGATCGCTGCCGAGGCAGGTGTCACGCACGCAATGCTGCATTATTATTTCAGGACCAAGGACCAGATTTTCCTGAAAGTGCTGGACACTTATACTGAAGAAATACGACAGAACCTGAAGTCGATAATGGTATCCGAAATCAATGATACTGACTTCATGAGAAAAGTGATCGAGATATCTTTCGATTTCTTCAATGAGCACAGCGGACAGATGTCACTTTTCTTCGAGGTGTGCAAGGAAAGGCCTGAACTGATAAAAGATTATGTGGACAATTTGGGAAAACACATTGACCCGATTATCCGGTCACATCAGGAAAAGGTAAGCAAGGCTGTGGCTGGCGGGCAGATAAAGAAGATCACTTTCATTGACCTGATAATAGACATAATCAGTGTCTGCGCGATAACTCCGTTTCTAAGTCCTCTGCTGAACAATGTCCTGGAACTGAGCGAAGAACAGAAGAAGGTGTTCATGGAGGCACGCAAACACGAGGCCGTGGAACTGATTGCCAACCGATTGACAGGAAAACAACAATAACAAGGAACTTCGATTATGAAACCGTTGAAATGTGCATTGACCACGCTCGCCGTGTTTATCAGCATAAACGCGGGGGCACAGATAACGCTTGACGAATGCATAGAAAATGCGTTCAGCAACTATCCTCAGATCAAGGAAAAGGAACTGATGTCCGTCTGATGGGCCTGTTCCAGAAGAAGCATGCAA
>ERZ779851.2081-NODE-2081-length-16038-cov-7.345742_pt1 | contig 16038 bp, 23 predicted proteins | sample MGYA00511094_ERZ779851 | MGnify/ENA primary metagenome ERZ779851 (study PRJEB29588, sample SAMEA2155512) | human gut metagenome | biome: human gut; feature: human-associated habitat; material: faeces | place: Denmark | collected 2008/2010 ...
AAATGCCGTCCACGGCTGACAGATAAAAGTTTAGCTGACCAGCATATTCCGGCTTGAAATCACCGGTTTTCAATTCGATAACTACATAACAGCGAAGATTCAGGTTATAGAACAACAAATCAATGTAAAAATCATCGCCGCCTACATTCAGGTGATACTGGTTTCCCAGAAATGCAAAACCTGTTCCAAGCTCCAGAAGGAGCTTGGTGACATCCCTAACAAGTGCCTGCTCAATATCCCGTTCGAGCATATCTTCCCGGAAAGGAATAAAATCAAATACATATGGGTCTTTCATTGTCTGCACCGCAAGTTCACTTTGCGGAGACGGTAAGCGGTGATCAAAATTTGTAACTTTATCTGCCAGAACCTGTCTCTGATACAAGTTGCTTTCAATCTGATGGACAAGAACATTTCGAGACCAGCCGTTTTCCGCTGACTTTTTAATATACCATTTACGTTCATCCATATCAGCGACCTTATCCAGAAGAACTATATTGTGACCCCATGGAATTTGTGCAACAACCTGTTGCACAAATTCTCGGTCTGGATAAATCTCTGCGAATTTTGCCATATACTTCAAATTACGAACAGAATATCCTTTGCTTTCTGGAAAAGCAATCCGAATATCTGCTGCAAGGTTATCAATAAACTTGTTTCCCCATGATTTATGTTCATTGATTACGCAACCAATATCATAATAAAGAAGCAGCATATCTGCATTTACATGAACTGCCGCACGATATTGTGCCGCAGTAATTTCACTCTTAATATTTTCAATAATGGAAATATACTCAGCCGTATTCATTAACATACTCATCGTCTCGCTTTCACATAATTCCTATCATTATTTTCTCTATATAAGATGCTCATATACAATTTTTAAATAATTCAGGTAACCACATGAGCACAGATACAACAATATCAGCCATCCAGCAACACCGACATCAATTCGTTGACCTTCTTGTACACCCTTAGCTTTTTTGCATATATGGAAAGATTTTGCAGATTCTTCTTCTCATCCTTTACATAAGCATTCAATGCCTTGCTAAATATTTCATGATCAAGCCTTGAACGATATTTGAAGCAATCACAAATTGTGCGCTCCCGATCATATACGGAAAGCTTAACCCCTGAAAAATCATCCGTTACTCTCCCCAGCTCATATATTTCTGGTTGAACATAATATGTTTGCAAAGCCAGTGCATCTACTTCCAGTTTTGTCCGAGACATAGATCTTGGTACAGCAATAGACCATTTACGAGGTGCAAAGTCACTATAGCCATAATGAAAAAGAGCCGATTCCACACAAATAATTGCCTTTGGAATCAACGCTGCAATGAGTTGTTCTTCAGAAGATGTATCTGCCTCAGCAAGTTGATAATATCCGTGTCGAATGCGATCAAGGTATCCGGCATTGCACATGTTTACTACATCAGCAGCATGAATTCCTGCCTGAACAAAATCTGCTGCTTTGGCAATGCCATCCTTTTCTATAATAACTTGTTTTGCTATCGTTCTAATATCCACGTGTTCACCAACTTTCGTTTTTAAAATCACTCACATTTGTTTTCTTTCTGTGTATGTATTTATTATAACAGATGTGCTTTAATAAGCAATAATTTTACGCACATTTATTCAAGATTTGTAAGTGAAATTTTGCATTAATTCGCATTAAAATATTTCACATACAAAAAAGTAAGCTTTTTTCAAAAAAGACTGGATGCAATCTCTCGTAGAATAACATCCAGTCTTGCTTATTTTACTCTTTATTACAGAACCAACTCATGAATCACAATCTCTTCTGCCCGGTTGTAAATGTTGTTCATAGCTTGTACCCATGCCATCTGATTCTGTTCTTTCAATTCGTCCGTTACATTCTCCGTTTCCTGCATCTGCTTAATAATAAACTGTAATCTGTTCTCTGCCTGCTCGTTCAAATCGGCAAGGTAAGTCCAGAGCTGGCCGTCCAGAACCAAATCATTGAACATCATTGAATTGTGCTCCTTCAGATACTCTCGGTGCATCCGCCCATATTTCCCGATAGGGCGTTCCTCATTGGGAAGCTTCAGATCCGGGATGTAGTAATCTCCAACCAATATGTATTCGATATTGTTGATACTCTTAGCTCCCATCTGTGCAGCCTGCTTCAGGAACAGGCGCTTGATTTCTGTATCATCAGCCGCCGCGATGGGATCGATACCTTCATTCCACTCTGTGAGGACACAATCTGCATCTGGGTTCCGCAGTCACACCCGGCGGTTGAGATGGGCATTTATCCGCTTCAGGATCTTGCCAATGAAAATTATATTTCCATTCACCCCAACATGGAAACAGATAATTCCCGGCTTCTGGCAAAGCACCACATCACGCCCCATATCTGCGCCTCGACTTCCAATGTCCCGGCTGCATGGACGATGGTCGCCGCAGGAATGGGCGTTCCCCTGATCAACCGCATTTTATCCCGACAATGGGATGGACCGGTTGTGACACTGCCACTCGACGCTTCCCCGTCCTTTGAGATCGGCATCGCCGCCCCCGTACGGGAAATACAGTCGCCTGCGGCAGCAGAACTGATGAATTTTATGCAGAAGGATCTGATTCATGCCTTCGAGTAATCTATACGAACATCCGCTTTTTATACATTATTCGTCCTTCTTCACCTGCCGCAGCACCTCCTCCGGCACCGAATCCAGCAGATAATTTTTATGTCCGCTATGCGGTCGGTTGGTATGCTCACGTGTCTGATTCTTCACACGGTCTACCTCTTCCTCAAAATCCCGCGCCGAATACAGCCCGCAGCCCTGCCCACGGATGATGATCTGTTCCAGACGGTCGGAGGTCGCTACCATCACCGTATATTTCCGCCCATTTTCATGGGCAAATTTCTCGATGTACTGGTCAGCTGTCTCCGCCTCTTTCGTAAAGACTACATGAATGTTGTGGTAATCCGTCACCTCCGTCCGGTGTCCCTGCACCCGGTAAGCATCGAACACCGCTATCACCTCGATACCACGGCTTCCCTGATAATCGCATAGAATATCCAGCAGCTTACCACGGGCGCTGTCAATGTTGATCTTTGCCAGCTCATTTAACTCGTCCCAGGAGAAAATAATGTTGTAGCCATCTACCAGCAGATATTCCCGAACCGCTGATTCCATTTTTCCTTTGGAGCTGCCAGTTCTGCTGCTCTGTCTGCCACTTTCCGGCGCTTTCCCTGCATGCTCAAATCCCCCTGCATTTCCAGCCACGGAACCTCCTGATTTTCCCACATTTCCAAATGTCGAAGCTCCAGCTGTCCCGGCTTTCGAATCGCTCTTCTGTCTCACCGCTTCCTGTCTCCGCGCCGTCTCTCCATACACGCCCGCGCCGTACTGCTGCACTGGTCGTTTACTGGTTCCGCCCCAGCGGCGTTTTCCGCCGTCTTCCTTTTTATTGGCATGATAGGTGCGCGCCAGAATCGCATCGACCTCATCCGTTCCAATCCACATCTCCTCGACAGAACCTCCGCCCTGTCCGTCGGAGGAACGTGCGCCTGCTTCAATCGCCTCCATCCGCCGCTTTCCATTGGACGCACCCAGGCAGCTTTCCAGATGCATGTAATCTTTGACCTCGTCCCAGTTGACGACAAATCCGGCTCCGTGTGCACAGAAAACAGATCCGCTCGGGTTTGCCAGATCCGCATCCGGATCATACCCGGCTGCCGCAATGATTTCTTCTTCATTGTGGCACGGTCCGTAGCCATCGAGCGTGCAGATCATCTGTCCCAATCCGCCCGTGTACGCCGTCACCTCCGTCTGATATCCATCGAGTGCCGATACCGGGGCACGTCCGGTTAATATTGCCTGCCCGTCCTCCAGCGCCGGTCCCTCAAAGACGGCAAAGCGCCGTTCCAGATCGGTCATTGCACGTCCCACCATCTTGTCCGGTATCGTCAGATGAAATGCATAAAATGGCTCCAAAAGCATCGAATGTGCCTGCATCAGACCATGACGGATAGCCCGGTAAACCGACTGACGGAAATCACCGCCATTCAAGGTATTCACAGGCAATTTTACTACCTGTTATGATACCATGAATGGCGGGGATTGTAAAATTTTATCATCGGTTGATGAAATTCAGTACCACCACAAGCAGCAGCATATGAACTGGATAAAATGCATAACAGAGATACTGGAATGGTTTACTGTGGTAGCCCTGTCTGCCGCGGTACAGCCAGATGGGGATCAATGCCAGAAGCGCAAGCCCCTGCTGGCACAGTTCAAATTCCATGCCAAAGAGCTGAACCGGATACATCAGACCGCCCAGCAGTTCCACATTCAGCCAGTATAGGGCAGCCAGCTGTCCCAAGAAGCACCACCATTTCCGCCCATGGAGGAAATAGAACACAAATACCGTCAGAACACCGGCCCCGTAGTAATCCACCATGCAAAGAGTTCCCAGTACCAGACCTGCCAGCACAACCAAAACGCACACCAGCAGATACATCCAGGTTTTTCCTTTTTTCCGTACCTGTTCCATAAGCCAGACACCTAAAAGGCTCAACAGGAATGTCCAGAGGACATTCTGGTGAACCGGATAAAACCAGGTACCGCCGTACATCAAATCAAAGGGAATTTCTGAAAGCACTGCAAACAGCAGCATCCGAAGGATGTACTTTTTAAAGCTTCTGGTGTGGAAGTACCCCTCCACCGCCATAAAAGCGAAGATAGGAAATGCCACTCTTCCGGCACAGGTAAGCCACTCCTTAGCAGGAAGAAGCGTCGCCCAAAGGTGATCCATCAGCATAAGCGTCATGGCGATGATATGCAGGACAGCTGCAGTAAGTTCAAAGTTTTTTGAAGCAGATGAATCCATTCAGTTCTTGTTCCTTTCCTATTGCATTTCTATCGTATAATTATAGCTGTATGTGTGAACATAAAGCATATTGTCCTGAGGCACCAGAAGATCCGGCTGTTTTTTCAGCTCCAGGCTTGCAATAACCTCACCGGTGTGAAGGTTGAGCTGATAAAGATAATCCTTTTCCGAGGTAAAACCATACCCGCAGATAATAACATCCTTTTTTACAATAAAATTCATGGTGTTGCAGGTCTGATCCCCACTTCGCCAAAGAAGCTTGTTATTTTCCAGATCATAGGCAAACATAAAGCAGCTATCCGGCTGTGCGTAACCATTTGTCACACTGATGCCATAAAAGATATCATCCAGGAGGCAGGCATTATTGCCGTTGATATACCATTTATCCGTTGGATACTCCAGCACATACAGACAATTCCCGGAAATATTTTCATAAATATACAGCGCATCCCCGGACCAGATATACTGATATTCATCATCATAGAAATTATTCCATTCCTTTCCGACCATAGGAAGGGATAACTGTTTGCTTTCATACCATTCGTTCGCAAAATCGATTCCATTTTCCTCTTCCGACACAATTTTTAACGTTAACGGTGAAACTGCATCTCCCTTCGGATGAATCTCCCCAACTCCGGATAAGTCAATGGTGATATACTTAGTTTCAGGAGCCGCATTTTCCCCTTCCCCTGCATCCTCATTTTGAATCAATACGGACTCCTCACCGGTCTCCCGGACACTTTCTGCAACACTTGACTCATTTTGCATCGTATAATCCATGTCCTTCTTGCCACAGCCAGCCAGGGTAAGCAAACAAGTCCACACAATCATAAAAGTTAGAAGTTTTTTCATATATATCCATTCCTCTATGCTCAAAAAGATGTTATCACTTTGGATGAACTTTCTTCTGAGCCATTTCTATTTGAACACGTTGAGAAGTTACCTTAACTTATCTCTATATCAAAACATGCCCGGCAGTTTCGCCGCCAGGAATAATCCAGCACCAAATGAGAGCAGATTGGCCACAAAGGAATACAGGATATAATATGCATCCTCCTTTTTCTTTTCTGATAGCCTCTTAAGAATTGTGCAATACAACACTGCCTCCAGAGCAAATACAATCAGCTCAAAAAGTACATAGAAAAATGTAAATGCAAGAGGGCCGGAATTATAATTAATCACATTGAGCAGCACATTTAAGATAATTTGCGTAATAATGTTGACAACAGCCAGAATCAACAGCTGTTTTTTCTGTCTGAAACCAAACAGCAGCGCCACCAGCATTTCGATTAAAATAGTAAGGACGATCCTTGCCCCAAGAGCCAGCATCTCCTGCCGGTAATTATACGAACGGTAGGCCTCAATCCGCTCATTGGTACTCAAATCATCATTGTATTCCACCGAACCGATATCCACACCATCCATATCCACTGTATAATACGTATCAAATGCATAACGAGCATAAATTCCACTGGATACAAAGGTTTCCGTTTCCGGATAATACAGAAGAATTTTAAAATCATCCGGCGGATAATAGGTCCATGCAAGCTCTTTGCTTTCACTTACCTTCCAGCTCCGCTGCAGAAAATAGTATCCATCCGGATCCTTGTAATTCACAAAGATCTCCCAGATATCAGGATCCATGTACTCTTTCTGGGCACTCTCCGTTCTTCCATCCCAGGCACTTGCCGGACCGGTAGATTTCTCCTTCGACAGCAAAGTTCCATAACAGAGCTCATCCTCCATATGCTCAAACTGAATCCGAACAGAGGCCTTTGGTCCCATATCGGCATTGGCTGTCATCGGAAATGCTGAAACTGCCATTATCATACACAAAAGCATTATAAAAACAAGACTGTATTTTCTATTTTTCATATCGAAAGCCTCCCTTCAGATATTTTTATTCTGGTGAAGAATCTCATCGGCATTCTTGCTGCAAAATACTACATCCGATGGGAATCATCTTCCATCTTGTAAACAAACAGGCGGTTCATCCCCTCCTGCCATGGGTATTCAAATTCCAAACGATTCCCAATTCATCACATATTCTTTTTCTCCTGTGAATTCGTCCATCCCTTCACTCTGAATAGTAAATCCTTCTCGTTGATAAAAAGACATTGCCCTGACATTCTTCTGATATACCTTTAACTGTAATCTGTCTTTTTTATCCTTGATGTAATCCAACAACATTTTACCTATGCCACGTGACTGCATTTCGTCAGAAACAAAAATACCTTCTATGTATTCATCATTTATTCCTATAAAGCCTTGAATCATTTTATCATCTTCATACACATAAACTTCCGCCTGTGGCAGCATTTCCTTCACGAATTCATAGTTGCTTATCCAGTATTGTTCAGAAATAAAAAAATGTGCTTTCAGATTAGTTTTCAACCATATGTCAGCAACTCTGTTTATATCTGCCTTCTGCAACTTTCTAATCATAACGATTATTCTCCATCCAACCTGATTATAACACGATTAACTCATTACGATTTACCTATCTGTACTCAATAATTTCTTCGAAAGCTTTCCTTGGTCTTTTAGCCGGAGCTTCATTGGCAAAGCCAATCGCAACAATTCCTGTCAATTGGCTGTCTGTTCCGATAAAATCCATCAGCTCATTATAGGCAAAACAAGTATTGGCAATCCATAAGGTGCCCAATCCATATCCCGTTGCTGTCAGAATCATATTTTCAATCGCCGCACCTATGGACAGTGAATCACATATTTCAACAATTCGCTTTTCATTTTCAATGCTTGCAAATGGAGTATGCTGATTGGTATTAAGCACTGCTATAAGGCATGGGACCTCCTGCATGATTCTGACTGTATTCTCAGCATCCGGTATGGCAAATGCCCATTCCGGCATAAGTTCATGAGTCGCTTTTTCTGAATTTATACCATGACGCATGACATCAACCAGTTTATCTTTTTCTTTCCCCTGATATACAATAAATTTCCAAGGCTGCCTGTTTTTTGCAGATGGTGCAAGGGAAGCACTGTATATGATCTCTTCAATTAACTTTCTTTCGATCTCATCTGGCTTATATTTTCTTATACTTCTTCTATTCTCAATTTCTCGTATCATAGATTTCTCTCTCCCTTAGAGCCTTGCCCTCAAGGCTCATTTTCTCCTATGATTTCCAACCTATCCATCCCAACATGACATTTCAGGGAAAGCACCTCAACGCCTGCGTCCTTTGCCTCTTCCAGTGCAATGCCAAATTCGGGATGCATTGCCGTATTCGGCCTGACTTCACTGATTTCCTCCATTTGAATCACAAATGCAATCAAGCATTTATATCCTTGTCCGCACGCAGCTGCAAGTTCCCGTAAATGCTTAACTCCTCTTTCCGTCGGGGCATCCGGAAAATATCCAACTCCGTCTATCTCAAGGGTGCAGCCTTTGACTTCCATTAGATATTTTTGCTTTCCTTTTTCCATATAGAAATCCATCCGGCTGTTTCCAAAGGCATACTCTGGTTTAATACAATCATACCCCTGTTTGATCAGCCATTCTTTTACCACTTTATTCGGCGCCTGGGAATCAATGTTAACCCACATCCCATTCTTTTTAACCGCAATCAAATCATAACGTGTCTTTCGATTTGGATTCTTTTCTATGCAATCTTCTAAAATCACTTCCGCCCCTGGCAACAGTAATTCACGACAACGGCCCGTATTCTTTACATGAACCAATTCTACCTCTTCCGCTCCGTCAATCTTTACCCGCGCAATAAAACGATTGGGACGTTCTATGAAAATTGCTTCCACTATCTTATCATATTTCATGTGCTGTTTCCTATTCTCTTATCATTCGATAGAATGTTCCGGTACCAATTCCTGTTGTCAACTCATAAGCTTGTCCATCAATCCTAAATCCTGCTTTTTGATAGCACTTTACCGCTCTGATATTCCATGTACGAACTTCCAGATACAACGGCTTGTCAGGATATAACTTTTTTGAAATCTCATAAGTAATCAAGAGCATTCGTTGACCATAATGTTTATTACACAAATCAGGATTTACGCCTATTCCAATAAATACCTCTTCTTTTTCCTCCAATATATTGACAAATCCTACCAATATGCTTTTATCCCAAAAACCATAATAATTTTTTTCCCTTTGGGGATTCATGAATCCTATCTGTCGAACCTGCATTTCTTCATAAGCAGGAAGATTATACAAATCGTATTCTCCGCCATATTTCCATGCACATATTTGTCGTTTTGCATCTTCGGATAGATTTCTATATACTAATTCATTCATTACATTTACCTCGTCAAACTTGAATTTTCTTATGCTCCTGTTCTATTTTACAACCACGGTGTGGACAATATTCTTCACTATTTATAGGTACAACCCTTAATGATTTGCCACAGAATGGACATTGATTTTTGATTACAATTATGATTAACCTATTATAAGTTATGCCACTTCAATTTTTGCAAATATCATCCAATCTGCAATACATGAAATTAAAATAACTATTCCTAAAATTGCAGGTACTCCTGCAAATTGTTCTAAATAATTTGAATGAATTCAATATTATGCTTTTTTCTCTTTAAATGGCTTCAGAAAGATCACCCATCCAAAGATCAGCAGATTCATTACCAGTGCCACAGGAATAGCTCCCCAGTGGATTTGCTGATTCTGAAGTACATCCGCAGAGTACGTTCCTGAAAAAACTACCATCATATTATTATTCAGAAAATGAATAATTATCGGAACCCAGATATTCTGGGTTTTCATATAAGTATATGCCATAAAAATCCCCAGTGAAATACAGGTAACAAACTGGCTTGCCAGAGCCGCTAGCCCCATATCCGGCGTAGTGTAATAGAAGAAGTCTATTGGCAAATGCCATACAGCCCACGCACAGCCCAAAAGGATTACGCCGCCTTTTAGTCCAAATTTTTTCTGAAGAAGAGGCTGAAGATAATATCTCCATCCGTATTCTTCTCCAAAGAATGCCACTACTGACAGGAAAAAGTTTACCAAAACAGTAAAAAATATGATCCAGGTAGTAGGATTTGCCATTATTTTGCCAAATTCAGAAAGCTGGCCGCTCAGAGCACAGGCAATCACAAATCTGAGAAGATATAATCCAATAAACAACAGGATCATACGAATAGATATATTCCAATGTTCGCTGTTCAGTCCATAGGATCTGCGCTTTTCTTTACCAGATTGCAGAAGAAGAATCCAGAAAATAACGCTGCCACCTATTATAACGTAATTCATGATCGGTGCCCACTGAGAATATGGCATGCTCATCAGATCTCTATTTTGGGGAGCCAGAACAGAAGCCGCCGTGCAGACAACCAGCACCGCCGTGAGAGCTACAAAGAATATGTAAAAAGCCGTTGGAAGATTTTTATCTCCTTTTTTGGTAATTAAATAAGCCATCATCACACCTGCTGCTGGATACAGCATCTGCGCCTTTGGAAAAGCGCTGAGATCAAGACCTTTTCCATAGCTATACCACATCAGAAGTCCCATTACATATGTGATTCCGTATGCTATAATCACATAGATCAATAGCTGTTTTTTCTCTGTTTGCATAAATTTCATAATTTCCTCCTTGCAACTTCAAAGTTATTTACTTCTCTTCATACTTTTTAACGATAACTAAACTATAAGCAGCCATAATTAAGTATATCAATAGTAAGCAACTCATCTTGACTTAATGCATCTATTAATTCATCTCTACACTTTTCAATTCTATAATCATCTTCGTCATTTATTTTCGACCTCTTGTCTAATATTTCTTTTACTTTTTTTAACATATATATTCCTCCTTTATGGTTGTAAATCACCATCTGGCAAGTTCTTATTATCTGGTAAATTGGTAACATAATTTCCTGCCTCTTTAATCTTACTATCTGTTCTTTGCCAGCAATATTCCATCTGCTGATTAATACCTAATTCATTTAATATATCATCGTGTAATATTTTTCTTTTATCCTCATCTTTTTCCGAAAACTCTTTATCACAACATATCAAAGACACCATATATATCTTCCCATTCCTAAAGAATAAACTTACAATATATTTCTTATTATCAATAATTTGTTGTTCATCTAAATAAATAATTTTTACCCTATCTTGATTCTTATAAAATCTTGTGTGTTTAAACTGTCCAAATGAAAAGCCTGGAAAAATTGTTAACTCATCTGATATTTTTAAAAATCCATTGCAGATATCTAGCATTATTAATTTCCTCACTACTTATTTAATTTAATCAACAGGAATTAATATCCCTTTATCAATCAAATCTTGAACAGCAGGAACATAATATTGTGGCAACCCTAATATATTATACCAGGGAAACTTTGACTCCTTCATCCTCTGATATTAATGATACTAATGATTGTCCAAATCTTTCAATCTGTCCCAACTCACAGCTAACATAAAAGCAACATCTATGGGCACGTCTGTCATTATCCGCAATTTCTATATCTACTTCAATTTTTACATGTCCATGATTATCACTGGGTAAAATATTTAATGAAAAAGCAGGTGTATAGTTTCCAATCTTATTTCCAAATTCCAAATAACATACCTCATTAGAATTTTTGATATAATTATTTATTTTATCTGCAGCATTTTCTAATAAAACATCCTCAACATAACAATTCTGAAATACATTAATGTATTCTGAGCTTGCCATCACTTTCAATTCTATAATATTAGAATCTTTCCATATTCTTTCAAAAATAATATTATCCATAAAATTTCTCTCTTTACTTAAATTTAAAATCACCGAATGTGCCTGTCACTTTATTATATACATAATGGATTGTAATTTTATTTGTATATAATGTTCTCCAAATACCAAGACATATATAGTGGCTCAGTTGTCAAGACAAAAATCTGAGATTTTTATAATGAACTGATATGGTTGATAAGTGACAGTGAACATAGTGAAAGTAGTTTGTATGTAAACTTTGTCCAAGACTATAGTCTTAATTCCATGACTTGACTATGCCAAAATCATTTTCCTACCAATACTGCCAAAATGAAATAAATCTGAAACTGAATTATTGCTTTTTTAATAGATATATCTCTATTGAATGCAAAAACACATCATCTCCACAGCACCAAGTATCATGAAAACAATGCGTTTTGCATCTTTGATGAAACAATATTAAGTTTTGATTTCGGATGTCCTAAGTCTCCCTAAAGTATAAGCATGATTAAATATACTCTTCTGCCAAATTGATATCTTTTGTCATGTCCAAATTAGGAAATTTATCATCCAACTTCCTTAAACATTCAATATATTCTTTACTTTGCAACTGTTCAGACACATCTTCAAAAACTTCACTAATAAAATAAATATCTTCTTCAGAACAATTTTCTAAATATGCAACTGTTTCATTAATATCTTTAGATAAAATATCTATCATTTTATTCCAACAGTTCTGAATACCATAATCATCTTCAATATTTTTACTCTTTCTTTCTGAAATTATATCATCCATTATATCCTTAATCATTATATGCTTCCTTATATTTTATGGTTGCAACGCAGCATCGGGAAATATTGTACTAATACGTCCATTTGTACGAATTACACCAACTCTGACACCATTATCATATACTTTTACAATATTGTATTCCAGTCCATTAGCTTCTAAAAACTCAATATTGGCTTTTCCATGTCCTCCGCCCTTCATTTTAGATACAGCACCTGTCTTGGGATTATATGTAAAATCCCCTACAGATGAATGAGTTATTGCTGTATTATCAATAGACTTTTTTTTAATAAACTATAAATTTTCCATTTGGATATTCTCCAAACCAACCACAAGGCAAATGACCTGCCAAATAAATTTTAAACATTTTAGTGTAAAAATCACTCGAATAATATTTTGCGTAGTACTCTAACATAAATATTGATAATATATTCATTTTAATATCATCTAATATGTCAACTGATAAATCACTATTCGTCAAGATAAAATTTACCTTTTCAGAAAGCTTAGAAATATATTGTTCTTTTATCATTCTAACTCCATCATTCCAATATTTATTATATTCTGCCTTATGGTTTTTTAGGAGATATGTAGTAAAATCTCCCATTCTATCTAAACATAAATTTTCCCATTTAGTAGAATTAATATTTCTTTCTACATCTCGTATATTTTTTAAGTATTCAACATCAAATTCTAAATTATCTGTTTGGCCACATCTTTGTAACCATTGACAATTAAAAATTGTTTCTATAAATTCTTTTCTTAATATTATTTTCATCCTACTTTCTTTGATTTATTCTTCCCGGAATTCTTGGAACCAAGTCTCTATTTGATAATCCATAACTCTGCTGTTGACTATATGCTCTTCTTACTGCATACTCCGCTTTTTTATTTTCCAATCCAGCTGCCTTTAACGAATTATACAACGCTCTATTATATGCACCAATTGTTGGTCTTTCACCATATAAATTACCACCTTTTCTATATTGATTCCAAAAAGCTTAAATGTTTTTATGCACCTCATAATGTCCACTCCCAATTGTCCATAAACGCATTGCCTTCCAACTCCACTGTCATTATAACCAGATTTGGTTTTTAATCCAAGTTCTTCTCGGATCCACATACCCAACCGGATTTGCCTGACAGTACTGATACAAATTCAGTCCGTCTCCGTCGTAACGGTTGATCTGAACCTTAAACTCTCTTGTAACGGATGAAATCCAGAATTTTTGCATAGGAAAGTTTTATATCCGCTTTAATTTGTGCAATGGTAGTATATTTACTCATTCTTTTTCTTTGCTCCTAATTTTTCTGTATATGTAAACAGGAATCCACATGGAATTACGACAATAAGAAATGTCAGCATTCCCCTTGTTGTAGCTCTGTCTTGAATTTTTTGTCCATCTTCACTTTCTCTCCACTTTCCTGCTGGAAATCCCGTCTGATCCTTATACTCATCATAATCTACTGCTTCTGCACTTTTATATATGGCTTTTCCATAATCCGGGAAATACATAACTGCTCCTGCCACCAAAAATGCTAATATAATCGCACATGCAATCGGTGCCTTTATTCTGCTAAACGTTGCCATACTTGCCATAATTTCTATTTTCCTTTTTGTAGCTCCACATTAATTTTTCTTTTTTCCTATTTTTTCTAAATATGTAAATAAAAACGAACATATAATTGCAACACCCACATAAACAATTGCACATACCGTTGAAGCCTTCTTTTCTATTTTCTGTCCTTCCTCACTTTTTCTCCAGACTTCTGTTGTATCTACATAATAATTTAAATCATCCTCTGCAAGGCCTGTGAGCTCTTCTAATTTTTCTATGAAACCTGTACTTTCCATCTTCTTTGTACTGGCCACAGGAAGTTTCACAGTTCCACTCTTTGGGATTGTAAATGTTCTGTCATCTATAAGAACAGTCACTTTATCTCCACTTTTTAACTTTGCAACATAAAAAGTGCCCACACCACCTTCTAAATTGGCATCGTTATATTTTGCGAATTTGCCATAATAATAGTCTGACTTCAAAATTGATTTATACAGATTTGCAGACTCCAAATCTTCCACATCCACTGTTACAACATAATTCTCCTTTGCCTCTATAATATCTGCTCTATTGGATAACTCTTTATATCCATTTCCTGCTGGAAAACCAGTCTGATCCATGTACTTGTCATAATCTACGGGTGCAGTATTGTTATAAATTTCTCTTCCATAATCCGGAATATTCGCCATCCCCCATCCAAATATCCCTCCCACTACGATCGCACATGCGATCGGTGCCTTTATTCTACTAAATGCTGCTGTACTTACCATACTTACCATAATTTCTATTCTCCTCGTATTATATAGTAGTAGTTTTATAGCCCCCTCTCCAATGTCTTTACAACTATTAGGTCATAGTCCATTCTTTACCTCTTCTGTAGGTTCGGCTATGATATATAAGATGCTGTGATTCTAAAACAGCATTAATACATTTCAAAGCTTCCGTCCCTTATAAAGGTCTTTTCCCTTCCTAGCGGATCCCTCACCTGACAACAGGTAGCTGAATATTGCAAACATTTCCTGTGTGCCTTTTCATTTTGAAACAAGGTTCACGGATTCAGGTATTTCTTAAGCATCCTGATATTCTATTTTTAGTGGTGTATGTGTCTCAAATACCTTTGCAAAATCAATTTCCGGGTTAAACATTGTATAAAATGAAGAATGTGCATCACATGTAATATTCTTCTGCGGTACAGTATTTAATGTACCATCCTTATTATATTTATAAAATGTTGCCTCCGTCACTCCATGTATCTCAACCTTGTATAATGGCGTTCTAAAAAGTAACTGTCTTACATCCTTATAATAGAATTTATAATACTCTTTTCTAACATTATTTTTGCTGTAATAAGTAATTACCCTGCAATGTACCATATAATCATCATAAAACCATAATTCACTTGGATATGGCTTCATCACAAATCCTCCAACTGAAATCCTGTAAATAACTCCAGCCACAACACAAATCCAGACTAAAAATGGTATCTCTTTCGTTGCGCTTTTTCCAAAAGCAAAATATATAATTATATAAATCAAAGCATAGGCAATAAGTAAAATTGTTACTATATTTTTTAATATTGATTCATGCTTTGGCACATAGCTGCCTTCTTTAAACTGCAACACGTAATTTGGCTGTTCCATTGGTTCTGTCATATTGTATAAGCCTCCCTCTTCATTCACTTTTGTCCTTCATAACATAATAATCTCCATTATTTTTTAATATCATTCCACGCTGACGAAGCCTTATCGCAAACTGTATCAAACAGTCCGGAGCTTTAGCTTAATCGTTAAATAAAAGCAATTATTTTATATAATTTTAGATTACCTTAGTAAATGGCGCAATAGGTCAGAATTACCACTAATCAGATAATTTCTGTAACAAATATGGATTTTGCTTACATCAAGAAAAAGAGCCGCCCAGGCTATAGACCTGTGCGGCTTCTCATAAAATGATTTAAATTAAGTTTATCCTTCAATAGCAATATGCTTTGTGGACTCAACTTTCTTTGGTTCCTCCTTCGGAACTGAAAGTTTAAGAATACCGTCCTGATACTTTGCCTTGATATCTTCCTGTTTCAGCTCATCGCCTACATAGAAAGACCTGCTCATAGCACCGGAATAGCGCTCCTTGCGGATGTACT
>ERZ779851.2083-NODE-2083-length-16022-cov-21.236989_pt1 | contig 16022 bp, 16 predicted proteins | sample MGYA00511094_ERZ779851 | MGnify/ENA primary metagenome ERZ779851 (study PRJEB29588, sample SAMEA2155512) | human gut metagenome | biome: human gut; feature: human-associated habitat; material: faeces | place: Denmark | collected 2008/2010 ...
AACATTTAATAATAAAATATCTTGTATTCTAAATTTAATACCTTTTTTATTTAAATAATCGCAAGTAAACAATTTACATGCAATACATCTAGCACTACAAGTATAGTCTTCTTTTAAATGCTCGCATATAACAAGTTTTGTCAAAGGTCCAAGCCACTTTATTTTATTGTGTCTGCAACATCCATATGTTGATAAAGTATTTCTTTTTTCTCCACATTTATTATTTTTAAATTCGCACAAATTTTTTCCGTAAAAGAATCCATCTAGATAGTTACATACTGTATCATAAATGTAGTTATACCTTTCATACCTTGTTTTATATAAAATAGCGTTAATAGCTAAAATAAATTCTTTTTGTTCTTCATTATTTTCATCATAATTTATTAAATACCCAATTTTTCTTGTAAAATCCTCTTGTAGTTCTCCAAATTCTATTTTGTGTAATTTAGCATGTGTTTTAATATGGAGAAGTCTTTTCAATATCTTTTTATAGTCTTGTTTATTAAAGCTTTTAAAATCTATTCTTAATACTAAGTGCCCTATTTTTTTTATATCTGTTAGTTTTAAATTTGTTATATCTATAGTGTATTTATCTGTTTTATCATCTAGTTGTAAATAATAACTGTTATCCAATTTTATTTTATTATTCATATATTTATCACCTTTTTTATTATAGCAAAAAAATAAGATTAATGCAACATTATATACCAGTAAGTAAAATACTACCATATTAGTTGACATATTACGTTTTTGGTGATATAATGTAAACATGATAGATAAGTTCTATCAAATAAATTGGAAAGGAGTGTACTATTATGGCATACAAAGATAGCCAGGATTTCCGCAGCGATTATCCGAATGGATACTCTAAGGGCGGAGACGTCTATGATGGCAATGGCAACAAAATTGGCTATGTGACTGGCGATGGCGATTATCGCATTAACGATGGAAGTGCCAATGACCGTCAGTTGTATCACAACAGCAACGACTAAGTAGTACCCTCTTGGGAGTAGCAGGTTAATTTCTGTAAATGTCAATAGAAAAATGCTGTTTTTTTCCAATTTAAAAATGCATGGATTTTCCAATTGGAACTTTTATATCTTGGTGGGATTTTCTCCCACCGTTTTTTAAAAGAATTTTTCTTCTCTGTAATTTTTTTCTAACATAATTGTCTTTTTATTGCAATGATATGCTAGATAATGTAATTCATTTATGATGTTTCCTTTTGTTAGTATTTCTCCGGTATCTTCTAATTTATCGATAGCAACTTCTACATATATTATCATTTCTTTTACTGTCATTTTATCCACTTTACCTTTCTATAACTCTTTGCATTTCTATATTTCTATCCTTTATTCTATATGACTGGCCTTTAATCTTTATTATATGACTATGATGTACCAGTCTATCTACTATTGCTGCTGTTACTACTGAGTCTCCAAATATATCTGACCATTTACTAAATACTTGATTTGTTGTTAATATTGTCGATTTCTTTTCATATCGTTTATTTATTAATTGAAAAAACAAATATGCTCCTTCTTTTGTAATTGGTAAATATCCTATTTCATCAATAATTAACAATTTATATTTACAAAAATATTTTATCTTTATATCTGCTCTATTTTCTGAATTTGCTTTTATTAATTGATTAATTAGATCGTTAAAAGTTATGTAATATGTGCTTATTCGTTTTTTCGCGGCAGCCATTCCTAGGCCTACAGCTAAGTGTGTTTTTCCTACTCCACTTGTCCCAATAAATATTACATTTTCATTTTTTTCCATAAATCTTAAAGTTTCTAAGTCATATATTTCATTCTTATCTATGCTAGGCTGATAACTAAAATCAAAATCATCTATTGTTTTCTCAAATGGAAAAGCAGATACTTTTATATTTACTTTTGCAGCTCTTTCTGTTTGATATTTAATTTCTTCTTTTGTTAAATCATACAGCATTTCAGTAAAAGATATATTTTTATCTTTCATCTCATCTAAATACTCTGGTAATATGTTTTTTATATTATCTAGTTTTAAAACTTCTAAATTATCAATTAAATCAGTATATATACTCATTTTATCCTCCTTCTACAATTCATCATAATCACTTAAATGCTCGTCTATGAACACTTCTATTTCATCTTTTGAATAACCTTTTAATGCTTCAGACTTTAATATATCCACTACATGCTCTTTTTGATAATTTAAAAATTTTGAGCTTTTTTTATGTTTTGCAATTAAATTTGTTGTATAATATATATGAATATATTCTTCAGTTTCTTTTACAGAAACTGAATTGCCTATTAGGTTTGTTGGAACAGAGTATTTCTGCCCTTTATATGTAATCATAGATTCTTTTGAAACCTTATATTCCTTTGGCGAGGTTATGTAATTTCTTAATATATCTTGATTTGGTAAAGGAAGCAAATACTTTGTTTCCTTTTTAAATTTTTCAAAAGGCTTCATATTAGTACCTTGAGATATTTCATTATTTATTTCTTGCATAAACAATTTTACTATTTTTTCAAGTTCTTCATAATCTTCAAATTCATGATTATATACTTTAAGTCTATCAACCAGTTTCGCTAAAGCTTCAACTTTGCCTTTAGTTTGTGGTCTATATACCCTACACGTTATTGGTGTAAATCCAATATCTTTAGAATATTGCAAAAATCTTGTGTTTAATTTAACACTACCAATTCTACTATTTGCTCTATCCACAACTGTAGACATATTATCAAAAAGTATTTCTTTAGGAATTCCTTCAAAATATTTAAAGGCCTCATTCATACAATTAAACAATGTTTTCTGAGTTTTATCGCTAGTTAATTTAACAAACTTCATTCTAGAATATCCTAAAACCATTAGAAAAATATTTACTTCAAAAATTTCTCCATTCTTAGAAACCATTTTTAGATTTTCTTTCCAATCAACTTGAGCTTGCAATCCAGGTGCTGTTTCATATCTTATTGTAGCTTTTTTTAATTGTTCTTTTCTGTTTTTTTGAACAAAATCAGCTACCAAAGAATATGAACCATCGTATCCTTCCTTTTGAATAAATTTAAATATTGCCATACTTGTACAACCTAATTCTAATTTAGAGATTATTATACCTTTAAAATTATCTAATTTAGAAGCTTTTACAACTTTTCTAGTTGCTTTTTCATTATATCCATTTAGATACCTTTTCACAGTTCTTGGATCACAATTCATGATTCTTGCCATTGCTGCTTTACTCATAATATCTTTTTCACCTCCTCTTAAAAATATTGTAATTTCATTTAGTACATCTTGTCTCATATTACCAACTCCTTTCTTTGAGACATTAACATAATGTTAACTGATGTACTTCTATATTACCATTTTTTCCCTGTTTAATCAAAAGAAAAAATGTAGGTTTTCCTACATTTTTTTGTTGGAAAAAAACTACATTTTTATTATCTCATAAACAATTTCTGCTTCTCCCTCATTTTTTATTGTTTTGCAATAAATTTTGCATATTCTTTTAATTATTGCAAAAAATTATTGTGTCAAGTTTATTTATGTGATATTATATCTAATTGAAAAAAGGAGTGATTTTATGAGATTTGATGAATGGAAAGATTTTAAAGGTGGAGAATGGACACATGAAGTTAATGTTAGAAATTTCATTCAAAAAAATTATACACCTTATGAAGGAGGTTCTGAATTTTTAGTTGGTCCTACTGAAAGGACAAAAAAGCTATGGAACATTATTCTAGATTTATATGAAAAGGAAAAAGCCGCTAAAGGTGGCGTACTTGATGTTGATGCAACTACTGTTTCTACTATTACAAGTCACCCAGCAGGTTATATTGATAAAAATTTAGAACAAATTGTTGGACTTCAAACAGATAAACCTTTAAAAAGAGCTATTATGCCTAATGGTGGTATACGTATAGTTGAAAAATCTTGTGAGGCTATAGATGTTAAGCTCTCTGATGAAGTTGAAAAGATTTTTAAAAATTATAGAAGAACTCATAATGATGGAGTTTTTGCAGCATATACACCAGAAATTAGAGCTGCAAGAAGTTCACATATTATTACTGGACTTCCTGATGGTTATGGTAGAGGAAGAATTATAGGTGATTATAGAAGAATTGCTTTATATGGTGTAGATGCTTTAATTGAAGATAAGCAAGAGGTTATGCAATCTTTAGAGGTCCCTTCTATTTTTACAGAAACTATTAGGGACAGAGAAGAAGTTTATGACCAAATTAATGCATTAAAAGAATTAAAAGAAATGGCAGCAAAATATGGCTTTGATATTTCTCATCCTGCTAAAAATGCTAAAGAGGCTATTCAATGGCTATATTTTGGATATTTAGGTTCTACAAAAGAGCAAAATGGTGCAGCTATGAGTTTAGGTAGAACATCAACCTTCTTAGATATTTATATCGAAAGAGATATCAAAAATGGTACATTAACTGAGGAAGAAGCTCAAGAGCTAATGGATCACTTTGTAATGAAATTAAGATTAATAAGATTCTTAAGAACACCTGAATATAATGAATTGTTTAGTGGGGATCCTGTTTGGGTAACAGAAGGCATTGGAGGTATGGGAGTTGATGGAAGAACTTTAGTAACTAAAAACTCTTTTAGAATGTTACATTCCTTAGTAAACTTAGGACCTGCTCCAGAACCAAACATGACAGTTCTTTGGTCTACAAGGTTACCAGAAGGATTTAAAAAGTACTGTGCAAAATTATCAGTACAAACCTCTTCTATTCAATATGAAAATGATGACTTAATGAGAGATTTTTGGGGAGATGATTATTCAATAGCTTGCTGTGTTTCAGCAATGAGAACTGGTAAACAAATGCAATTTTTTGGTGCTAGATGTAACTTGGCAAAAACATTATTATATGCAATTAATGGTGGTAGAGATGAAATAAGTGGCAAACAAGTTGCTGCAAAATTCGAACCTATACGTTCTGAATATTTAAACTTTGATGAAGTTATGGAAAAATTTGATAATATGATGGACTGGGTCGCTAGAGTTTATATAAATGCATTAAATATAATTCACTTCATGCATGATAAATATTCATATGAAAAACTTGAAATGGCTTTACATTATCAAAATATTTTAAGAACTATGGCTTGTGGTATTGCTGGTTTATCTGTCGTTGCAGATTCACTTTCAGCTATCAAATATGCTAAAGTTAAAGTTATTAGAGACGAAACTGGTCTAGCTGTTGACTACAAAGTTGAAGGAGACTTTCCTAAATATGGTAATGATGATGACAGAGTTGATGATATAGCAATTAATATTGTTAAAAGATTTATTTTCAAATTAAGAAAACAAAAAACATATAGAAATTCTATACCTACCCTATCAATCCTTACAATAACCTCAAACGTTGTTTATGGTAAAAGTACTGGTAATACACCTGATGGCAGACGTTCTGGAGAGCCTTTTGGTCCAGGTGCAAACCCATTACACGGAAGGGATACTAATGGTGCTCTTGCAGTATTAAATACAATAGCAAAATTACCCTACACCTATGCAGAAGATGGTATTTCTTATACCTTCTCTATTACTCCAAAAACATTAGGTAAAGATGATGATTCTCGTGCAAACAACTTGACTTCACTATTAGATGGTTTTTTTGCAAAACGTGGACATCATATAAATGTAAATGTTTTTGATAGAGAATTATTGATTGATGCTATGGAACATCCTGAAAAATATCCTCAACTTACAATAAGAGTTTCTGGATATGCTGTTAATTTCGTAAAATTAACACGAGAGCAACAATTAGATGTTATAAATCGTACAATTCAGGAAAGTATGTAAAAATAAAAAAACATATAACCCTTGCATTTAGCTATTGTTATTAGAAAGGAGTTTATAATGGAAAATTTAACTGGAAGAATTCATTCAATAGAAACATTTGGAACTGTTGATGGACCAGGTATTAGATTTGTAATATTTATGCAGGGTTGTCACTTGAAATGTAAATACTGCCATAATCGAGACACTTGGGATTCTACAATTGGTACACATATTTCAGTTTCAGAACTAATAGAAAAAATTAAACGCTATGAAGAATATATAAAGCTTTCTGGTGGCGGTATTACAGCTACAGGTGGAGAACCTCTACTTCAACCTAAATTTCTAATTTCACTATTTACCAAATTGAAAGAGTTGGGTTTTCATACAGCATTAGATACCTCTGGTATGTTCCCTTTAACAGATGAGATTAAACAAATTCTTAGTTTAACAGACTTAGTTTTACTAGATATAAAACATATTAATGGCGAAAAGTGCAAAGATCTAGTTGGTTTTTCTAATAAACTAGAATTAGAATTTGCAAGATACTTAAGCGATAATAATATTCCAATTTGGATTAGACAAGTTATAATCCCTGGCATTACTGATGATGAGCAAGATTTATTAAAACTAAAGGAATTTCTTGGTTCATTAAAAGACATTCAAAAAATAGAGTTGCATCCCTACCACAATATGGGGATTTATAAATGGAAAAGTTTAGGGTTTAGATATCCATTAGAAGGAATTCCCCCTGCAACTGATGAAGATATAAAAAGAGCAAAACACATTTTAGGAATTTAATTTCTAAAATGTGTTTTTTGTATATTCATATTTTTATTATATTTTAATATATATTAACAAAGGGAGCTTGTTTATGTTTAAATGTATATTTATAAAAATAAAATCATTGTTTCTATCTACTCTTATTTGTGTCTTCATAATATGCCTGTTGGTATTTTCAAAAAGCAATCTATCTGCTGCTAAATCTGGGCTTAGCTTATGGGCCAATTCTGTTCTTCCTTCTCTTTTACCTTTTTTCATTGCAACTGAACTTTTAAGTTATACTAATGTTGTGCCACTTTGTGGAAAGCTTTTAAATAAATTCATGCGTCCTGTTTTTAATGTGCCTGGTGAAGGTGCTTTTGCCCTTCTTATGGGTATTATTAGTGGTTATCCTGTAGGTGCAAAAATTGTAGCAAATTTAAAAGAAAATAAACTTTGCACAGAAATTGAGGCTGAACGTTTAATTGCTTTTACTAATAACTCTGGTCCACTATTTATTATTGGAACTGTTGGTGTGGGTATGTTTTGTAGTTCTCATATTGGCTTTATTTTATTTTTAACTCATATATTAAGTTGTTTAACTGTGGGGTTCTTATTTCGCTGGTGGAAAGTTTCTTACGAAAGGAAGTTTAGAAGTTCAGAATATTCAATTAACACTCATACATTATCTTTTTGTGATTTAGGTGAAGTATTATCAAAAAGCATTATAACATCAATTAATACTATCTTAATGATTGGTGGATTTGTAGTTCTTTTTTCAATAATTATATCTATTCTTCAATCATGTAATTTTCTTGTTATAATTTCAAACTTTTTTAGTTTACTTAATATACCTACTAACTTAACTATGGGATTATTAACAGGTTTTTTAGAGATTACAAATGGTATATCATATATTTGTAGCTTATCTTTTTCAAATATAAACCTTAAAATTGTCTTTTGTGCATTTGTTCTTGGTTTTGGTGGATTTTCTGTATTATTGCAGGTATTAAGTATAACTTCTAAGGCTAAAATATCTATCAAGTCATATTTTTTTGGAAAATTATTGCAGGCATTTTTTGCAACATTATACACATACTTAATTATATGAATCAAATAATATTTCCAGAAAAAATAAAAAATAACTATATGAATTATAGAACAGAAACTTTAAAAGCAAGAAAAGTCTATCTTTATTTGTTTATATTCTCTGTAATGTCTTTAACTATATTCATTGGTTATTATTCTTTTTCATATGTTAAACTTATTAACATTGAAAAAAATTCTAAAAGCATTTTGGACTCTTATGATATACAACGCTTGTATTCCACATCTACTACTTCTATTAAGCTCCCAAGTGTTGTTTCAAAAAGTCGGTGATATTGCTGAAATATTAGGTATTATAGAAATTGACAGGTTAAATTTAAAACTTCCAATTCTTTCAAAAACAACGGATGAATTTTTAGAAATCGCTCCATGTAAGTTTTATGGAAATATTTTAAATGGCTATGGTAATTTTTGTATTGCTGGGCATAATTTTAATAACAATGAATTTTTTAGTAATTTGGAAACTTTAGAAATAGGAAATAATATTAAACTGTATAATTTAAATGGTGATTATATTCAATATGAAATTTACAATAAATTTGAAACTGATCCATCAGACTTATCTTATTTAAATCAAAACAATTTAGTTAAAAAAATTACATTAATTACATGTAATAATCAAAATAAAAAGCGTCTTATAATTCAGGCAAAAGAAAAATAGATAGGTTTTCCTATCTATTTTATATTATTATTAATCAATGTTATATTCTTTTATTTTTTTATATGCAAATATTGCTGATATAACACATACTCCAATTACTACCCATGGTAAATCTTCTACTCCTGTATTTGGCGCTTTGTCTGGAGTGTTTGCATTTTCTGTTTTATTTACAATTTTTATTGTGTTCTCTTGTGTGTTTTCATTATTATTATTAACACCTGGTGTGATTGTATTGGTATTATTACTTATTGTTATTAAGTTGTTTGAAGTATTATTCTGTCCAAATGTATAGTTAAATGTTTGCTCATTACCTGAAGTAGCTAAAACACTTAAATTAAATCCTGCAATTAATAAAATTGCAAAAATAATAATACTCATTACTAATTCTTTTCTTCCTAATTTCATTCTTATTACCCCTTATACTTTATATTATTTAATACCTCTCTTATATTTATACTATATTTTTAATAAAAAATCAATACTTTTTTATAAATTTATGTACTTTTTTGTATTTTTTTCATCTCTTCATGCCTTTTTATTTTTTGTGTAGTTGTTTTTATTAGTTCCTCTTCGGTTACAGTTATTTCTTTGATGTATTTATATGCTGGCATTGTCTTATTAACTTTTTTTATTATTTCCCATAATGCTTCTTTTACCTCTTCTTCAGTTTCTGCATTATACATATCTTTTACAATTTCCTTATCATACACTATTTTAGCACATATCTTCAAGTCTATTTCATCTTCTTCATCTGGTCTACCATAAACAAAAGACTCTTTTACACCATCTATCTTATTTATAACCGTTTCTATCTCTTCTGGAAATACATTTTTTCCATTTTTTAATACTATTACACTTTTCTTCCTTCCACATAAGAATAAGAAGCCTTTTTTATCTACATATCCTAAATCGCCTGTATTAAACCAGCCTTTATCTAACACCTCTTTTGTTGCTTCCTCGTTTTGGTAATATCCAAGCATTACTGTTGGCCCTTTAACATAAATTTCTCCAACTCCATTTTCATCTTTATTTAATATTTTTATTTTTACATTTGGAAATACTTTTCCTACTGAACCTACTTCTTGTTCAAAATCTGTTCCTGCTGAAATAACTGGAGATGTCTCTGTTAATCCATATCCTTGTACTGTTGTTATTCCTAAGTCATTAAAGCCTTTTTCTACTTCTGGTGAAAGAGCTGCAGCTCCATTTACTAATAGTCTTAGTTTTCCTCCTAATCCATCTAAAATCTCTTTAAATACTATCCTTTTAAAGTCCATTCCAACTTTTGAAAGCATATTGGTAAGTTTCATCATCCTCTCAACTTCTTGCAACTTACCTTTTTTTTCAATGTTTTTCATTAATCGCTTATATATGTTTTCATATAGTGCTGGAACAGAAATCATTGCTGTTATTTGATATTCTTTAATATTATTTGCAATATGCCTTATTCCTTCACAATATGCTATACTTGCTCCTCTTGATATTGGATATAAGAAGCCTACTGTACATTCAAATGTGTGATGTAATGGCAAAAATGATAGCAATATGTCTTTTTCACCTACATATAATACTGTGGCTATATCCATTAAGTTTGTGACTATATTTTTATGTGATAGCATTACAGCTTTTGACATTGCTGTCGTTCCTGATGTAAATATCATAAATCCCATTGTATCATTGTTTATTCTTGCTTCTAAGAATTTTCTATTACCTTTTTCTATTAATTCTCTACCTTTTTCTACTAATTCTTTTTGTGAGTATATTCCATTTTCTCGTTTTTCTAAATCCATTGAAATATAATATCTTAAATCTGTTATTTTTCTTTGTTTTATATCTTGCATAACTTCATCATATTTTTCTGAATAGAATATAGCTTCAACACCTGAGCGAACTATTAAAGTTTCTAGCTCATTTGGTGGTAACTGTTTATCTAAAGGTACTACAACACCTGTTCCACAAGCTATTGCCATATATGCTAAGCACCATTCATATCTATTTTCAGAAATAATGGCTATTTTTTTACCTGATAGCCCCATATTTATAAGCTTTGTTCCAAGTGCATTTATATCCCCTAAAAATTGATTATATGTAATAACATTAAATTCTCCTGGTACTTCTGTTTTGTATTTAAAAGCTGGATTATCTCCATATTTTTCAGCAGATAAATTTATCATTTCTTTTAAATTTGCAAATTTGTCACATTTATGTAGTCTTTTCTTAGCATTTACCTTTTGCATAAGCTCTAAATCTTCGTCATCAAGTCCCTTTTCTTTAAATATTTCCTTTATCTTTTTCATTATCTCTTTATTTTCTTTTTTGCTCATAAAAGCACCTCTTTTTCATACCTTATTATTATACATTAAAAAACAAGTTTTTTCAACCGTTAAACTCAATTAATAAGGAACGGCCCTTAAAAAGTCGTTCCTTATTAATTGCTATGTTATGTATGCTTTGTATATACAAAGTCTGCCCTTATGCTTATCTTCCTCCTCCGGCCGGCCTCCGCCTCCTCCGAAGCCTCCGCCTCCTGAAAAGCCACCGCCACTGCCAGAACCTGATGAGTATGTGCTAGAATACATTCTTGAGGTTGATGTCTTTATTGAATTTATGAACTTTGTATTAAATCCGTTTGAATTATACATACTATTAAATAATATCATACTATGAATTGTATCTGGATCATTTAACTCTGGATATTTTACTTTTAATTGTTTTAATACTTTATCTGCTATTCCAAACGCTGTTGCAAATACTAAATATTTCTCCCATAATACTAATTGTGGGACTTCCTTTTCATTTAAGTATGAAAAGTCTTCCATGTATTTTTTAAAAGCTTTCCACTGTTCTTGTTCATTAATCCCTTTCTGAGTAAAGCCATTAAAGCTGGTGGTTATTTTTATATTTAATATTAAATTTATAATAGTTACTACTATAAAAAATGCTAATGAGATTATAGTGCATGTGATAAGCATACTTTGAACATTTTTATAAGCATACCCTATTGTAAATATTGAAGCAGTTATAATTATAATTAATAAAAAAATATATCCAACATTTTTTTCTGCATAAACTATTTGCTTATTGAACCTATTTGTATCAAATTTTCCTTTTTCACTTGCTTGTGTTTTTGATACCTTTTCAAAAGTTGAATTCAAATTCATTAATTTTGATGGATAATTTTTGATGTATTTTTCCAGTTCTGCCATTGTAAGTTCATTATTATTACTTGCGGCTCTTAATATTCCTAATACCTTTTTTTCATCCCCCGTTAACTCATCCGTTTTTATTTTGTTTAATAGAATTTTTATTGTTTTTCCCTCTTGCTCTATCCTTATATATCCTTTCAGGGCAAAGTTTAAGATAGTTGCAGAAAAAACATTTGGTAAGCAACTTTGCTTATATCCAGTTTTTAGAATAAATACTGCCTCTAATGGTGTTTCTTCTTTATCTGGTAGTTCCCTATAATATTCTAATTGTTGTTCTGGTAAAATGTTTGGGTTTTTCTCAAGGAATTGCTTGTTTTTCTTTATTTTTTTAGAAAACATTATTCCAATACTAGTATTTACTAAAATTGTTGCTAGAATTAACAGTTTAAAATTTTTATTTCTCCTATCTCTTCTTGCATTTGCTTCATTTGCCCATTTTGTTTCCTGCTCTATGATACTATCTATTTTGTTAATATTTGAAGTATTTTCAAGTTTGCTCATTACATATGTAGGCATTGCTATTCTTATTTCAACAAAGTTTCCTGATTTGTATTTATTAACTTTAAATTCTACTGTGTCTAAATCTGTTACATATATCTCTCCATTTAAATATTCTGTATGTCCCCAAACTTTTAATTCATCCTTGTTTGAAACTTTGTTTGGTAATTTTATTATTCCTGTAATACTATCTGCTGATACTTCAAAATCGCTTCCTACAATTTGCCAATAAAGTTCAGCACAATCATTATATTTTTTTATAACATCTTTTACTGTATATCTTATTAAATATTGTTTCCTTGTGGTAGTATCAATACTTACTCCCCAAGCTATTTCATATTCATTATTATTGTTTATCCCTCCAAAATAATGTCCTTTATCTAAATGATATTTCCATATGTCTGATTTTTTGAAATTTTTATTTGTTCCAGATGTTATATCCTGTACAAAAACATTACTAATTCCTGAATATTTAGTCTTATCAATTTTAAAAGTTTTGTATAAAGTATTTGTTTCTGAAATATTAATATCCCAAGTTTCTACAACATCCATACTTCCATCTTCATTGATTTGGGCAGTAAAGTCTAGATTTTTTAAGTGCAAACTAGCTTCTGAACTTGTTGCATTTAATAAAATCAAGGTTATAGTTATAATGAATCCTGTTAAAATTTTCTTTAATTTCATAATATCACCCTTTCGGCATTTATTATATTATATATTCTTTTGATTTGCAATCGTAAATTAAAAGTTATTTTTTAAAAAAAGCGAACTTTAATTCGCTTTTTTTTATTTATTTGTTATTTCTTCTAATCTCAACAATTCTTCCCATCTGTTGTCTACTTCTTTTTGAAATTCTTCTATCATCCACTCGTTTCCTTCTTTAAACATATGCTTGAATCTTTTTTGTGGTCTTAAGAATTCTTCTACTGGTAGTTTTTTTGCTGGTTTGTAATTTACTATATATTTACCGTCTATTACTTCATATAATGGCCAATAACAAGTTTCTACTGCTAGTTTGTTTATTTTCATTAAGTCTTCTGTTGGATATCCCCATCCCCTTGGGCATGGTGCTAATACATTAAGGAAACATGGTCCTTCTGTGTATATTGCTTTTTCTGATTTTTCATATAAATCTTTAAAGTTGTTTACCGCTATTGTTTGAGCTACATAAGGTAAATGGTGTGAAGCCATTATTTCTGTCAAATCTTTTCTTGATTGCATTTTCCCTGGTATTACCTTTCCTGCTGGAGATGTTGTTGTATCTGCAAATTTAGGTGTTGCTGATGAACGTTGAATACCAGTATTCATGTATGCACCATTATCATAGCATACATATACCATATCATGTCCTCTTTCCATTGCTCCTGATAAGCTTTGAAGTCCGATATCATATGTTCCTCCATCTCCTCCAAAGGCTATGAATTTTGTATCTTTTCCAGATAATTTTCCTTGTTTTTTCATTGACCTATATGCTGCTTCTGCACCTGACAAGGTTGCTCCTGCACATTCAAATGCTGTGTGTATAAATGAATCTGTCCAAGAGGTGTATGGATATATAAATGTTGAAACCTCCATACAGCCTGTTGCATTACAAATTACTGCATGGTCTTCATTTTTTAGGGCTCTTAATATCATTCTGCCAACTACTGGTGCTCCACATCCTGCACACATCCTGTGTCCTGATGTAAATCTTGATTTTTTTTCTGCTACTACTTCTTTTAAATTATATGCCATTAGTCTTCCCTCCTTAAACCTAAATATCTATATGGGTTTCCTACATTTCCTGATTTTACAATTTCTTGTAAATCTATATATACTTTCTCTATATCGTCTGATTTTGTGTCTCTTCCACCTATTCCATATATATAATTTACTGTTGGTACTTTTACACCATTTACATACAATGCTGACGTTACATCTGTAAATAATGGACCCCCTGTCGCATTTAATGCATCTGCTTTATCTAATACAGCCACTGCTTTTGCTTTTGATAAGGCTCTTGAAATTTCTTCTGCTGGAAATGGTCTAAATACTCTAAGTTTTAAAACTCCCGCTTTTATGCCTTGTTCTCTTAACTTATCTGCTGTGAACTTTGCTGTTCCTACTGTTGAATTCATAGCTACTATTACATATTCAGCATCTTCCATTTTATACTCTTCAAAGAAGCTATATTTTCTGCCTGTAACTTTTTCAAATTCTTCAGCTACTTCTAGTATTACTTTTTTTGCGTTTTTCATTGCTTCTGCTTGTTGAGCTTTATGTTCAAATAAATAAGCTTGTAAGTCTAGTGGCCCTACTGCTATTGGTTCTTTATCATTTAATAAATAATGCTCTGGTTTGTATGTTCCTACAAAATTCTTAACAAGTTCATCTTCTTCTAGTTCTATGTTTTCAATTGAATGTGATGTTATAAATCCATCTTGACATACCATTAAAGGTAATCTTACTCTTGGATTTTCTGCTATTCTGTGAGCCATAAGAAGGTTATCATAAGCTTCTTGGTTGTTTTCTGAAAATAGCATTATCCAACCACTATCCCTTACACCCATTGCATCTGATTGATCGTTATGAATGTTAAGAGGTCCTGATACTGCTCTATTTACCAAGGACATTACAATAGGTAATCTCAAACTTGATGCAATATATATCATCTCCCACATTAATGATAAACCATTTGCAGAGGTGGCTGTCATGGCTCTTGCACCAGCTGCTTCTGCTCCTATACAAGCACTCATTGCACTATGCTCGCTTTCTACTGCAACAAATTCTGTATCTACAGTTCCGTTGCTAACAAATGTTGAAAAATATTGTGGTATTTCAGTTGATGGTGTTATTGGGAATGCTGCAACAACATCTGGATTAATTTGTTTCATAGCTGTAGCAGCTGCTTCATTACCACTTAAACGTTCTCTAATTGACATTTTATTTCTCTCCTATCTTTTCAATTTAATATTATAATAAAACGAAGCAAATTAGCTATATTGCTTTATTTTATTGCATTTCGATTGCTCCAAAAGGGCACACCTTTGCACATACTCCGCAACCCTTACAATAATCATAGTTAAAGTCTGTTCTTTTTTGGTCTTTTCCTACTGGTATTGCGTCATCTGGGCATACTGGGAAGCATAGCCCGCATTGTTTGCATTTTTCACTTAAGTAAACTGGTTTTGTACTTCTCCAATCTCCTGTTTTAAACTCTCTTGCATTTCCTGCTGTATAGATAGTTCCACCTTCTGTTAATTTTTCCATTGGTGTTTTTGAATTTATTTCTGTCATACTTTTTCTACCTCCTTTAATGCCATTTCTATTGCCTTCATATTTCCCTCTATAACTTCTGGCTTTTTGGCAAACTTGTGCTTAAATGAACTTTGCATATCATTTAAGAAATCTTCATCTGTCATAACTTTGCTAACTTTTACAATTGCTGCAAGCATTGGTGTGTTTGGAAAGTATTTTCCCAATGTTTCCATTGATATTTTTCGTGCATCTATTTTATAAACTTCTCCTTCATATCCTTTTAGATGTTCTTTTAAGTACTCATTATCCTTCGTAGTGTTTATTACAATAGCTCCTGTTTTCTTTAAACCTGCTGTCACATCTACACTTTCTAATAATGTATCATCTACAACTACGACATAATCTGGTTCATATATATTACTATGAATTGTTATTGGTTTTGTACTAATTCTGTTATATGCAGTTATTGGAGCACCCATTCTTTCTGGTCCATATTCTGGAAAACCTTGAATATATTTACCTGTATTAAATGCTGCATCTGCAAGTAGTAATGATGCTGTTTTTGCTCCTTGTCCTCCACGTCCATGCCATCTGATTTCTATTAAATCATTCATTAAAAACAAACCTCCTTTAAGAAATTTCTACGCTCACAGTATATATCGAAAATCAAAAAAAGTCAATGGATTTAGAAGTTTTTGAGCAAAAAATATGAAAGAAATGTGATAATGTCTTAAGTAAAGAAATGAGAAAATGTCCCAAC
>ERZ779851.2090-NODE-2090-length-15978-cov-5.957106_pt1 | contig 15978 bp, 13 predicted proteins | sample MGYA00511094_ERZ779851 | MGnify/ENA primary metagenome ERZ779851 (study PRJEB29588, sample SAMEA2155512) | human gut metagenome | biome: human gut; feature: human-associated habitat; material: faeces | place: Denmark | collected 2008/2010 ...
AGGAGGCTTTCTTCGACCCGCTTCCCACTCTTCCACCGTTCGAAGTGGTATCTGAACCTTTATCTCACACACTCATTGTGTGGTTAATTATATCATGCCACTTCTTCTTTTATCAATTGAAAATCAACACGAATCCATAATTTACACACCAAACGAGTAATCCAGAAACTCATTCTCTTCTGGCTCCGACAGTTCTTGCTTTACAACTTCTATCGGTTGTTCACTGCCCTGTATCGGTTCCGTAACTAGCTTTCCACCCAGTTGTAAATCCAGAAAGCAGAATCCCATGAGAAAGTCACGCAGTCACCGTTCTCCTGCTGATACGGATAAGGCATTATCCCACCAGCCTGCAGTCCCGCCTGAAAAAATGCCTGCTGTTGCATCTGATACATGGCTGCAAGTGCCGGAAGATTTGAAAGAAGCTTCTGCTCCACAGTCTGCACCAGTCTGTCTGCAAAGGCATCTTCCTTTTCCCGACTCTCCAGATATGGATCGTTTTTCTTGGCAAGATGCCTTTCGTAATAATCATTGATAGCCGCCACCACAAACGCGTTCTGCGACTTAAAGCTCTGTTCTACCTCTTCGGAATGCAGGCGTTCCCACGCCTGCATTCCTCCCTCATCCGTCATACTGAAACGGATGTTGTGGTTCCTGTACTGCTTTGTCATATTGCCTCACCTACCTTCTACCCGACTTGTTCTGATGTCTTAAAAGCATATAGCAGTAATACTCATAACCTTTGGCATTAGCACGAATATCATGATTGAAAATGGTGGTGTCCGGATTATATTTTCCAAACTGCTCTACAAGCCTTGCACCTCCACCCATAAAATAAGCTTTCATCAGTCTCTCGTTATACTCATGGTCACGCATCTTCTGAAAAATCTCATCCACATACTCACAAATCGCCTTTTCCACGAGTGATGCATGAGGCTCCGGCAGTTCAATCTTTCCGCTACGAAGAATATTATCAATTACATCGTCCATAAGATTGTCCCCCGTCTTGTCCTGCACCATGTTGTGAATCTTCTGAAAGCACTGGAACACACCAAGCTTCTCGGTCCATGCCTTGCTTTCCATTGGTCTACCGTTATTCAGATACATCAGATTCATGGTACCGTTTCCAATATCTGCAAGAAGCGTTACACCTGCAAAATCCTTCAGATTCTCTGTCACTGCCGAGTAACACTGTGGCATAACCGTACATCCGGCAAACTCAATACAATAAAGTCTGTCCTTATAGCCGACCTCCACACTGCTGTTTCTAAGCATATATCTCTTAAAGTCCTCCCTCTGTGCCTGCACCCATTTCAGAGGAAGCCCAACTGCAAGATGAATCCTTGCCCTGTTTACAGAGTCTGTCATTCCTCTTGCTTCCAGTTCCTTTACAATAGCCGCAAGTGTCAGCATATAATTGTCGTCATCAGTCTGCTTATCTGCCACAAAACCCTTTCTTCCCTCTCCAATGACATAATATCCACCGTCGTACTCGATATAATCTCTGCTTAACACAGGTGCGCTGTCATACTTTGCAATTGCTGTCTTAAAGCATCTCCTGGCTGTTTTCATATTTCCGTAGCCGTTATCTACTCCTATGATTAATGCTCCGTTCATACTGTATTCTCTAATCTTCTCTGTCATAAAATCCTCTCTTTCTCCGGCATCTGTGCCGGTAACCAAAATAAAAAAGTCCATGCATCTGTATCTCTACAAACACATGGACGAATTCACTGCCACTCTTGATATTTGGCGTATCCTTCCTACGAATTACTACACACTTTTTTCTTTTACCTAATTTCTTATGCTACCATACTTCCCTGAAAACCTCAATGCATTTTTCTTAATGTCGCCGGTCTATACCGGCATTATTATAATAAGCTGCTTTTTCCTGATACATTCTGCGTTCAGCTTCCATCAGCAAGAGGTCAAATCCACGCTCCCAGCTTTCCTGCCATACTGATCCGACTGCCATTACTACATCTTTTTTCTTCATGCCAGCCTTCATACGTTCTATCCGCTGCTTCAGTTCCTCTTCTCCGATACCTGCACACAGTGCCAGAAGTTCATCCCCTCCAATACGGAACAGTCCATAGTCTGAAAATTCCTCACGGAGTAATTCGCCGGCACGCAGAATGAGCTGGTCACCTGCCTGATGACCTAAAGTATCATTTACCCTTTTCAGTCCTGTAATATCGCAATACACCACACCAAAGCATGAAGTCCCTGATGCATCTGTAACATACTGTTCCATGGCGAACCGGTTTCCAAGTTTCGTAAGCTGGTCACTATAGCTCATCCGTTCCAATTCCCGCACCAGATTACGCCTTCTGATGCTGGAGACAATAAAATATCCCATAATCTGAAGCATATTAGAAGTATAATCCAACATTTTTTCGGGAGGATTATCAACTCCATAAAAACCGATGATTTTCTGCCCTTCATACAGTGGAACTACTACCAGCGTTGAAATATTCTGTTGTTTCAGATTCTCATACTGCAGTGGATCACTCTCACGTATATTTTCCAGATTACCAATGATAATATTTTTGCCTTCCCTAAAATTGCGGTACCAGTTCTCGCATACTTCAGCCGGAACATTCTGCAAATTATCTTTCTCAGGCCTGATACCATTCGCTACCCACTCATAGGTGTTATCGTCATTTCCCAATAAGTTTTTTTCAAAAATATAGGTACGTTCTCCATTCAATGCCTTTCCAAGATATTCCAGAATAATTTCCAGTGACTGTTCTGATGTAGGGGCATTTAACGCAATTCTTATGCCCTCATTTATAATAGCCTCCATATTTTCATAGTTTTGAATCAGACTTCCCTGTTTTTCTTCGTTACTGACATCCAGTGCAATTTCTACCCGGTAACGTCGACCATCCTGTTCCAGCATAGTATCCTTCAACAACAGATGTTTGCCAAGAACCGGATTATAATACTTCCATTCTTTAAACTCACCTTCTACCAGTTCCTGATTATTGCACATACTACAAGGGGCGGCATTATGCTGCATCACCTCATAACATTTCTTTCCTTTTATTTCCTCCTGGGTCTGAAATCCAAAGTTTTCCCGTGTTTTCCGGTTCATATACACAAGCTCATAGGTATCAACATCTGAGACATATACAAGTTCATTAAGATTTTCAAAGAAATTCCAAATCTTTTCCACTGTTTCTATCCTTTCCGTCAATTACATTACTTACATTTTATCCCTGGACATCATTTTATCTCTCCGGCAGCACCAAAAACAGTCCCATTAATCAGTGACTGCACCAATCAGTTCATTGATATCTTCAACTCCATTATTTTCCATATAATCCTGTATACCATTGATAATATCAATCGTTGCGGTAGGATTAGTAAAGTTTGCAGTTCCCACAGATACTGCGGTTGCTCCTGCCAGTATCAGTTCCAATGCATCTTCAGTGCTCTGTACACCTCCCATTCCGATAATCGGAATATTCACTGCCTGAGCTGCCTGATATACCATACGCACTGCAATTGGATGCACTGCCGGTCCGGACATCCCACCAGTTCGGTTTGCTAAAGCAAATTTTCTGCGGTTTACATCAATCTTCATTCCAGTCAGTGTATTAATCAGGGAAATCACATCTGCTCCGCCTGCTTCTGCCGCTTTTGCCATCTCTGTAATATCCGTTACATTCGGGCTCAATTTCATAATAACCGGCTGTCTTGCATATTTTTTCACTTTTTTTGTAATTTCTTCTACAGAAGCTGCATTCTGTCCAAAGGCAATACCGCCTTCTTTGACATTTGGGCAGGAAATATTGATTTCCAGCATATCTACCGGCTGTTCGGCCAGTCTTTCCACAACTTCTATATAATCGGAGGCTGTTTTTCCACAAACATTTACAATAATGCGTGTGTCATAGTGGGTAAGAAATGGAATATCACGCTGTACAAATACATCAATACCAGGATTCTGTAAACCGATAGCATTTAACATTCCACCGTACACTTCTGCCACACGAGGGGTCGGATTCCCCGGCCATGGTACATTGGCAACACCTTTCGTCACTACTGCACCCAGTTTATTCAAATCTACAAATTCACTGTATTCCTGACCGGAGCCAAAGGTTCCGGATGCTGTCATAATCGGGTTCTTCAATAATACTCCTGCCAAATTTACTCTTGTATTCATTAAAGTTCCACCTCCTCAGCCCGGAAAACCGGTCCTTCTTTACATACACGTTTGTTATTGACATTGGAATGTTCATCCTTGTCCTTAGACTGGCACACGCAGGCTAAACAGGCTCCGATTCCACAAGCCATACGTTCTTCCATGGAAATCCAGCACTCAATCTGTTTCTCTTTTGCATATTCCTTAATAGCTGCCAGCATCGGCTTTGGTCCGCAGGCATAGATAATATCTGCTGTCAGCCCATTTTCACGGATGGCATCCAATACATTTCCTTCTGTCCCGGCACTTCCGTCCTCAGTTGCCACATAGACTTCTCCTTCTTCACGAAATTCATCCATCAGGAAAAGCTCATCCCGGAAACCAAGTACCATCTGCTTTTCACAGTCCAATTCTTTTGCCAGCTCTAACATTGGCGGAATACCAATTCCACCACCAATTAAGAACGCTTTCTTTTCTTTCTTCGGAAATCCATTTCCCAGCGGTCCTGTTATATTAAGAATTCCGCCGGTATGCATACCGGAAAACTCTTCTGTTCCCTTTCCAACTTTACGGTATACCAGACGGATGGCATTATCCTTTTTATCAATTTCACAGATACTGATTGGTCTTGGAAGCAGCCTGCTTCCTTCATTACAATATACAGATACAAACTGACCTGCTTTTGCATGTGCTGCAATCTCTTCCGTACGCAGCCACATACTGTAAATGTCATCCGCAATTTCTTCCTGGCGGATAATAATCGCCTGTTCTTTAAACTTCTCTGCCATCTTCTTCTCCTATCTTGCCTGTAAAGCTCCATCGATATCTTTTATCATTGCCTCTACTGCTGCTCTGGATGCATCTGCAAAATGTTCTGCTCCAAAAGATGCATAAGCCTCCTGCTTATATGCTGCAATGATTCCACGGGATGAATTAACAATTGCACCCAGTCCGTTTTCGTCGAAGTAATGTACTAAGTCCGCTCCTTTGCCACCCTGGGCACCGTATCCCGGAACCAGGATAAAGCTCTTTGGCATTACTTTACGAAGGACTTTTCCTATCTCCGGATAGGTTGCTCCTACTACTGCTCCCACATAGCTGTAGTTATCTCCCATGACTTCTTCGCCCCACTGTGCTACCTTTTCACCGACATATTCATACAGTGGTCTGCCATCAATTAATCTGTCCTGGAATTCTCCACTGGATGGATTGCTGGTCTTAACTAAAATGAAGATACCTTTTTTCTCTTCTTTACATACTTCCAGGAAAGGCTTGATTCCGTCTGAACCAAGATATGGATTAACGGTTGCAAAGTCTTCATCAAAAGCAGAAAGCTTCTTACTTCCCACCTGGACTTTACCAAGATGTCCCACTGCATAAGCTGCGGATGTAGAACCGATATCGCCACGTTTTACATCTCCGATTACCACAAGGTCTTTGGAGTGGCAGTAATCTACTGTCTTCTGATATGCTTTCACACCCTCTGTTCCAAACTGCTCATACATGGCAATCTGTGGTTTTACAGCAGGAATCAGATCATAAGTGGCATCTACAATTGCTTTGTTAAACTGCCAGATTGCTTCTGCTGCACCCTCTAAAGTCTCACCACGCTCCTTAAATGCTGCTGCCTTAATATGTTCCGGAACATAATCTAACATCGGATCTAAGCCGACAACGATTGGTGCATGGGTTTTCTCGATTTTTTTAATTAATTTGTTAATCATATCTTTAAGCCTTTCTTTTTCTTATTCTTCTGCTGCATCATATACAATTTTGCCGTCACAGATAGTCATCATTACTTTACCAGTTACTTTTCTGCCTTGGAATGGTGTATTCTTTGCTTTCGACCAGAACTTGTTCTTATCAATGGCATAAGTGCATTCCGGATCAAAAAGCATGACATCTGCCATTCTTCCCTCTTCCAAAGTTCCTTTCTTCAAATGAAGAATCTGTGCCGGGTTATAGCTCATCTTCTCTACCATCTGCATCGGTGTTAAGTATCCACCCAGCACGAGTTCTGTATAAGTCAGTGCTGCTGCAGTTTCCATTCCAACAATTCCGAATGGTGCCTTTACCATGCTGCTATTTTTTTCATCTGCTGTATGCGGTGCATGGTCTGTAGAAATGACTTCCATGGTTCCGTCGGAAAGTCCCTTTTTCAATGCCTCCACATCCTCTTTACGGCGAAGTGGCGGATTCATCTTATAATTGGTATCTCCCTCTACCATATCATCTGATGTCAGTGTAAAATGATGCGGACATACCTCTGCGGATACCGGAATATGCTCTAACTTGGCATATTTTACCATGATTACACTGTTCTTTGTGGAGCAGTGGCAAAGATGCAGGTGTGCACCGGTATCTTTGGATAACAGGATATTTCTTGCAATCATGATATCTTCTACGGAATTGGTAATTCCAGCCAGTCCCCACCGTTTTGCATTCTCATCCTCGTTGACCACGCCGGAGCCAACCAGATTCTTATCTTCGCAATGTGACAGTACCGGAATGTTACAGTCTCTTGCTACCAGCATGGCATCTCTTGCAAGAAGTGAATTCATGACTGATTTGCCATCTTCACTGATTGCAGGGCTTCCTGCCTCCACCATCTCTTTGATGTCAGCTAATTCCTCTCCCTGCTGTCCTTTTGTTACAGCACCAACCTGTAATACATGCACCAGTCCGACACTTTCTGCCTTATGATGTACATAACGTACCACATCAGCATTATCTACCACCGGCTTGGTATTTGGCATTGCAAGTACCGTGGTATATCCGCCTCTTGCTGCGGAACGGGTTTCTGTTTCAACATCACCCTTATGAGTAAATCCTGGATCCCGCAAATGCACATGCATATCAACGAGTCCCGGCATTACATACAGTCCTTTGGCATCGATAGTCTTCTCTGCCTTTTTCTTGATATTTTTCCCTCTTTTGGTAATGACTCCATCTTCTATGAAAAGGTCCATTACATCATCTGTTTTCGTAGCCGGATCTAAAATGCGGCCACCTTTTATTAAGATTGTCATGTGGAATACCTCCTGTTGCTCCTATTTTAGCATACAAGCAGTTCTGGGGCAATCTGCTCATGCATGTATTTTCTCAAATAGCTCCGGAGGTACATATGCTTCTATACGGATTCCCTCCGGCAGATATTCTTCTGCTATTAATTCTCCTGTTTCTCTTATCTGCTGCAGCAATCCACCCTTGTCATATGGCAGAACTGTCTCAAGATAGTGTTTGTTCTCCCGCAGTATCCGGGCGAGGCAGTCTTTCAGTTCTTCTAGTCCATCACCTCTTGCTGCAGATACCCGTAAAGTAATATCTGCCCTGCCATCCCGCAATGGTTCCCGGTCTGTAATAGCATCCTGCTTATTAAACAATGTCAATATCTTTTTATCTGTAACCTCTAACTGGTGCAATGTCTCATATACAATATGCATCTGCTTGGCAGCCTGTGGATTGGATGCATCCACCACATGAATGATAAAATCTGCATACTTAGCTTCCTCTAAAGTACTACGGAAGGCATCAATCAGATGATGCGGCAGTTTCCGGATAAACCCTACCGTATCCGTAAGCAAAAGCTTCTGGCTTCCCGGAAGTTCTAACATTCTGGTAGTCGGGTCTAAGGTTGCAAAAAGTTTATCCTCTGCAAGAATTCCAGCTCCGGTCAGAGCATTTAAAAGGGTCGATTTACCGGCATTGGTATACCCTACAATCGCTGCCACCGGAACATGATTCCGCTGTCTTGCCACACGATTCACTTCCCGATGCCTTTTCACTTCCTCTAACTCCCGTTTGAGCTGGCTGATTCTTGATGCAATCAGACGACGGTCTACCTCTAACTTTTTCTCTCCCGGACCTCTCGTTCCAATTCCTCCTCCCAGCCTTGACATACTCTTTCCTATGCCGGAAAGACGACTCATGCGGTAACGAAGCTGTGCCAGTTCCACCTGTATCTTTCCTTCACTGGTAGATGCTCTGGCAGCAAAAATATCAAGGATAATTAAGGTTCTGTCCATCACTTTTACGTTCAGGGCATCTGAAAGATTCCGAAGCTGTGCCGGGCTTAGTTCGTCATCGCAGACAATTCCTGTTGCATTGGTCCATGCAATTTCATCCAGTAGCTCTTCTACTTTTCCGCTACCAATATAAAGCCCCGGATGTATTGTCTGACGGTTCTGGATTACCCTGCCCACCGTTACTGCTCCGGCAGTCTTCACCAGCTCCTCCAATTCATCCAGGGAGTCTTCTGTATCATCGCCATCCTGGCTGCCTACGCCAACCAGGATGACTCTTTCTTCCATTTCATTGTTTTCAAAAAATTCAGGCATAAAATATCCTTTTCTTACTTTCTGTTTATGCAAACACACTCTGTCCGTTCTGGGATAATCCTGCAGAAATATTTAAAATTGCAGCAAAATCATTCTGTAATTCATTTGAGCATTTCTCTGCTTCCAGATAAATTTCTTCTGCTTTTTCAGCGTTCTCATCAAACAGTGCCTGCTGCACTTCTTTTCCATATCCATGGAATCTTCTGTGTTTCTCTGCCAGTGCATTCCAGACCGGTGCAATTGCCGGATTTTCCGGATGCATGGAATAGTAAAAATGACCAAAGCCGCATTTTGTATCATCAAATTGTAACGTAAGGACATTCTTCTCAGTTACCATGGTATGTAGAGTCTCAAGCCATGCCCTATGTGCTTCCATTGCTTTTTGTACATAAGTATCAAAAACTGCATTATCCATACGGTAAAATGCATCACGGCTCATTTCTCCTATAACCTTCGCCACATTATCCATACCCGTTTCAACCTGGGTTAATGGTTCTACCGAACCTTTTAAATTTCCATTTATAACGGTCAGCAATTCTGCATCATTGCTGAGATTACCGCACTGGTCTTCAATACAGGACACCTGGGTTTCCAGCACATTCATGGAGCTGCTGATTTCTTCACTGATACCAGCAAGGGAACCAATCGATTCGCTGATGGTTCCAACATTTTTCTTGTTCTCGTCATTAATATTCCATACAGCATTAATCTTCTGATCAATATTGTCAAGAGATGTAATTGCAACATCCACACTCTTAGAACTCTTCTCAGAAGCATCGCGGATTCCTTCTACGAATTCACCCATATTTCCGGTTAACTGTTTGGTTCCCTCTGCCAGCTGACGGATTTCTTCCGCTACAACGGCAAATCCCTTTCCTGCTTCTCCTGCTCTTGCTGCCTCGATTGATGCGTTCAATGCCAGCAGGTTGGTCTGTTCGGAAATTGCATTGATACCTTCAATGACTTCATTCATATGATTGATAACATCCATCAATGCATCCATATTCTTCTTCATTTCTGTGGATTCTGAGATTGCATCTTTGGATAAATCCCGGATAGCTGTCAGTTCTTCCTGGCCATTCTCTATCTTCTTATAAATATCAGTAGTTTTCTCTGATACATCAACAATTGTATTGGTCAGACCCTCATGGGCATTTCTTACTTCCTCCGCAATACTGGATGTTTCTGCTGCTGCATCATGGATTGCCTTTGTTGCTGTATTGACATCCTCTGCTGTCGTTGTCATCTTTACGGTATCATGTCCAACTTTCAGGCCTAAGGCACTCATTGTCATAACTGCCTGCATATCTTCCCCATATACCTGTGCAAGCTGACGTCTGCCAGCGCTCATGCGTTCATACATATTCTGCAGTTCCGGTGAACCTGCAGCATAATTCTCTTCTTTCATCTCACTAATTGACTGAACCAGATTTATAATTTTTTTATTCTTTCCCAATGCCATATATTTCCTCCAATCAATGCACTTTCTGTGCATTACGCTATACTACTAATTTTGTACTGAATCTTACCGATTGTCAACGACATTTTGTGATATTTTTCCAAAAAATTCAACTTTTTTTGCAATTTCTTTATGCAGAAAATATTTTCAAAAACATTACCAATGCCTGATAATCTCTCATATCTGCCAGTTCTCTTGCAGAATGCATGGCAAGCATCGGAATTCCAATATCCGCTCCCTGCATTGGCAGATAGGAAACCACAATCGGTCCAAGGGTCTGTCCACCCGGCATGCCGGAACGGTTTACCTGCACCTGATATGGAATATCTGTCTTTTTACAAAGCTGCATCACCACTGCTGTTGCCTCACTGTCAGAAAGATACCGCTGGCTGGCAGAAGTCTTTACGGTAATTCCTTTTCCCAATATCACATCATTCGTAATATCTGATTTATTTGTGTAATTCGGGTGTACGGCATGAGCTCCGTCTATAGACAAGAGAAAGCCTCCCCGGAGCAGATCATTTACCTCTGTTTCTGCCATTCCAAAGGCTGCACCAATCTTCATTATGATATCCTTAAGAAGACTGCTGTCTGCTCCCTGCTTGGAGCGGCTGCCGATTTCCTCATTATCAAATAATCCTGCCACAACCAGTGAATCTCCGGTCGTTTTTTCACACATTGTCTCCACAATTGCTGCTACCGATGCCAGATTATCGATTCTCGGAGAAGAAAGAAGCTTCTTATCACTTCCTATTAATTCCGGTTCATCCATATTGGTAAGGAATAAATCATAGCTTAAAACCTCATTTGCCTCTGCCCCAAGCTGTTCTTTTAAGTAATCCGTGAAAAAATTCTCTGTAACGTCTCCGTCCTGCTCTATTCCAAGCAGTGGAAGCAGTTCTCTTTGCATATCATATTCCTGTTTTCCGCCTGCCTCACGGTTCAGGTGTGGTGCTAATGACGGAATCACTGCTGCCGGTTCCTCACTTCCGAAAAGCTTTACTTCCGGTGCAAATGGATGTTCCGATTCTAATACCACTTTCCCATAAATTCCAAGTGGACGGTCAAACCATGTATTTTTGAGCATACCACCATATGGCTCCACATTTAACTGCCTGTAATCCTTCGTCTTCACTTCAGGATTCGGTTTTATTTTAAAACATGGAAAATCTGTATGGGCCAGCATCAGGCGGAGTGCCGTCTTTCTGTCCAGCTGTTCCGGAACAGCGAATGCTGCTACCATACCGGAATACGGTCTTACATAGTATTTACCGCCTGCATGAAGCTGCCAGGATTCCTGCAGCTTTAATTCTTCATACCCTGCCTCCTGTAACTGCTTTCCTGTCCATTCTGTTACATGATATGGTGATTTTCCCTTTGACAATAGTTCTGTTATTTTCTGCATGCCATACGCCTTCCTTACATGAATCTGTCTATTACAAGCGCCACTCCGTCTTCATCATTGGAAGTGGTAATATAATCTGCGACCTCTTTTACCTCCGGCTGTGCGTTTGCCATTGCCACACCAAGCCCGGCAAATACAATCATAGACTTGTCATTAAAGCCATCTCCACAGCAGATCATCTGCTCCTTCTTTTCTCCCAGATATTCTAACAGTTTTCCAAGAGAATATGCCTTATCAATGGATGGTGGAACAATTTCTAAGAAAAACGGTTCTGAGCGGAAAATGTTTAATTGTTCTCCAAAGGTCTGCCGCATCACATCCTGTGCTTTTGCAATCTTTTCCGGTTCTCCTGTCATCAGGAATTTATTTACCGGATAATCTACATATTCTGCGAAATTATCTACCTCTTTTATCGGCATTCCGTTAATTTTTCCCTCGATACTGCTGTATTCATTCACTCCGTTTCCATGGATGATGGTATTTCCTTTATAAGTAAGCACGCCCACACCCAGTCTGCATGCCTGCTCATACACTGCCGGCACCAGTTCTATCGGTATTGTCTTATTGTATACAATCTCTCCGGTCCCATAATTAATAATCTTTCCACCATTAAATGCCAGAACAAATCCGCCATAGCTCTTCAAATCCAGTTCGTCTGCCAGCTTTACAATGCCCCCGGTAGGACGGCCGGATGCCAGCACTACCTTTTTCCCTTCCTTTTGAATCCGCATCAGTGCGTCTTTCGTCTTTGGTGTAATGACTTTCTTTGAATTGGTTAAGGTGCCATCTAAATCCAGCACGATAATCTCATAGGTTTCGCTCATTTTCGTATTGTTCCTCTCTGCCTTTTTCCCTCGTTTTCCTGTCCCATACATTTTGCCCTTTTTGCTTAACGTGTCATCAAAAACAAGTATTCCCGGGCAGCTTCTTCGTCATTCGGATAATTCTTTGTATAATCCTCCATCTCGCTTTTTGCAGATGCGAAATCTCCGCTCTGTTCATATGCCAGTATCAGATTACGCTGCGCCTCCTGCTTCTGTGAGCCTGCATCTAAATCCAGTGCCATCTTAAGATAGTTTATTGCACTGTCATAATTACCTTTTTCTAATTCCATTCCTCCCAGACAGACCAATGCTGTCGGATTATCCTGATTTTCATCGATATATTCTTTATATAATCCGGCTGCCTTCTCATCTTCGCCTTTCACTTCATAGAGCTGTGCCATATACAAAGAAGCTTCCGTGCTCTTTTTATTAATGGCTGTCGTAAGCTCTGTTTCCGCATTATCATAATCTCCCAGTAATAGATAAATTCTGCCTCTCTGGGCATAGTCCTCCGCTGATTTACCACCTGCTTCAATACCTTTTTTCAGATACTCCTGACCTTCGGTCTGCATTCCTGCGGCATAACACTCCTGGTACAAAGCAATATACATTTCATAGTCACTGCCGGCATACTGTGCTGCCAGATTAAAATTTTCTTTTGCTTTATCCATGTCATTTTCTTTCCGGTACAGTTCTCCTAACAGGAAATATGCCTGGGCATTTTTCTTGTCATAATTGATTAATGCCTGATAGGTCTCAATGGCATCCTCTTTCTTTCCTGCGGCATACTGTGCTGCTGCTTTATAATAACAGGTATCTATTTCTTCTTCTCCCACAACTGCCAGCGACTGGTCCAGTGCATTCTGAAATGCATCAATGGCGCCTTCATAGTCACCCTCCTGCATACAGTTGATGCCTATCTGCCGATATGCATCTTTATTATTCTGTGTCTCATCCTCCTCACAGCCGGCCAACAGTAGTCCTGTGGCAAGTACAACTGCCATATATTTTATTTTCTTCATAATTGCCTCGCTTTCATCCGCTTTAGTATAGCAAATTAAGGCTCTTCTTTCAACCTCGCCCCGGCTTGTTTTTCTTCGTTTCCTGTGATACACTGCAAGAAAAATCATGAGTTATTCTCATGCATATAGTTAGGCGATTGCGAAGCGGGACAGAAAGGATTCCGGCAAAAAAATTTTGCGGCATTCCAAGGGAATCTGATTTTCTTTGATGTGAAATGCCAACCGTTCTTAGTGGTTTATTTTTCTTGATTATAAACTGTCTTTTCACTTGCTTTGACAGAATCGGGGCACTGTCCATCAAGGGCGGATGCCACATAATGTCTGCAAGGGGCACTGGGAATTTCGGCATACTTTTTCTTTCATCTGGCAACCGGCACAAATTCACATCCATGTTCAATTGTGCCTCGCTGGTACATCCCTGTACCAGCGTTGCCTGCTGCCAGATGAAATTCCGGGTGCCCCTAACAGCCCTTATCAGGCATCCGTACTTTGACGGACAGTGTCCCGATTCTGCTCAAACATGGAAAAGACTGTTTTTATCGTAAAAAGAAAAACGAACCACTTAGAACGGTGGTATTTCATCATCCGAAAAACAGTGTCTTGGAATACCGCAAAACTTCTTTACCGGCAGCTCCTGTCCCCTTTCGCAATCGCCTAACCAGAATCAGATAAGAAAAGAGGTTTTACTATGTCAGAAAACGAAGCAAAAGAAACCATGCAGGATTTTGAAGCAGAGCTTGAGGCTTCCTTCCGGAAAATCAACGAAGGAGACATCTTAACCGGAACCGTTATCTCTGTGGATGAAGACGCCATCACATTGGACTTAAAGTATTATGCCCCGGGAATCATCAAAGCAGATGAAGTCAGCAACGACCCCTCCTTTGTCATTGACGAGCACATTCATCCGGGAGATGTCTTAGAAGCAACGGTCATCCGCCGGGATGATGGAGAAGGCAACATTTTACTTTCCATGAAAGAAGCCAACGAAGTGCTTGCCTGGGATAAGTTAAAAGAGCTGTTGGAAAACGAAACCGTTGTTACCGTAAAGGTCAGTGAAGCGGTAAAAGCCGGTGTGGTTGCATACCTTTATGGCATTCGCGGATTTATTCCGGCTTCACAGATTACCACAGCCTATGTAGAAGATACCGAAAGCTATGTTGGCAAAGAATTAGGAGTCCGTGTCATTACTGTCGATGAGGAAGATGACCGTCTGGTGCTTTCCGGTAAATCCGTTGCTCTTGAAAAAGAAGCAGAAGAGAGGAATCACAAAATTGCCATGTTAGTTCCGGGCAGTATTGTCGAAGGAACCGTGGAAAGCCTGATGCCATATGGTGCATTTATCAACCTTGGGGACGGACTTACGGGACTTGTCCACATTTCCCAGATTTGTGAACGCCGTATCAACAAGCCTTCCGAAGTATTAAAGGAAGGACAGCATGTAAAAGCCAAGCTTTTAAATACCAACGACGGCAAAATCAGCTTAAGCATGCGTGCATTGGAAGAAGAAATGGTAGATACTTCTGTAGAAGAAAAAGAAGACTTATCCGCCTACACCTCTGATGAAAGTGCTTCTACCAGCCTTGGCGCACTGTTAAAGGGCTTGAAGTTCTAAATCGTATTTCATAAAATGCAACAAGGGACAGATATTTCTATCTGTCCCTCATTGTTTTTAAAGGTTGGAGAATACTTTTATCAAAATTTAGTCTAATTTCCAAATATCTTTGTTGTACTGCTCAATTGTACGGTCAGATGAGAAGAAGCCGGCTTTGCTGATGTTTGTCAGCATCATTTTTGCCCATGCTTTTCTATCTTCATAATCTGCAAGCATTTCATCTTTCTTTGCACGATAAGATTCGAAATCCGGAAGAGTCATGAACCAGTCTTTATTGATTAACTCATTGAAAAGTCTCTCTAAGTTCTCTGCATTTCCGATTGCTTTCATTTCATCACTTACGATGAAGTCGATTGCACGTTTGATATCTGCATCATTATCATAATACTTGCGTGATACATAATCAGCTTTAGCGTAATGCTCAATTACTTCGTCAGAAGACTCTCCGAAGATGTAGATGTTATCATCTCCTACTAACTGATGCATTTCTACGTTTGCTCCGTCCATGGTTCCGATTGCTACTGCACCATTTAACATGAACTTCATGTTAGATGTTCCGGATGCCTCTTTAGAAGCTAAGGAAATCTGCTCATGGATATCTGCTGCCGGGATTAATTTCTCAGCTAAAGTAACATTGTAGTTCTCTACCATAACAACCTGTAAGTACGGACTTACTTCCGGGTCATTTGCAATTAACTGCTGTAAGCAGAGAATTAAATGGATAATGTCTTTTGCAATGATGTAAGCCGGAGCTGCCTTTGCACCAAAGATTGCAGTAATCTTTCTTGCCGGTTTCTTTCCTGCTTTGATTTCAAAATATTTGTTAATTACATAGAGTGCATTCATCTGCTGTCTCTTGTACTCATGTAATCTCTTAATCTGGATATCAAATACTGAGTTCTCATCTAAGTCGATGTTCTGTGTTGCCTTTAAGTAGTTCTTAAGAACAACTTTGTTCTCAGTCTTGATTGCAAGTAATTTATCTAATACTGCATCATCATTTACGAACTGTCCTAATTTTTCCAGTTCCATTGCATCTTTCTTGAATCCTGGTCCAATCAGTTCTTCGATTAAGGATGTCAATCCCTTATCACAGTGTAATAACCAACGACGGAATGTGATACCGTTTGTCTTGTTATTGAACTTCTCAGGATAAATCTTGTAGAAGTTAT
>ERZ779851.2101-NODE-2101-length-15942-cov-2.348209_pt1 | contig 15942 bp, 22 predicted proteins | sample MGYA00511094_ERZ779851 | MGnify/ENA primary metagenome ERZ779851 (study PRJEB29588, sample SAMEA2155512) | human gut metagenome | biome: human gut; feature: human-associated habitat; material: faeces | place: Denmark | collected 2008/2010 ...
GGAATGACGGTCAAAAACCTCCGAAAGCTGATAAAATCAGCACTTTCGGAGGTTTCTTTTTGATCTGTGGCATTATTCTGGCATTAAAATTTTCGATTTTATATTTTTTGGCTTGTGGTGCATTATTTCAATTTTTCAAGTCCGTCCACCATTTCTTGGTGTTTGTTCGGATATAGGTGTCCGTATGTATTCATTGTAGTTTCTACATTTTCGTGTCCGAGGCGCTCCGATACCAAGAAAATGCTATACCCCATATCAATAAGCAAGCTGGCGTGTGAATGTCGAAGGTCGTGTGTCCGAATCCGCTGCACGCCTGCTTTTTTTGACAGTCGGTTTATTTCCTTTCCTATAAAACCTTTTGTAAAATAAAATAGTTTGTCCTGCGGCTGTATTCCATAAAGTCTTGAAATATAGTCTTGTATTTCATCATACAAAAAATTAGGTATAGGAACATCACGAATGCTTTTCGGAGTTTTCGGAGGAGTTACAAGGTCCTCTCCGTCTACTCTTACAAATGTCTTTGTGATGTGTATTATCTTATCGTCTGTAATATCGGCAGGAGTGAGTGCGAGCAGCGCACCCTCACGAAGACCACACCAGAACAAAATTTCAAAAGCTACATAAGCAGCCGGTTTCTTTTCCAAAGCTATTACTTTTTTGTATTCGTCAAGCGTCCATATTTTCATACTGTCAGCATTCTTTTTGCCTATACTTCCGGCAATACGACAAGGGTTATTCGGTAGATTATAATATTTTACCGCATAATTCAGAACTGCTGAAAGCTGGTTATGAATGGTCTTTTGGTATGTGGGAGCATAGCCGCCTTTCAGTATTTCATTCTGCCATAATCTAACCGTAGTCGGTGTTATTTGACTTATTTTCAAGTCTTTCATATATGGGAGTATCTTTGTATCAAAAATTTCTTTCTTGCTGGCTATGGTGGTTTTTTTCAGCCTTGTGGACAAATCCTTGAAATACTCGTCAACGAGATAACCAAAGCTAATATCGCAATCCCTTTCTTCTTTATTAAGGAATTGCCGCTCAAATTCCTTTGCCTCACGCTGCGTTTTGAATCCACGTTTTTTCTTAAGTTTCTTTTTCCCCATCCAGTCTGTGTAGTAAAAGGAGGCATACCAAGTACCACGTTCTTCATCTTTATATACCGGCATAGGTATCACTTCCTTTTTATTTTGTGTGTTTAATCTTAATCGGCGAAGAATTTATCCATTTTATTATGTATGAATTATGGTACTCTTGCGCTAATCTGAATAAAACAACAGAATCATCGGTTTTCTTTAATTTACAAAACCAGCAATGTTTATTGTGACTTAGGATACCTCCAACAATAGCACCGGGCAAGCCGAATAATAATCCACCTGCAAGTGCTCCTGCTGTGGCATCACCTTTTATATCAGACGCACGAAAGCAATCAGCCTCAACAATATCATTTACAGAAACAATCTCTTTGCTTTTGGTTGTTCCGAACGCACCGAGTGTACATATTTCAATCGCATCTTTTGAAAAGTAAAAATTTTTAAGAGTTTCACCTCTATACGCCGTTCCGTCACCAATAGGAACATATCCGGGTATTCTTTTTTTCATAGACAACCTCTTTTCGTTATTATATATCTTATCATGTTATTTTTTAACTGTCGATTGCATTCGACAAAGGTTTCCTCGTAAAATTAAGGTAATAACAAATGAAAGGAGGAAACACGATGAAAGACGATTTCTACATAAGATTATCTGAGCTCATAAAGGATATGAGCAAAGAAGAAATCGACAAACTTATTGATTTCGCCCGCGCTTTAATAGCTCGGCGTACTCCAAAAGTTTAATTCTTTCTTCTTCGTTTAAATCGTCGGCTAATTTTAATAGTTGCGATTGCTTTTCGGATAGAGGCTGCTCATCAGGAGTGGCCTTATCCGGAACTCCTATTAAATAGTTAATAGATACATCGAACAAAACCGAAATCATTGCAAGCGTTTCAAGATTGGGCTCAACGAGGTCAGACTCATATTTTGAGACGTTTGCTTTCGATAGGTTTATTTTTTTTGCAAGTTGCTCCTGCGTTAGATTTTTTTGTATTCGCAATTCTTTAAGTCTTGATCCAAAACTCATTAAAATACACCGCCAATTTCATATTTCGATACATATATTATATAGTTTCAATTTTTGAAAGTAAATAATAGTTTCAAAAATTGCAAGAAATTTTTAAAAAACACTTGACAAATTCAATTTTTGAAACTATAATGAATATATAAGGTTTCAAAAATTGAAACAAGGAGGTGCTTACAAATGAGTAAAGTTAGAGAATTAAGAGAAACGGCAGGCTTGAAACAAGACGATGTTGCTGCATTGCTCGAAATATCCCCGGCAAACTACTGCAAGAAAGAGAGTGGTATTATTCGCTTTTCCCTTCCAGAGGCAAAGATTCTCGCCGATTACTTTAATACGACAATAGAGGCAATTTTTTTTGCTACCGAAGTTTCAAAAACGGAAACTTAATTATTTTATAGTTTAATTATACCACGAAAGGAAGGTGAAATAAATGGGCTGTAATCCAACGAAAGCCGCCAACAATATGTACTGCAAATGTAGATTAAAGGCGGCAAAATACAACGACAAGCTAAACAGTCGTGAAGGTGCGGCAGAATTGCTCGGATTATCTTCCTCCACGCTTGCAAGCTATGAACTTGGCTTAACAAAGGTTGTTCCTGTTGAAAGCATTGCGTTAATGGCTGATGTATATAACGCCCCGGAATTGAAATTGTGGTATTGCTCCAATGTTTGTCCGCTGGGCGAGGATATGCCGAAACCGGAGCTTGCAGAGCTTGACCGAATTACAATCAGAGCGTTGTCGTCATTCAAAAAGTTGTCGGAAGTTAAAGATACATTGATTGATATCACAGCAGACGGAATTATTTCCGAAGATGAAAAGCCTATGCTTGATAACATATTAAACACATTAAAGGAAATTACCGCTGTAACGCAATCGTTGATTTTGTGGGCCGAAAAAAATATCAAGAATTAAGGAGGTGTCTTTATGGCTCAATCATTGGTGCAAAGAGATTATTACACAGTACAGCAAGTAACAGAGATGATAGGAATGTCAGAATCATTTTGCTACAAATTAGTCCAAAAGCTAAATAAAGAGTTGGAAAGCAAAGGCTGTATCACATTTCCCGGCAGAGTTCCCAAACGCTATTTGCAAGAACGCTTGTATTGCGGAAATGAAATAGATTTTGAAAACGGAGGTGATAAAAATGCCATATAGTAATGAATGTCCGCTTTGCGGCGCAAATTTAGACCCTTGCGAAAAATGCGACTGCACAAAAAGAAAGGAGGAAAAAGCAAATGAAACGAAAGGTATCGAGAAAAAAGTTAATACTGCGGCGTCGTAGAATACTGTTTGGTACGGTAATGCTCCTTATTCTTATTTGTCTTATGTCTTGCGCCGGAGCATTCAAGAAAAAAGCACCGGTTGATTACTTTTCTTATATCGTACAAGACGGGGATACGCTTTGGGGCATTGCAAATCGTTATTCCGACAACAACATTGATACCAGAGTTGTTATTCATCAGATTAAGGAACTTAATGATATGAATGACGCTTTGATATATGGCGGCGATGTACTGTTTATACCGGTTTATAGTCATTAAGCGTTGGAGGTGATGTAAATTGTCGTACCAAAGATGTAACCGGTGTCACCGCAAATTAAAAACCCCGGAATCAATGGAAGTCGGATTCGGAAGTGCTTGCTATAAAAAATTGTTTGGAAAGACTTTGAAACAAAGCCGAAAGACAAACAATGCAAAAATCAATAACAACAGTGCAGATGAACGGCAGGAAATTGAGGGGCAAATAACTTGTTTTGATGAAAGTGAGGTGTTAAGCGATGAATTTAAAAGAAATGGTTGAAAAATATGCAGAAACGGAAGTTTTGCAGGAGGAAATTGACGAATATTTTCCGCAAGCAGAAAGAAAGCTCCAGCTTATTATCCAACGTGAAGGCGATCACAATGGCGAAAGAAGAAAACCATACTACATAGCTATACTTCTAGCCGAGATAATAAACATAGAGCGTTTTTCAGCCTATTGCTCTGCGGTTTGCAGAGAGCGTTTCGATGAAACGAAAGAGAGCATCCAACAAAATGCCGAAATGCTCCCACAGACCAATATTATTATATCACAATAAAACGAAAAAATCAAGTAGTTTGGAGGAATTTTATATGAATAACAACATTAACGAAATAAAGGACGAATATAGGGACTGTAATCTGTTAATGCCTACCTCGACAGAAACGCAGATAAATCCCTTTTATAAATTCACAGTAACAACCGTAAAGGCTGACGTTTCCGAAAGTTCCGGCGACATATTCAAAGTTGGAAGTTCAAAGATAGGCAATGATTGGGTTGATGTTTATTCGCCGGCAAAACCGCTCTTAATGAAACTTGCAGCGGCAGCAGGAATACAGTTTGATCCTAATAATACCTACGGAGAATACATTACAAGAAATTGCTACAAAGCAAAGGCATATGGTGCTGTAAGAATGCCGGACGGAACAGGAAAGACACATTGCGACGAAAAGGTTATAAATCTCGATGACGAGGAAGACCGTTTCAGAATGGAATTTATGGATAAGTCCATACAGGGAATCGTTGACGACAAAGCGGTAAAAGAGGCTGAAAAGATGTTCCCCGGCGGTGAATGGATAGATACCGTCAATAAGTATAACAAGAAGTGTAAAGCCTATGTCATTGCACAGAAAGACCGTCAGACATACATTGACAGGTCAGTAATGGTAAATATGATGCTACTCCGTAAAACATTTGCTGAAAAAGCTATGACAGGCGCTATTCTTCGTGTCGTAAGAGCTTTAATCGGTTTGAAAGGTACATACACCATTGCGGAACTTAAAAAGCCTTTCGCCATTTCCAGAGTGACATTCTCACCGGATTACAGCAATCCCGAAGTGAGAAATGCAATGCTGTCACAGGGTATGAACTCTATGGGAAATATGTTTGGAACAACATCCGTCCCGGTTATCGGTGAAACTACCGAGCCTCATCATTTTGACGCATTTAACCCGGAGGAATTTGCGGACAATGCCGCATTGATATCAGACGGGGACGATAATCCTGCAGATTACTTCGCCGGGGTTGAAATGCCAACTAATACGCAAAGCGAGAATATCCCACCTCATTCAGATGAACATTCATATTCTCTCGTTTGTGAAGGCTGTGGCAGAGAGGTATCGCCGGCAGTTGCAGATTTCAGCAACAAGAAATTTGGTCGTACACTCTGTATGAATTGTCAGAAAGGAGAGCAGTAATATGTTCATTGTAAACCAAAAAAGAAGTATGAGTATAAATGCAGATTACATTGACAGAATTGTTACCGCTATGCCTCGAAAAAACGAAAAGGATAATCGTCCTATTGTTATTGCTCTAATAGGAGGGCAGGAAGAAGAAATCGGCAGATACAGAACAATGGCGGATTGCAAAACAGTAATTTCGTACTTATCATTTGCATTAAACAGCGGAGCTGCCCTCATAGAAGTGCCTGCCGAGGATGCGGTTGAAAAATTACACCAAAAGATTGTTTCGTCTGTTTTTAAACCAAACACAAACCGGGAGGCGAATAAAAAATGAAAATACTTCATACGGCCGATTGGCACATAGGGAACTTCCCCGGTCCAGAAAAAGACGGTGTGAATTTAAGAGCACAAGACACAGGTAATTGCATAAATCACCTTAATGACATTGCTTTGTTGGAGCGTCCCGATATAATCGTTATATCGGGCGACATATTCCACCAGGCAAGAGTATGGGCGGACAGAGGTTTGTCAGAAGTTGCAACTGCAATAAGAGCCTTTGATGTAATATCGGAAATTGCACCTATCGTTGTTTTGAGAGGAACACCAAATCACGACGGCGAGGAACAATTTAAACTTCTTGCTGAACACTTTGAAAACAATGACAGAGTGGATATTGTCACAAAACCGTCTGTCGTAAAACGTAAGATCAATAATTCGGTTATTCAAATTGCTTGCCTCCCCGGCTTTGATAAGGGATTTTACAGAGCGCAATATCCTGGATTATCAAAGGAAGAAGAAAACGTCGTATTTACGCAGGAGCTTGGAAATGCGGTAATGGGATTAAAGGCGGCTTGCGATGAAACACAACCTTGTATATTGCTTGCTCATTACACAGTGCCTGGATGTAACACAGAAAGCGGTCAAACACCGTTTTTGGCACAATTTGAGCCGGTTATAATGCCCGAAACTTTGGATGCGGCACAATTTGACCTTGTATGCCTCGGACATATTCACAGACCGCAAATGCTCGAAAGCTGCCGAAATGTTTATTACTCCGGAGCATTAAATGCAATGAATTTTAACGACGAAGGGCAGAACAGAGGATTTTGGATACACGAGATTGACGAAAAGCGGGAACATTATCCACGTTCAAAGAAAGGTGAATTTTATAAAACACCGGCAAGAGAGTTTAAAACAATTCGCCTTGGCAATGATGAAATATCAGCTTACAACATTATGGGTTTTTCGGCTATCGCCTCAAGCGAACTGTATGAATGCAAAGATAAAATTGTCCGAGTGATATATTCCTGTTCCGAAGACGAAAACAAGGCTTTCAACAGAGCCGCATTGGAACACGATTTATATAATGTTGCCGGTGCATTCTGGGTGGCAGAAATAACCCCGGATAATATTTCGGCAGGAACAAATAAAAACGAGCTTTCAGAAAAAGGCGACCCGGAGGCAAATCTCATTGACTATTTAACTGAAAAAGGTTTCGACAAGGAACATATTTCAAAAGTAGTCGAACTTGGTCGTCCGATAATTGCCGAGGCTATGGCAAACGACATAATATCAAGACTTTCCGGAATGTTTGTTCCTGTTGAAATTGAAGTAAAGAATTACAGGAACTATGCCGAGGAAAAATTCAGTTTTAAGGATATTACATTCTGTACCATTAACGGCAAAAACGGCGCCGGAAAATCGAGCTTGTTTATGGATGCAATCCTTGACGCTTTGTATGAAGAGCCGAGAGAGGGTGAATTAACAGCCTGGATAAGAGCAGATGAAAAAGCGAGAAGTGGCTCAATATCATTTACGTTTGCAATAGGCGATAAGACGTTCAGAGTTGTCAGAACAAGAGCAAAGTCCGGCAAATCAACGCTTAACCTTTCAGAGCTTATAGATGGTGAATGGGAAAACCGCTCAAAAGAAAAACTGAAAGATACGCAAGACGAAATTGTAAATATTCTTGGTATGGATAGCTTGACGTTTCGCAGCTGCGCATTGATTATGCAGGACCAATACGGCTTGTTTTTGCAGGCTGATAAAGAGGCTCGAATGTCTATTCTCGGAAATATTCTCGGATTAGGGATATACGGCGATATGGAAAGCATTGCAAGGCGGCAGTTGTCAGATGTAAACAGAAAAATATCTTTTGCTAAAAACGATATTACAAATTTGCAGGAACGTATAGGCTCATACGGCAACCCTCACGAACTTATAGATGCCGATAAAATAGTCATTGCAGAAAATGAGAAATTAAAGGAATCGTTATTAAAAGAGCGTGACGGCATAAATGTATTGCTTAATACGGCACAGGAAAAGGCAAATAAGGCGCAAGAACTGCTGGATAGTATAAACACACTATCAGCAAAAGGTAATGCTTTAACAGCGAAATTAAGCGAGCAGAACGGCATTCTTGAAACGGCTCAATCGTTTCTTGTGAAAGAGGGCGAAATAAAAGAAAAAACTAATCTTTTAAAAAATCTCGAAATGAGAGAAAAAGAACTTACTGCACAAAAAGCATTATTTGATACCAACGCTGAAACCGTAAGGAAAACCGCCTCGGATATTATGATTATACAAAATGCGCTGCAAAAATCTGCCGACAAACTCATTCAATTAAATCAGCAGCTTGCGGATTTAAAGAAAAAGCAGCAGGAAACTGAGAGCTATTCAGTTTATTCGGAGGAATACTACATAAAATCTGATGAATTGAAAGCGATTGAAAGTCTTTCAGAGGAGTTTAACAGGCTGTCATCTGAATATCAGAAAGCATATGTAGAACTGTCGGAAAAGCAATCCGAATATAAACAGGAATGCGCCACCAGAGCCGCCGTTCTTAAAGAGTATGAGCGTAAAACCGAAATTCTTTCTTCCTGCAACTGTGTTGACATAGATAATGCTGAGTGCAAATTCCTTGCTGATGCAAAAGAGGCGTCCGGAAAGGTTGAGGAATACCGTTCGGAGTGTACCGAGTGGAAAAACGCAATGCAACAGATGATAAACGAGCTTAATGAAGTTTGCAAGCAACGCTTGGAGGAGCGTGACAATTTAGGATATGACGCTGCTAAAATCGCCGAACTGCGCAAACGCATATCGGACATTGAGCCGTTTAAGAAATTGTATGAGGCAAAGGAAACGATAGCTGCTGAAATCAACTCAACGAATATGAGAATATCGGATATTCAAAGCGTTGTATCGGAAGATCAAAAACGGCTTGCCGAAACACAGGCAAAACACGAAAAAGCGAAATTGGATTTAGATAAATGCTCCGATTTTGTTAATGAATACAACACGTTGAAAAAAGATATTTCAGCCTTGCAGGAATATAAAGAGGCGGAAAATATGATACCTGTATATCGTGAACGTGAAACATCAGCAAAGGCGAGAATAGATGAAATAACCGCCGAAATATCAGAGATAGCGGAAAAGAAAACAGCCAATCAAGCAGAGTTTGATAAGCTGAATGGCTCCGTATCCGATAAAACTGTTCTCGAAACAAAGCTGCTTGCGCTCGATGAAACAATTAAAAGCTGCCAAAACAAAATTGATTCTGCGAGAACGTCTATGGGTGTGCATAGCAGAACAGTCGAGGAAATCGAAAAAACCAATTCTCTGATAAGAGATTTACAGAACGGTATAAACAATGATGCGGATATTGCCGCCGGATATGAAATTCTTAAAAATGCCTTTTCACAGGACGGTATACCTCATAACATCATAAGGACTATAATTCCTATCTTGACAGCAACGTCAAACACAATACTCGGTCAAATGACGGGTGGAAAAATGGGTATGCAGTTTGTAACCGATAAAGTCCTCAAATCGAACAAAAAAGAGGTTGTGACGCTTGATATCGTAATCGAGGAATATGGCAAGGACACACTTCCGTATCTTTCAAAATCAGGCGGTGAAAAAGTAAAAGCGTCATTGTCTGCAATATTATCACTTGCAGAAATAAAAAGCACACAAGCAGGGATACAACTTGGAATGTTATTTATTGACGAGCCTCCTTTTTTGGACGACGAAGGAACGCAGGCATATTGTGACGCATTAGAAACAATACAGACGCGCTACAAAGACCTTAAGATTATGGCGATAACTCACGATCCGACTTTCAAAGCGAGATTTCCGCAAAATGTTGAGGTTGTAAAAACCGAGGCCGGCAGCAAAGTTGTTTTTGAATAAACGTCAGAGGGGATTATTCCCCTCCGGCAAATTTGACAGGAGGTGAGAATGTGCCAAACAGAATAATCAAGGAATCTGTATGTACGAGTGACAGCGTAGACGAATTAACGTGGTTTGAGGAAGTTGTTTTTTACAGAATAATCGTGAATTGCGACGATTACGGGCGGACAGATGCGAGATTGCCAATATTAAATTCTCGGCTGTTTCCGTTAAAAAGCGTTACAGAAAATAATATAAAAAATGCTCTTAATAAGCTATCGGCGGTAGGCATTGTTTGTCTATATGAAGTTAATGGCAAACCGTTCCTGCAACTTGTAACTTGGGAGCAACATCAGCAAGTACGCAGTAAAAAAAGCAAATATCCGGCACCGGCAGACGGACGCATATTGAAGGAATATGATGACATATTGAAAACATCTGATAACATTTGCTATCAAGAGAAATCAAATGTCCCCGTAATCCAATCCAATACAATACAATCCGAATCCGAATCAAAATCCGAATCCGAATATATGCACGGAGCGGAACAATCCGCATCCGTACCGGCAGAAACGCCGATTATTGTATTGCCGCTCAATGATAAAACAGAGTTTGGTGTAACGCAAGAGCATATATCACATTGGCTGGAATTATATCCTGCGGTAGATGTGGTGCAGGAACTCAGAAAAATGAAAGGTTGGCTTGAGGCCAATCCTGCAAAGCGAAAGACGAGAAAAGGCATTTTACGCTTTATAACATCTTGGCTATCCAAAGAACAGGACAAAGGAGGTACAAGAAACAATGGAACATATGACAAACTTACTCAAACAGTTAAGCAGCCGCAATACGGGAATGTCCTCTGATGAAATAGAAAAATTTATATCCGCTGCTGAAAAAAGAGTGTCAAATATGACACCGGAGGAATATGCACAAACTAAAATCGATTCTTTCAACAGCCAAACAGGAAAACTCGAAGGCTACGACTGCCCTATATGCAAAAACAAAGGCGAAATAATGTTTTTGAAAAATGGTTATGAAACCATAAGAGAATGCCAATGTATGAATGTGAGAAAGACTATAAAGCGCATAGAGCGTTCCGGCTTAAAGGACCTTATGAAAGACTATACTTTTGAGAAATTTATAGTCAGCAGCGATTGGCAGAAAAAAGCAAAGAATATGGCATTGGAGTTTTTAAAAGACTATGAAAACAAATGGTTTTTTGTTGGCGGTCAGGTGGGATGTGGAAAAACACATCTTTGCACAGCCTTGGTTGGTGCGTTCATACGTTCCGGCAAACCGGCTCATTATATGTTGTGGCGAGACGAAGTTGTTCAGTTAAAGGCTGTTGTAACAGACGATGAGGCATACGGAAAGGCTATCCGAAAACTTAAAGAAATTGAAGTGCTATACATAGACGATTTTTTCAAAACGGAGCGTGGTAAACAGCCTTCAACCGCAGAAATCAATATAGCCTTTGAATTACTTAACTATCGGTACAATAATCCTCGGCTTGTGACAATTATTTCATCAGAAAGGTTAATAGATGACATCATAGATATTGACGAAGCGGTAGGCAGCCGAATATACCAACGGTCAAAACAGTATTGTATGATTGTCAATTACGACCGCAGTAAAAATTATCGGTTGAATGGCGGTGGTAACAGTGGCTAAAAGTACACCGGCTTATATTCGTGAGGGTGCCGAAATTATCAAAGCAATACAAAGTTTAAGCGGCAGTCATTCAACGTGGGAAGTGTTCCAGGATTTTCTTGCAGTGTCTGCAATCTCTATAAGCAACTGCGTAGATTGGGGACCTCAAAAGGAACGTGAAGATGAGTATTTGCAGACGATAAAAAAATACAAGCCGGAGGAGCAAAAGAAACTTGCGTCTGTATTTGGGGCACTTGTAGACGAACTTCAACACGTCAGCAAGACGAAAGGACCTTATGATGTTCTCGGTGGAGTTTTTCACAGTTTGGAACTGCACAATAAGTATCGAGGACAGTTTTTTACACCATTTCATATATGCCAAATGATGGGTGAAATGACTGTCGGCGATGGAACTGATGCTGCCATCCGGGAACAAGGATATGTATCGCTATGCGAGCCTTGTGTTGGCTCGGGCGGTATGGTTTTGGGATTTGCAAAAGCTATGGAAAAACGCAAGCTGAATTACCAACAGCAGTTATGCGTTACAGCCTGCGACATTGATATTAAATGTGTTCATATGGCGTATCTGCAATTAAGCCTGTTTGGGATACCGGCGATAATTATACACGGTAATTCCCTGACTTCCGAACAGTGGTCGATATGGCACACTCCGGCATATATGTTTGGTCTGTGGCCGCTTAAAGAAATGCGAAATATAAATGATGTTGCTGTGGCAACGCAGGAAAAAACCGTTCCTGATGACAACAAAATTATTTCAGTACCACCAGAAAATAATTTTGATTACAAAGTCAACAAAAACGGTCAAATAAGTTTATTTTGAAAGGAGCTTATATTATGAGTGATATAAACACAAATCAAAACAACTCTATTGACATTATATCATTGGCAATAGAAAAAATCAAGGCGGAATTTAGTAATTTCAAGGGAGGCACCAAGGAAAAAGCTGTTTCATCATACGTCAGCACCATATTACAGGACTTCTGCAAGCAAGACGAGCGTTTTGCGGAGGTGGTCTATAAATTCAAAAGGACGTTATCCGATTGCTGTCGGGAAGTGATGACAGGTGTATCAAGCCATATATCAGATATTGATGTTTACAGAGGAGCGGTAAAGTTTTATTTTCCAAACTCTGAAATTGAAATGAAAATGACGATAGATATAACCGGTGAAGCGCCTGCAGAAAGCGAAATACTGAAAGAATCCGAGAAACCAAAGGAAAAGCCTGCACGCACACAAAAACCTGCTGAAAAGAAACCTGTCAAAAAAGCTGAAAAGCCTGTTTCTGCCGATAAAAAACCTGCAAAGGCAGAAAACAAGAAAGATAACAAAAACGGCTTTATCCAACTGTCACTGTTTTAGGAGGGATTGAATTGCTTTACAAAAATATTTTGAAAGAACTGCCTCCTACGCAGCTTGATAAAATGAAAATGGGAAAAAGGTCATATTTGGCTGTAAGCAGAATTGAGAAAACAAAAAAGTGCGGTCGGATGTTGGTTGTTGATATTTATAAACGTGTTAAGCCTCGTGAGTTGCAGTTCAGATTTTTTACTGACGGTAAAACATTTCAAGTATACAGCGTAGAAAATGAAAAATGGGCGCAAAAAACATTATACAGCATCATTTCCGGCAGATCCGACTACTGTTATGGGTATGTTCCGGAGGAATATAAAATAGCATCTTCTGAGAACACAATAAACGAAGTGAAGAAAATTATAGGAATAGATAATTGTGCCGAGGACAGTATCATACAACTTGTCGATGATTTTGTAAGAGGTATTACCAGAGAGCGCCGGCAACGTGCAGATGATGCCAAAGAGGAACGAATACGGCGACATATGGATTTGTTTGGGGAATATCCTTCAGACTTTAATGATTATTTGCGAACAGAGCTGTTTGGTGAGTACATATTTGTCGATAAGAAAATAAAAGGAATTAAACCCGGTGTATGCACAGCCTGCGGCAAAAAAATAAAATTTTCCGAGCCTGTGAAACACAGAAGTATTATAAAATGCCCGAAGTGTGGTAAACAGACGGTTGTGTTTGAAAAGCGCTATATTGATTCTATTCGCGAAAGAAGGCGTGTTTGCATAGCGGACAGAAAAGACGGACATTTATTATTTCGCTGGTTAGATGTTTCGTGCGGATGGTATATTGCCGATAACGGAAAATACAAACCATATTATAATAAAGCGGATTATGCGAGGACGCTGCAAATTTATGAGCAAGGAAAAGAAAAAACAGTTTGCTATGAGTACAAATATGCATATCCTTGGGGTGCAAAATGGCGTAAACAGGATTTATCTTGTGATGATTTGGCTTATTTCTACAACAGAAACTTAACAAAGGTTTTCGGCAATAAGTATTACAACGTTGACTTGGAAAAAGAATTGCAAGAAAATCATCAGCCGCTGCACGTTATAAAAATGCTGAAAAATCTTAAAGAATTACCGCCTACGGAATACCTGTTCAAAATGGGAATGTATCGTTTAGCGTCTGAACTTGACCCGGAAACACTTGGAAATGGCAGAGATTTCGCCTCTATCCTCGGTGTCAGTGCACAATACAAGAAAATGTATGCTGAAAGGAATGTTTCAAATGACGAGCATTACATAATTAAAGCGGCTCGTGAATGGGTTTCTGACGAGGATTTTGTTAAATTGAGAAACCTTCGACCAAACAGCGCTCAATCGACAACTATATGTATAATGCTTGAAACGATGACATTTAAGAAATTTGTAAACTATTTCACAGCACAGAGAAAGTTATATCCAAGAGAGGGGCTCGATCAAGTCCTGCGTTGGTATAACGACTATATTTCAATGTCGGAGCAAATGAATGTAGATTTATCACACAAATCCGTGCGTTATCCGAAAGACATAAAAACCGCACACAATGAGCTGCTGAAAAAACATAAGGCAATCGAGGATGAGGCGCTTGAACGGCAGATGAAAAAAGCAACAGAAAATCTGTATAATGGATTAACGGAATATAAAGACAAGGATTATGCAATAGTTTTTCCACACAGCAGAGCAGAATTCATTGCCGAAGGACAGTCGCTTAATCATTGTGTAGGCACACAAGAAATGTATTTTAAAAATCATTTAGCCGGGACAAAGATGATTTTCTTTGTCAGACGTGCAGCCGATATACAAAAACCGTATGTGACAATGGAAATTGATATGAAACGGCTTGTGATAATGCAGATATACGGTTATGGTGATAAACGCCCGGATGTGCAGACTATCAAATTCGCAAATAAGTTTTTGAATTTGCTGAAAAAAGATGTAACGGCAAGGAGGGCGTGTTAATGAAAATATATTCACTTAAAAATGGCAGCTTAAATGAGGCTGACCGGTTAGAAATTGCAAGACTGCTTATAAAAGCCGGCTACACAGTCCGTATAGGCAAAGAAAAGGCTGCCGGAAAAAATACAAACATAATCTTTGTTGAATTTACAGGAGGCGATAATCAATGAATAAGACAGGTATAGAGTGGAGCGACTACTCTTGGAATCCGATTACGGGGTGTTATCACGGGTGTGAATATTGCTATGCCGAAAGAATGACAAAACGATTTTCGGGGGATGTCCGCAACAATATGCTCGATGAACAATGCGAAACAGCATTCGGAATATTTGTTCTCGATACTCCGTTTAAGACACAAAACGGAACAATCAGCAATTATCCATTTGGCTTTTTGCCGACATACCATAAATACCGTCTTGATTGGCCCGAAAAGGTCAAAAACGGAGTGAATATCTTTGTTGGCTCTATGGCAGATATATTCGGTGCTTGGATACCGGACTGTATGATAAGAGAAATATTCGATCATTGCAGAAAATATAAACAGCACAACTACTTGTTTTTAACAAAAAATCCGCAGAGGTATATTAACCTTGCAAGCAATAATCTGTTGCCGGAGGATAAAAATATGTGGTTTGGAACGTCAACACCTACTCCCGATACACAGTTTTTCTATTCGGATAAACATAACACATTTTTAAGTATAGAGCCTTTGTTGAGCGAATTTGGTTCAACACAGGAGTTAAATACAAATTGGGTAATTATCGGAGCTGAAACCGGGAACAGAAAAAATAAAGTTATTCCAAAGAAACAATGGATAGATAATATAGTTTCAAGCTGCCGCAGAAATAACATTCCTGTTTTTATGAAAGACAGCTTAATCCCGATAATCGGCGAGAAAAATATGTTAAGAGAATTTCCGAAACAACTGGACAAAAAAACAATGAGCGAAAAACAAAGAAATAGGCTGTTTGACAAATGTATGTATTGTGGCTGTGAACTTCGGATGAAAGATATGATCGCATTGCTTTACAGGGAAAAACGAGGCGAAAGCTCAAAGCGATTAGGCTATGTATGCAAAACCTGTTTCAAAGTAAACTTGGGAGGTGCTTTAAGTGAAAAAACGCAGTTGCAGAATGACGAATGAAGAAAAAGCCATACACGAATTTGCCGTCAAAGTGCGAAAAATGACCGACAGACAATTATATGATTTTATCAGCGCAGAAAAAGAGGTCAAGGTTGATATAAGTAAATTTTTGAATAGTCTTGAAAAAAGCGCTGTTGCCGGCATAGGTCCCGTAACTGTTAAGAAAATCAGAGTATTTGCGGTTAAGGAGGGATTTGTTGTTGGGGATTAGTGTTTCGGAATATCGTCAGCTTTTGAAAAATCTCGGCAAGGACGTGCCGGAGGAAAAAAAGAAAAGTAAATATAATTCTCGGAAAGTATGGATTGACGGAATACCATTCGATTCACAAA
>ERZ779851.2108-NODE-2108-length-15917-cov-2.797377_pt1 | contig 15917 bp, 14 predicted proteins | sample MGYA00511094_ERZ779851 | MGnify/ENA primary metagenome ERZ779851 (study PRJEB29588, sample SAMEA2155512) | human gut metagenome | biome: human gut; feature: human-associated habitat; material: faeces | place: Denmark | collected 2008/2010 ...
ATTTCTACAGGCGGTGTGCCGCTTTTTTCAATGGCAAGAGGAGCAAAAGAAGAGGAAAAAGCTGAGCTTATATTAGGACAGGTCGTTTCCTTACTTACGATTACATCACTGGTGCTTATGGTATTGTGTTACATTTTTAAAAGACCAGTGCTTTTCCTTTTTTTACCTTATCACCGGCTTTGACTTTCGGTGTACCGTTTCTTGTGACAATACTTAGGATCACGGCATCTTTGTCTGCTACTAAATCCTGCGCTTCTTCCGTTTCGGTCTCCTGCTTTTCCTGTGGTTCTCAGGATATCAATGCCCTTTACTATTCTTTTTTGGCATTCCATGCCCTTTCTGTGGAATGACCAGAGCATTTTTATGCCTATTAAGCGGTGATCTTACAACAGCCTTTTATTATCATCCTCTCTGGCCTGTAGTATTGGGAATTTTTATTATTTTTCCTCTTTGGAAATTCCGGCTTCTTCACTTATCGGACAAACGGATCAATCATGGGGCTTTTGCGATTGGAATTCTGTTCTTACTGTGCTTTATCATAAGGCATGTGACACATTCTCCCATTGTACAGATTGATTTTACAAAAGGAGTTTTTCATTTCTTTTCATATATGAATATATGAAAAAGGAGCTGTAATACAGCCCCTTTTTTCAATCTTCTTATCCAATCGCTTTATCCGTTTTTTCAATCAAAATCGAATTTGGTGTAACGCTCATACATAGCGCCATAACGGAATCTTGCCATTTCATTCTTCTGAAGGACATCTTCTTCGGAACCTCTGTACTGACAACGCAGACAGTAATATTCCTTCTTATCCTTATCGTAGAACATATCCATATCGATATCTCTCATGAAGCAAGAGGGACATCTGTAGTTTAATTTGCCTTTTCCAGCTTGAGCCATGTTGCAACGACCTCCTTATCCTTGATCTTGGAATTGTAACCCAGTGTAAACATCGGGGAGAATGCGTATCCTTCCTTCACGTATCCGACAGCGCCTTCTGCGTTGGTGCTCATGGATACTGCGGTCTCGATCTGAGGGATCACCGCTCTTACTTCGTCAGCGTCTGCCTTCTCCATCTCACGGCACTTGTACTCGTAATCCAGAGTCTCTACCTCGTCACCCTTCTTGGTGCTTAAGGTGATACCCAGCATATCCTCGGAATACTCTGTGGTACCGTAGCAGGCTACGATATACTCGTTCAGTTCTACTTCAGCGTTCGGATCGCTCATCTCCAGGATCTTACGCTCGATCTTGATCGCAGAGCTGCCTTCCTCGAAGGAAACGATGGTCTGTAATTTTACGGTCAGATCGTAGAATTCGATGTCTACGGGATCCAGTGTCAGGATTCTGGTGTTGCCTTCCTGAGAGAAATGAGCCTTGGTACGGCACAGGCACAGATCCACTTCTTCACCGTTGTGTTTTAACTTGGCACTTCTTACGGTACCTTCTCCTGCATAGTGGGTGAAGTAACCTGCACGGTACTTCTCCTGGATCAGGAAAGGATAGGATGCATCGGTCACATGCTTGGTACCGATACCTACCGGCCACTCCAGCTTTGCAGCATAAGGACGCAGGTCAACGATAGCACCGCCCTGATCCATATTTACGCAGGCACGCATGAAAGGATCACAATACCAGAACAACTGCTTATCGGAGCCATACAGGATATCTCTCCACAGAGCACACTCGGGCTCGGTGTAGGTCTTCTTCTGACGATAATAATCAGCGAACTCAGCCATGGTCATATCGGTAAGCTTGCCTTCCTTTTTCAGGTCGCCATAGTACTTCATACCGTCTTCATAGCTCTTCTTCAGCAGTTCGTAAGGTTGCTCCCAACGACCCATTTTGTTCAGCCAGCCGGGTCCTACGAACATCATGTTGTATGCGTATCCGTTGTTGTATTTCTCCAGGGAACGATACTGGTCGATCAGGTTGTACAGGTAAGGATACTCCCATGTCTTGGTGTCATAGATCATACCACGCAGTACGTTCTGGGGATGGGTTCCGAAATTGGAGCCGTTACCGTCATAACATGCCAGCAGGTCTCTGGACAGATGGGGGATCGCTACGATACCGCTGTCCTCTGCCTCATTAGCTGCAGGAGCATGGGTGTTCTGCTTGGAAGGGATCCAAGGTGCCCAGGGGCCGCCATCCATGAAGGTATACCAGGAGTTGTTGCAGGTATGGTATGCCTTGGGGCCTTCTTCCCAACAGGTTGCTACCGCACATTTTACGGTAGGATAGGTTGCTTTGATATAATTGGTCAGATCTGCATCCATGTAGTAAGATCCGGTGGATTCGGGATAGAATCCGAACTTTTCATGGAACTTGCCGAATACATCATCCACGATAGACTTTTTGTCTTCCATGGAGAACATCCAGATACAGAAATCCTTGGTCTTGTACTTCTCACGGAACTCTGTGCAGGGCAGTCCTAACAGAGACAGTGCGATCTCATCACCGTACTTCTCGTGATCTGCCTTAGCCAGTGCTACCGCTTCGTCATTGAACAGGGAAGCATAGGTCATCTGAATGGTAGTCTTCAAACCATTCTTGTGTGCAGTTTCCTGCTGAAACTTGAAAATATCCAGAGACTCTGTTAACAGTGCTTTTCTGCCCAGATCCTCTTCTTTGCCGTGTCCGGTTACTTTTTCCGCATACTCGGGAACCATCTCCGGACGGTGAATGATATTCACAATAAACTTATCCATCTTTTCCTCCATCTCGCCGTTAGGCATCTTATATTACTTTTGAAAGTCTCTGATCACTTTCAATGCGGGTAGTGCATTTCCATCATAATCGAACAGTGCCTGATTGGCCCATTCGTTTCCCCCGGGACCGGGATCCTGAATATACTTCAGGGACTCCTCGTTGGCCCAGCCACAGCCGGGCACCGGGATCCATGCCGGCTCCCAGTAATAGAAGCCTTTTCCTCTGCCATCCGGAACCTGCGCAATGCGTTCCATGACCTTCTGCATGAATGCAGCCTGTCCTTCCGGTGTCATAGGATACTCTACCGCCTCCGCAAGGTGGGGCTTGGTCGCCATGCCCTTGCGCTGTTCCGGTGACAGTTTTTCCCTGTCTGCATAGTCCTCCATGGTGAAGCCCATGGATACCTCTGCCACAATGACATCCTTCTGATATCTCTGTGAGAGATCATTCATATTATTGGTCAGATCATCAATGGTTCCGTGCCAGAAGGGATAATAGGACAGTCCGATGACATCGAAGTCCTCTCCTCTCTGTACATAGGCATCAAACCATTCTCTGCAGCGGGCATTGTTGCCGCCACAGTCCAGATGAAGCATCACTCTGCTGTCCGGGGATACTTCTCTCACCGCACGGATGCCCGCGCTGATGAATCTTGCAATATTGTCAACGTTGTCCCATTTTCCATGGGGCCACATCAGGCCATTGGTGATCTCATTTCCCACCTGTACCATCTCCGGAAGCAGGTCGAGACGCTTTAATTTCAAAAGCACATCCTTTGTGTAATCATACACATGCTTCTCCAGTGCATCCGCACCGGCATACGCCCACTCCTTGGGAGGGAACTGTTTGCCGGGATCTGCCCAGAAATCACTGTAATGCAGATCCAGCAGATAGCTGTAACCCAGCTTTTTACCGGCCGAAGCCAGTGCCACCAGCTTGGTGAAATCGCTGGTACCGGCACTGTAAGGCTTGCCGTCCTCACTGTAAGGATCATTCCAGAGACGGATGCGCAGAGAGTTGGCACCGTATTTTTTCAGGATCTCCAGTGCGTCCCCCTCTTTGCCTTCGTCATAAAACCTTGCACCGAGAGCTGCCTCCTCCGGCAGACTCGATACATCCATACCTTTGATAAATTTATCCATAAATTAACTCTTTGTCTCCATGTCATACATTTATCCGGAGAATCCATTCGATGGATTCTCCCAGGTTAAACTGCCGAAGCAGTTTAACCTTTCACTGCACCACCGGTAATACCTTCCACATAGAACTTCTGCATGATGACAAACAATACAGAGATGGGAATGGATACCAGTACACCGCCTGCACAGAACTGACCAAAGTAAGTATTGATCAGACTCTTATCCAGCATATTGTACAGACCGATAGCAACAGTCCACTGGGAAGATATGCCGGCATTTAACATCAGCTTTGCATATACGAAATCCATCCAGGGGGACAGGAAGGAGCTGATAACTGTATATACAATGATGGGACGGCTCATGGGGATAACAACCCTCCAGAAGATCGTAGCCTCACTGGCTCCATCCAGATAAGCGGCCTCGCGCAGGGAATTCGGGATCGTATCGAAGAAGCCCTTTGCGATCAGGTAACCCAGACCGGAACCGGCAGAATATACCAGGATCAGTCCGAGGTGCGTATTGGTCAGGTTCAGAGTCTTCAGAATGAAATATACTGCGATCATGGACAATACACCGGGGAACAGATTCACAATAACTGCTGCGTTCATCAGCGGCTTACGTGCCGGGAAACGCATGCAGGAGGTCGCATAGGCCACCATCAGTACAAAAGCGGTGGAGACCACGCATACCGCACATGCAATGATGAAGGTGTTCTTGAACCAGTTCGGGAACTGTGCCACACTGTCCGCAGAGAAAAGCAGATTCTTATACTGCGCCAGACTCCATTCCTTCGGGAAAAAGGTGCTGGTGTTCATGCCTGTGTATGCGCTGAAGGAGGTGACCACCAGCCATACGATAGGCACCAGCCAGACAAATGCCAAAAACGCCAGTAACAGGTTATGTAATAAAGTCTTAATAAATCTCTTCATTAACGGAACGCCTCCTCTCTGTCACCCTTCAGGAATCTGCTGAAGGCAATGAGGGTAAATACCGCACAAAGGATAAACACGATAATACCGATGGTGGATGCCATCTTATAGTTGTACTGCTCACTGGTCAGACGATACAGCCAGGTAACCAGAAGATCAATCTCCTTACCCCAGGAAGCCGCCAGTTTCTGATTGGTCGTTGTGTAAATATCCTGTGTCAGCAGGTAAATTACATTAAAGTTATTGATGTTTGCCGTAAACTGTGTTACGAGGTAAGGTCCTGTGATAAACAGCATATAAGGCATTGTGATCTTTCGGAAAATCTGGAACGAGTTTGCTCCGTCAATCTTCGCACTCTCTTTTAACTCTTCCGGAATGTTCATAAGTACACCGGTTGCAATCAGCATCAGATAAGGAACACCTACCCAGATATTGATGACAACGATCGTGATTTTCGCCCAGACCGGATCGCTCAGAAACGGAATATAATTTGCTTTGATCCAGCCAAGATTCTGTAACAGATCAACCAGACCGATGTTCTTGCAGAATGAATTGACAATTCCTGTATTTGCGAAAAAGTTACGCAGCAACAGCAATGTTACAAACTGTGGAACGGAAATAGCTGCAACAAAAAGCGTTCTCCACATCTTTTTTAATTTTGTGTTCTTGTTGTTGATCAGAAGGGCGAGAATAATTCCTCCAAAATAGGTCGTAAATGTGGCAAGCACTGCCCAGAGCAGCGTCCATCCCAGAATTCTCCAGAATGTATATCCGAATGTGGAGGTAATGCTCGTGGTAAACAGGGACTTAAAGTTTGCCAGTCCCACCCAGGTAAACAATGCATTTGGCGGCATATGACTCTTATCATAGTTCGTAAATGCAATGCAGATCATAACGACCAACGGCATGATATTAAAGATAATCACACCCAGAACCGGAAGCGCCAGCAACGTAAAATGAAACTTATCATTCAGCATCTCATTGCAGTCTTCCTTAAATGTATTGATGTGCTTTCCCGCTTCAGCGCGAAGCTGTAAGCGGTATGTATTTCTCACGTTTGCCATCCAAAGCAGGATTCCCACAATGAGAAAACTCAGACTGATGACACCGAAGAGCAGAATCAGAAGGGAGTTATCATAATCATTGACCTCATTCTTCATCGTTGCCGGGTTGTACACCATCGCACGCTCTACCGTACCTAAGGTATTCAGCTGGCTGATATATGGCACCCCGATCAATACCGTATATAGAATTAACCCGATTTCCAGTAATGTTACCAGAAATCCCTTGATGATTTGTTTTCTTTTCCAATAACCGGCACCCGCTACGAGCAGCGATGCTTTCACTGCACCGTCCCCTTTGGCGGCAGCCTCACCAAATTCCTTAAAGAATTTTCCGATTGCTCCGAAGAATGCAGCCACCGGATTCTTTTTACTTTCCTTACTATTCATGCAAGCACCCATGCCTTTCCATAACCGCCATTTTCTGTAAAATGGCGTTCTCCTTGTATCTTTGCTGCACGCAGTGTATACCTGTTCTGCGTGTTCTTTGGGTTCTGTTGATATTCAGATGAAGAAAAAGACCCACTCACGATTCCCATCTTCGTATGCGGGCCTTTTTCTCTTCATACACTCTTATAAAATCGTGTTACTGCTTATTCTGTCGGCTGTGATGCAGACTCTACCAGATTATCCAGCAATGTCTGTACATCTGTTCCGTCCGGGTTACCCTGAGCAATGATCTCACCAAATGCTTTGGACGGATCCCAGTAACCGCTGCCTACTATCTGAACAACACCGTTAGCACCATTCTGTGCGGTAACTGCAGCGATTGCTACATTTGCTTTAACCTCATCAGACTCGCCAGCTGCAATGTTGGACGGTCCGATCTGTCTCTCAGCAAAACGTGTCTCCTGGCTCTGCTCGTTGGTTAAGAACTTTGCTAATTCCATAGCCCAGCCAACCTGTGCAGAGTTTGCATTAACACCGATCATCTTGTAACCAGCTGCAGAACCCATCGGAACCTGGTTGCCAGCGCATGTATAAGTCGGAAGTGCGCATGCCGCATATCCATCACCGAATGCTTCCTGTACTGCTGCTGCATCCCATGTACCGGAAACGATAGCACCAAGCTCACCAGTTGCAATCTGGTTTGCTGTATCACCGTCTGTGATTGGTAAGAATGCCGGGTTTGTTGCGATTGCAAGCATACCGTCTACAACATCGGTACCTTTGATACCGTCAGCAGATGTTCCGTTCCAGTCCATTGCTGTGCTTCCGTCATCATTTAATACTGTTGTAAATCCTGCTCCGTAGAAGAAACCTGCATTGTACCAGCCGCTTGCAAGCACCATTCCGGCTTTCTTGCCTGCTGCTGCACAGTCTGTAAGGATTGCATCCCAGTTGGTCGGATCTGTTACAACATTGCTGTCATAATATAAGAAGTATCCGTTATCAGCAGACATCGGGTAAGCATATAATGTACCGTCTACGGTAGCCGCCTCAACAGCACCTGCTACATTCTGGCTGGAGACAGCATCAACATCCTGTACTGCCTGTAATACACCTGCATCTACAAGATCAATCAGCTGATCACTTGCGAATGCGAATACATCAGCTGCTGCTGTCGGGTCAACTAAGATATCATCCTTAGCATTTGCCTCAGACTCTACACCAACTGTAATGTCAAATGTCTGATCCGGATTTGCTTCCTTAAACTGCTCAATAAGCTCGTTGGTTAATGTCTGGTCTTCCTCAGCGGCCCATACTCTTAAAGCAATGGTGTCTCCGCTTGCTGCAGGAGCTGCTGCTTCCTCAGTACCTGCTGCTGCGCTGTTGTCTGCTGCGCTGTTGTCTGCTGCTGCATTGCTGTCTGTTGTCTCGCTGCTGCTTCCGCCGCATCCGGCTACCATGGTTGCTACCATGCTCGCACATAATAATGCGCTCAAAACTTTTTTCTTCATTTTGAAAATCCTCCCTTTTCTTTTTCAAAACTTTTTCAGAACGCCGCATGCCCAATTCTGTATCGTACCTGCGGTACTGCGCATCTATTGCGCAATCGGTTGTTCTATGATTAAAGTATATTACGTGCCTGTTTTGATGTCAATGTGTATATTTTATAATAAATTTGCTTCTTTTTTGGCATAAATGCACAAGTTTTAAAAAAATATCAGCTTTTCGTGGAATCATTCATTATTTTTGTGCAACCGATAAACCCGAATATTCCAAGCATATTCCACTGTTTTCTTTATATTTTCCAACATTTCAAGCGCATATTGAGCGATTTTGCTGATTTTCCCATTCCCTGCACCATTTCCGGCGTGTCAGACACCGTATTCCGACACAATCCGCACTGCCCGGTGTGCACTATTTCGTGGATTCCTTGAGTACGACCTCATATGGAAGTAATGTCTTCTGCTTTACCTCCAGTCCCTCCACAAGATCTAAAAGCGTCCGGCACGCCACTTTTCCAAGTTCCTTGGCATCGAAAGCAAGCGAAGTGATCGACGGCACATGGTTCTCGAGAATCGTGCTGTCATAAAAAGATGCCACCCGCACATCCTGCGGCACCCTGACGTGCTGTTCCCGCAGTACCTTTAAAACCCTGCTGGTCACCGCATCGTCCATGCACAGAATGCAGTCCACATTCTGTTCCAGGATCTCCTTTACCGTCCGATCGACGCGCACCCGGTTTTCCGGGCTTAAATACAGCAGATTCTCATCGAGCGTCTCCCCCTGCTGTTCATAGGCGTCCCGGAATCCGAGCAGACGGCTGTGCGTTACCATGTATCCCTCGTCCTCGCCGATCAGTGCAATCCGCTTTAAATTCTTCATTAAAATAATGGATGTCAATTCCCGGCAGGCACTTCTGTGGTTGTGGTCGATCTGGATTACACCCTCATAATTCGTACTTCCTGTCGTCACAAACGGAATATTTTTCTGCTGCAGGAATTCAATCTGTGCATCCTCCAGAAAGGTACGCATCAGAATCACACCATCCACCTTATGATTTGCAACAATCCGCTCCAGCGAAGAAATATCATTCATCTGACACATCGTAAGCAGAATGTCATATCCGACCGTCTCCGCCATCTCCTGAATACCGAATAGGCAGCGCTGGAAGAAATTCCAGTCCACCACTTCATAATCGCGCGGCATCACCACACAGATATTGTACGTTTTCGACTGTGCCAGTCCCTTGGCGATGGCGTTCGGCTTATAATCGTGCTCCTCTATGTATTCCAGAACCCTCTTGCGGGTCTCTTTCCCGATTCTTCCCTTTCCGGATATGGCGCGGGAAACCGTTGTCTTTGAAACCCCTAACGCCTCCGCTACATCCGCAATGGTAATATCTTTTTTCTCTTCCTTCTCCATAGTAACCTCCAACCCCGGACCATCGTCCGGAGTTCCCCTTTATTTTGCGCTTGTTGCGCAATCTTTTTTTATTATCAAACACAATTCCGGAAAAATCAATCCCCTTTTTTACCAAAAATAAGTTCTCATTTTTTGCAGTATTTACGGTACTTTCTGTTGTTTACAGTCCATTTTTGTGATGGTATAATGAAAAAGCGCAAACGGTTGCACGTTTTTGTGTGCCGAAATGCGCAAAACAGCTACTTCTTATAGAAAATTTTAGAAAAGATTGGAGATCACCCGATATGAGAACAGATCACCTGCTCTTTGGAGCAGCCTACTATCTGGAATATTTGCCGTATAACCGTCTGGAGACAGATATGGAAATGATGGAGCGTTTCCGGTTCCTCTGCGACACAGCGGAGAAAAACGGGCAGAAACTGATCGTCGGGCTGCTGACCGGATGGATGAGCGGACGCCTTTTTGTTCCGCCTGCGCTGGAGACGAAAAACGTGCTTACGGATCCCGAAGCGGTTCAATGGGAAGTCCGTTTTGTCCGGCATTTTGTCAAAGAGTTGAAAGACCATCCGGCGATCGCCGCGTGGGATCTCGGCAACGAGTGCAACTGCATGGCGAATGTGTCCAGTTCCGCTGAAATGTGGATGTGGATGAACTCCATTGCCTCCGCGATCCGTTTGGAGGACCCGGTCCGTCCGGTCGTATCCGGAATGCACAGTATCAGCACGGGGCAGTTCGACAGCAAGAATCTTCAGACGCAGGGCGAGCTGATGGATATTCTGACGACTCATCCATATCCGTTGTTTACGCCGGAGTGTCATCATGAACCGTTCAATACCATGCGCAACGAATTGCATTCGTCGTCGGAATCTCTTTTGTATCAGGGCGTTGCCGGCAAGCCGTGTTTTCCGGAGGAAGCCGGATCGCTCGGTCCGATGGTCTGTTCCACAGACCGCGCGGCGCTGAATCTGCGTGCGGCGCTCTTTTCCTCCTGGGCGAACGGACTTCCCGGATTCCTCTGGTGGTGTGCGTTTGATCAGACTCTTCTTGATTATCCGCCGTATGACTGGACCGCGATCGAACGGGAGCTCGGTCTGTTCCGTACGGACCGTTCCGCAAAACGGACCGCGGAAGTGATGCGCGATTTTACCGGGTTCCGCAGGAGTCTCCCGTTTGAACTGCCTCCGCGCAAAGTGGATGCCGTCTGTCTGATTTCGGAAAAAGAGAATGGCTGGATCAGTGCGTTCGGAGCATTTCTCCTCTCCCGTCAGGCCGGATTCGATATCCGGTATTCCGGCGGGGAACAGGAACTGCCGGAGTCGGATTTTTATCTGTTGCCGTCGATTGATTCCTCAAAGGCTTATTCCCGCAGGAGCTGGCTGGCGGTGCTTGAAAAAGTTCACGGCGGAGCGAATCTGCTTGTTACGGTGGGAGGTTCCGGTTATCTTTCCACATTCCGGGAGGTCACCGGAGTGGAGATCGACGCCCGCTGTCGCGAAGCGTGCAGTCTGGAATTTTCGTTGAAGTCACATCCGGAGCAGACGATGCGCGGCGTCAGTGCGTTCCGTTCCCTGGTGATCGCTGAACGCGCCGAGGTGCTTGCCGCGGATACGGACGGCAATCCGGTGATGACGGTTTCCGGTTATGGCAAAGGCCGGATCTTTTTTGTGAATCTTGCCATTGAAAAGATGTCGGTTGCGGAGATGCCCGGCTGTTTCCATGGAGATGCTCTGAATCCGCTTTATCTGCTTTACCGCGAGGCGGCGGAGCGTGCCGGGGTCAAACGGACCGCAGTGACACCGCTGCCGGGTGTCGGGATCACGGAACATGTGCTTGATGATGGCCGCACCGTTTGCGTTGCGGTCAATTATGAACCGGAGGAGGCTGTCTGTCCGGTTGCTGTAAACGGCAAAATCGTTCAGACTTGGAACGGAGAATGGAATTCCGGCTCTCTGCGGATTGCCGGCAATGACGCTGCGGTCTTTCTGGTGGAATAATATCCGGGCGGCACTGAAAAGAACGGGGCATGCAGGGGGATGCTCCGTTTTTTTTTGCATAAAAGTTTAAGCGATCCAGGATCCCATCTGCAAAAAGTCCGGTTTCCGATGCGGATGACGGAGAGACACGGCTTTATGGAAAACGGTTTGATTTTTCCATATTCCGGATTATATTGTTTCCACTGCCGGGGGAGAATCCCGGTTGAAAGGAGTTATTTTGCCGGACAATGATAATTTATTCGCGCAGATTCTGCTTTTGCTGGTTCTGATCGGTTTGAATGCTTTTTTTGCGTCATCGGAAGTCGCTCTGATCTCATTGAAACAGACCGCGTTGAGGCGTCTGCTTGCGCGTGGCGGTATCCGGGCACGCGCACTGAAAGCGCTGACGGATGATTCCGGACGTTTTCTCGCAACTGTTCAGATCGGTGTGACGCTTGCCGGCTTTCTTGCCAGTGCATTTGCCGCGAATTCGTTTTCTGATCCGCTGACGGACTGGCTGGAGAGTCTCGGTGTCACATTTCTGGCGCACGGAACACTGGACAAAGCGGTGGTCGTGCTGATTACACTGCTGCTTTCGTATGTTTCGCTGGTGTTCGGGGAACTGGTTCCCAAACAGATCGGACTGCGTTATACGGAGTTTATGGCGTATCATGTCGCTTTGCCGATCAATCTGCTTGCCGCGATCGCCAGACCGTTTGTTTCATTCCTGAACGTTTCCGTTGAGTCCTGTATGCGGCTGTTCGGACGGAAAACGGTTGTTTCGGACGGCGTTACGGAGGAAGATATTCGCGCTTTGCTGGAGATCGGACGCGAACAGGGGGTGATCCCCGAGGATAAAAAAGAGCTGCTGGAGAATGTTTTTACATTCAGTTCCCGTACAGCCGCCGAGATTATGACGCATCGAACCGGGATTACTGCGGTCGGAGAGAACGATCCGCCGGAAAAGATCGAAGCCGTTTTTCTGAATGTCCGTTATTCCCGCATTCCGGTTTACCGGGAGGACATTGATGATATTGTCGGTGTGGTGCATCTCCGCGATTATTTCACGCTTCGCACAAAGAACGGGACACCGCCGCCGCTGAGCGAGATCATGAAGCCCGTTTATCTGGTTCCGGAGACCATCCGTGCGGACCGGTTGTTTCGCAACATGAAAGCCGACCGGATCGGGATGGCGGTATTGCTTGATGAATTCGGCGGAACAGCGGGGATCGTGACCGACGGCGACCTTGTTGCAGAAATCGTCGGTTCTTTCGGAGACGATCCGCCTTCGCACCGCGTGAAGCTGGAACGGATCGCGGAAAATGTCTGGCGTGCGGATGGTTCTGTCCGTCTTTCCCGTCTGAAACGGGAGCTTCATCTTGCGCTTCCCGGAGAGACCCGGTATGACACGCTCGGCGGTTTTCTGCTTGCGCGTTCCGGCGGCGTTCCCGAATCCGGAACGGTTCTTGATTTGCCGGAACATCATGTTTCCATACAGGTGGAAACGATTCGCAATCACCACGTCGGAGAAGTGATTATCCGCAGAACACCGCCGGAGTGATGTCCTTATTCCTGTTCTTCCAGCAGTTCCGCAAGAATAGTTTCCGGACCGGAAAATTCATATTCAAACTCTGTCACAGTTTGTTCCGGGACCGGGTTGCCCAGCAGAATACGGACTTTTGCCGGATGGCGCAAGCGGATTGTCCGCTTTCCGCATGAAAGAAGTCAAGAGAAAGGAAAAAAGAATTTTTTATAATCCCGTATTGTGATCCTGAATAAATTCTATGTAATTTGTTATAATGCGGGATGAAAAAGCTGAATGTATTGAGAACCGGGATAATTCGGTTTGTTATTTCAGGTATCGACCGGGAATGTTTTTTTGTCTGCGGCTGTTTCGGGATGGCTCAATCCACAGGAGAATCCAACCGTATTTTTGGGGCGGACGATGCCAGAATACGGATCAGCATGAGCAGATCAAGTAGAATAAGGATGGAAATCGGTAGAAACAGCATGATTCCGAACCAGACCGTTTCCGGACGCTTCTGCAACGCAGCCGAATAACAGAATGGGATACTGACCAGTGCCGTCAATAGCGGAACGTAAATCCGGAATTCCCGTTTCAAGTTGATTGAACTGGAGGTCACTGCCAGCATAACCGGAGGAAAGGTGCAGCTCATTAGCATCTTGAGCATCATGGGACCTAAACCTTCCATTCCGCTGATTTTCGGAGTTCCAAATAACAGCAGAACGACGAGAATGATGGCGTAACTCAGCGAATACTGCAGAACGGGAATATAGTCACTCCATTTACCGCAGAATGCCGGATAAGCCAATGGAATCGCTATCAGAAGATAGGAGCAGAAAAAATAGAAAAAATGAGGAATTCCTCCGTGTTCCGGCATTACCACTCCGGCAAAGATGGCTCCGGACAGAAACAGGAGAAGTTTTGCCGCACCCCGCTTCATTGCCCTTTCAGCGTCCGTTCCGCCCGGTCTCTGCTTGCAGTGTCTGCAAACAGAGCGAAAAGGGTTGGTCCGCTTCCGGTGATTTGCACTTCCAGCGCGCCGAGCGATTTCAGATGTTCCGCCGCAAGGGTCAGATACGGAAACTTCCGCCAGGCGGCAACTGCAAGATCGTTGCGCAGAAAACGGGCTGCGCGTTGATAATCGCAGGCTTGAAGCGCGTCGACCAGCGCGTCGACCGGACGATTGTCGTCCGTATGGACAATATGGCGGTAAGACCACGGAGTTGAAATGGGAAACGGCATCGGCAGGATCAGGACCGGAGGCGGGGGAAAAGCCGCAAGCGGCGTCAGCAGTTCTCCGAGTCCGCGACCGATGCATGGGACCGGATTCAGAAAGAACGGCACATCCGCTCCGCAGGTCAGAGCGGCCGCGGCGCCATGATCCGGCAGGGTCCCGTAACGGGACTGCACGGCGCGTATGACGGCGGCGGCATCGGAGCTTCCTCCTCCCATCCCCGCCGCAACGGGGATCTGTTTGCGGATATAGATGGAGAGCGACGGACGGATCTTCAGCGCTTTGCAAACTGCTTCCGCCGCCTTGCCGCAGAGATTGTCGCGTCCTGTCGGGATCGCTGCGTCGGAAGAGACGCTGATCTCTCCGCGTTCATCATCCCGGAATGAGATTTCCAGCTCATCCGCGGGAGTGTCCAGCGGCAGAAACAGCGTTTCGATCTCATGATAGCCGTTTGGCCGCGTTCCGCAGACCCGCAGATAAAGGTTGATCTTGGAACATGCCCGGAGCTTCATTTTCAGGGCTTCCGCAACTTGTAGAGTCCGTATTTATTGTTGTAAGCGGAGATCTCGTCGGTGATCTGCACGGCAAGAGCAAGAGCGTTCAGTCCATCCTGACCGGAAACCCGCGGTTTGACCACAGTTCCGCCGTTGGCTTTGGTGGCGGTGACACAGGCGATGAAGTTTTCCAGTTCGGCGGCAAGGGCGTTTTTTTCACAAAGGTCGATCTGTTTTTTGGAGACGCCGATCAATCCGCGCCGGTAGATCTTTCCGCTGTGGCCGGCGTAGTCCATCGAAATATAGGAATCCGTCTGGAACACGCGGAATTTGCGCATGGGTTCCGGACTCATGCGGCTTGCGGTGACATTGGCGACAGCTCCGTTGGCAAACTTGATACGGACATTTGCGATGTCTTCCGTTTTGCTGAGAACAGGGATTCCGACGGCATCAATCCGTTCGACGGGCGCGCCGACCATCGTCAGAATAAGATCAAGGTCATGGATCATCAGGTCGAGCACGACACTGACTTCCGTTCCCCGCCGGTGCTGTCCGGGGCGCGGCGGCGGATATTTTGCCAGACGGTGCGCTTCGATGAACAGTGTGTTCGAGTGATGCTTTTCCAGATAATCCATTGCCGGATTGAAGCGTTCCACATGACCGACACCGAAAACAAGCCCGCGTTCTTCCGCGACTTTCACCATTTCCTCCGCTTCGGCAACGGTTGCGGCGATGGGTTTTTCCATGAGGATGTGTTTATTCATCGCCATGAGTTCCATTGCGGCGGCGTGGTGACCGGTCGCGGGAACGGCAACGCTGAGTGCTTCGCACTGTTCTGCGAGTTCCCGGATCGTGGCGAATGCTTTTGTGCCGAATTCTCTGGCAACGGCTTCCGCGGCTCTGGGATTTACATCATAAACCCCCACGAGTTCCGCATTCGCGGATTCACTGTAAATTTTCGTATGGTATCTGCCGAGTACGCCGACACCGACGACTCCGACTTTGATTTTGCTGGATGGACTGCCGAACATGGTTCCCCCTCTGGCTGGTTTGTTACAGAAACGAAACCGGACGAACCGTTATTGTTCGTCCGGCTGCGGAAATCATTATCGGATCCGCGTCAGTTCAGGATCGCTGAATCCGGATAGACGAAATTGTAGGCGTTCTTATCCGGAGTGATGATCCATTCAGGACGCATGATCGGACCGTAGCCCCATCCGGCTTCGCGCTCATCGGGCATGCAGCCGGGCAGCGGAGCCGGGAAAGTGACGATGTCGACTACACCGACGATTTCACGTTTGATAGACTCCATAGAGCACTCCATAGGTGCACGCCGCAAGTCCGCCCTCTTCAAAATTGACTTCGTACATCTTCAGCGGGAGCTCCAGAGCTCCGAAGCCGACATTGACGATGCCGCGTCCGAGCTTCCGGGTTATCTTCTCCATGTAGGAGTCGACCTCCTGTCCATCGGCCGCCATCGCGGGGGTGACGGTTCCAACGACGCAAAGAACGGCTGGCGCAACCATGATTGTTTT
>ERZ779851.2113-NODE-2113-length-15897-cov-3.530994_pt1 | contig 15897 bp, 14 predicted proteins | sample MGYA00511094_ERZ779851 | MGnify/ENA primary metagenome ERZ779851 (study PRJEB29588, sample SAMEA2155512) | human gut metagenome | biome: human gut; feature: human-associated habitat; material: faeces | place: Denmark | collected 2008/2010 ...
TCATTGATCCAAGGGCTCGGCTGATGGGTCTGCTTCAGGCCGCGCATCTTCGTGGCAGTATATTTATAGGTCCAGCCGTCGCCGTTTTTCCCGGTCTGAGGCGTCCAGAAGTTCATTCCCCACGGCATTGCCACTGCAGGATACGTGTTTCCGGCAGAAAGTTCATAGGTGGATTCCGTTCCCACCAGCGTACTCACATAATCCACAGGGGATTCCACATAATCAATGCTGTTCTTGCAGCATGAGAGACTCGCCAAGGCAAGAGCCATAAAGGCCAATGTCGGTTTCAGTTTCATATTATATATCAATATTATCAGTTATGAGCAGTCCTCGAAAATCTTCTCTTAATCTGAGGAACTTATTATTTTCATGTTACTAAATTGCGAAGATAGCAATAATATTTTTGCCGATAAGGAAAACGCGGGAGTTACCAAAACGTTATCTTTTGCCTTTTGGTCGAATTTCTTTATATTTTTGGTGCATTGATTTAAATTTGTCGCCGTTTTTACCAAAAAATTCGACAAAATGTACAAGAAACTAATCCTGACCGTAGCACTTGGCATCGCTGCCTTTTCCGCTTATGCCGGAGGCTACGTCACAAATTCGAACCAGAATGTAGCATATCTGAGGAATCCTGCCCAGAATGCAGTCATAGGCGTACAGGGCGCTTATTTCAACCCTGCCGGTATCGGTTTCATGGAAAACGGCTGGCACATTGCACTGGATGTGCAGACCGCTCTTCAGAGAAGATATACCACATCCACTTACGAGCCGCTTAAATACGGCATTGACAATGAAGGAAGAGGCTATAAGAAATATACCGGAAAGTCATTTGTGCCTGCGTTGCCGCATCTGGACCTCGTCTATAAGCACAACAACTGGTTCGGTTCATTCCATTTCGGAGTGATCTCCGGAGGCGGAAAGGCAAAATATGACCAGGGACTCGGCTCTTTTGAAGCGCCTGTGGCAATGATACCTGCATTGATCAACACCCTGGCAGGCGCCACTGCCGTAACTGCATACGACGCTGACATCAATCTTACCGGTGAGCAGTACAACTTCGCCGGACAGCTCAACTTCGGTTACAGAATCAACAAAAACTGGAGCGTATCTGCCGGTGTCAGAATGAATTACCTTTCCAACTACTATGTGGGCAGCCTCAAGAACATACGTCTTCAGCCTGCCGGCGGACAGATGATGCCTGCAGCTGCTGTTCTGGCAAGCGCCATCTCTTCATTGACAGGAGGCAAGGTGCCGGCTGACCAGATCGCTCCTATGGCATCACAACTCGTAAGTGACAAGGCTCTGGACGCGCATCAGAAAGACATCGCCTGGACTCCTATCATCTCCGTGGATTACAAGACAGGAAAGTTCAATTTCTCAGCACGTTACGAGTTCAACACCAAGGTACGTCTGGACAATACCACTAAAGAGAACAGCACAGGAATTTCGCAGTTCGATGACGGCAAACAGATCGCTGCAGACATTCCGGGCAACCTTAACCTCGGTGCACAGTATTCCGTAAAACCGAATTTCAGAGTAGCTCTCGGTTTCAACTACTATTTCGACAAGCAGTCCAAGCAGTACAACAATGAAACCGGTCTCAATGACAAGCAGAACTATCTGAAGCACAACTCATTCGAGATTCTCGGCGGTATGGAGTACGATGTATGCAAGCTGCTGACTCTCAGTATCGGCGCCAATAGCAATACCTTCGGCTTCGGCAATGACGCACGTTTCATCTCGGACATGAGCTACTCTACAAGTTCGATTTCCGGAGGTATTGGCGCGCAGTTCCACGTAAACAGCCGGATCAATATCGACCTCGGTGTGTATAAGACATTCTTCCTGCACTTCACCAAGGAGCAGAAGGATTACGGCGCAAACGGGGAGCTGATCTACAGAAAACTCGCTCCTGTTGTATCACAGTTGCCGCTTTCACCGGAGATCACCGGAAAACTGACTCCGGAGAATCTTGCAATCACAGGGCAGGATGATTTCTACCGCACCAGCATCGTGGCGGGCGTAGGCGTGTCATTCTCCTTCTAAACTGGATAACAGACAATTATGGGGCTTTATCGTTCACCGACAAAGCCCCATATTTTATTTTCCGAATGAATAGCGCAGTCCGAAGCCCAATGAGAAATCGGTGGGTTTGTCCGTGTAGATGGAGCGGACTCGGGAACTGTTCTTGAAATGATGGCTTACTCCGGGCTCCACGAAGAAGCCGAGTTGCGGAAGAATATTCGCCTGAACACCTGCTGCGGCATTGACCGACCACTGCAGACCTTTGGGCGATATATTTGTCGTCAATGTCCTGTCGAATTTCCCGTCCACGTATTCGTCTGTCTTGATGCTGCCGGAAATGGATTTTTCCATCATGCCGCCGCCGGTGACATAGATATTGACATAACGGGAATTCAGGATATTGAACGAAATGTTAAGCGGAATGCCGAGGTAATGGAGGGTCTGACTGCCTGTGCTCCAGTTTTTTCCAGTTTCACTATTGCCTATCTTGACTGAGGAGGAGAGGATGGAATAAGTCAATCCCGTTTCTACCCCGAGTCTGCCGGTAATATTGTATCTCGCTGTCAATCCGACTTTTACAGGGATTTTATGTGAGTATTCCTCCTGGACTTCCGGCTGATTGTAAACGATGGCCGAGGCCTTGGAGTCCTTGTCTATCCAGTCGGTTTTGGTTACGCCTGCGGCCAACGGGTTTGCCCCCATGACCATGGCTGTAGGTTTGCTTCCGGATGTATTTCCTCCGACTGCACCGCCAGCCACTATTCCTGCTGAGAATCCGCCTGAGCGCCTCGCCCTGGCTTTTTCTGATGGAGTTTCCTTCAGGTATTCGTCCCAGGACATCGCTGCTTGTTCTTCTGCATTCATTGATGTAACATTCTCAGCTACAGCGCTTACGCTACTCTCGACCGGAACAGCATCGACATCTTGGTTCTCCAGTATGGAAGTATCCGCACTTTCCGCCGAGTCCTCGACCACACCTGCGCCAACTCTGCTCTCGACCGGAACAGCTTCCGCTATCAGTGCCGACTTGGCTTTTCTGGCCTTCACTTCCGCCAGGTCCTCAGCCAATGTCCTTTCCACAGGTTCCGGCACCGCAGCATCAACCGGTTCGGACACTGCCACATCCGCGGTAATGCCGCCTAAAGCATTGACACTCTTGTCATTGACCTTAGTAACGACGAAGATTCCCGCCATCAGCGCAGCGGCGGCGGAGAGCCCCCAGAACCAGACAGGGATGACCTTCCTGCGGCTTTCCTGCAGTCCGGCCTTTTCGCTCAGCGCAGCCCACAATTCATCCGACGGCCGCTCTTCGTAGCCCGCCATCTTCTGTTTCAATGTATCTGTCCAATCCTGTTTCATACCATCTTATAATTCTTATGATTCACGCTTCATGTATTCGGTGAGTTCCTTTGCGAGAATTTTCCTTGCCCGATGATACTGGGACGCCGAAGTGCTCTCCGTAATGCCCAGCATATCAGCTATTTCCTTATGAGATTTCCCCTCAAATACATAAAGGTTGAATATGGTCCTGTAACCGTCCGAAAGCCCACGGATCTTGTCCATTATGACCTGTTGCGGAATCAGGCTGACATCTGGGGCCGGAGCGTCATCCGTATCAGGAAGATTGTCGGTGTATTCCACGAAGCTGCATTTCTTCTGCTTGCGCAGATACTGCAGAGCCTCATTGACCGTAATCCGGCTCATCCACGCCTTAAGGGAGCCCTCCCCTTTCCACTCGAAACTGCCTACGGAAGAAATTATCTTCATGAAACTCTCCTGCAGGATATCCTCAGCAATGTCCTTGTCCGAGATATACCTCCGGCACAACGCGAAAAGGTATCCGGACCAAGTGTCATACAGCTTTTTTATAGCCGCATTGTCCCTTTTCCGGATATCATTGACAAGTCTCTTTTCACTGCTTGTACCTAAATTGAACTTCATGACTGCCACCGCTGCAATTCCTTTGCCATCAATTACTTTTGCGGGACAATACTACTCGACAATGCTTTATTTCCTCGTCTTGTAGTCGAATGTCGCGATTTTGGTTTCGCCTGAAGAAGCGGTAAATCTCACTCTGAGTTTCACTGTCTTGCCCTCAGTATCAGGCAGTTTGTCCAGGCGGAATGCCACGTAGCCGTCAGAAACTACTTCATTGACATCGCCGCATTTGTCGTGCCTGAACTCTACCAGATACGGGTCAGACTCGTCCACACCTGTTACAAGGTTCACTTTATGCTTTACGTTGGAGAATCTGCCCCACAATGTCCTGAATCTGAGGGTCAGGTATCCGTCCTCGCATACGGTAGGGAACGCGTTCACCAGTTCCACAGGGTCGCTTCCGTACTCTGCCTTGTCCTCGTCCTTGCCTTTGCTCTCGACTGTCTGCTTAGTGTAAAGTTCTGTAATCCAGTTTACATGGCCCATCTGGACACCTTTTTCCTCTGAAACCACCTTGTAGTTGATGAATGCCCTGGTCTCCTTGAGTTCAAATGGAAGTCTCGGATTGTTTACCGGCTTGATGATGGTATTGTCGTCGAGCTGAAGATAAAAGCCGCTTCCCTCACCTTCCGGCTTGACCGTAACTACTGCATTCGGGACTATCTCATCATATGATGGGTAGTCGTTCTTGGTGCAGGACGCTGATGCGACCACTGCCAATGTTGCTGAGATAAATGCTAAAACTCTGTTTTTCATAATATTGTATCTTTTAGTTTTTTTCTTCCACTATCATAAATACACATTTCTCAGAATCTTGCATCACATTGTCCCGAATTTTTCAGAAAATCATTCCGCCTTCACGACGCTGACCGTGTCATCCTGAAAACATACATCACTGCTGTCCTCGACATTGTCCTCCGCCGACTCCGTAGAATCCTCCACAAACATGGAGTAGTCTTCAATGAATTTTTTATGATTTTCCAATGCCTTGAGCATTTTGTCCTTGTCGAAACGTATGACGCAGGATGTGGCTGCGAGAGCGACCAGCGTTATGGCCGAAATGTATTTTAATGCTTTCATAATCATTGACTTAATTAAAAATTTCCGGGCCGAATCCGAGAAGCTGGAGTTGTCTGCGGATTTTGGGCACTGTTTCATTGACAAATTCTGTTTTCTTGTATTCCAGGACCTTTTCCCTGGCGTCCTGCGAGATAAAGAAGCCGAGCCCGCGCTTGTTGTAGATTATTCCGTCCGTCGTCAGTTTCTCGTAGGTACGCATTATCGTGTTCGGATTCACGCCGAGCTGGGCCCCGTACTCCCTCACTGACGGGATACGGCCGTCCGGGACAAGCGCTCCTGAAAGCACCTGGTCGCAAATCGTGTCGTAAATCTGAAGATATATCGGTCTGTTCACATCAAATTCCATAATACTAATGTTTTATCGTTTTCAGTCTGAAGAACACGGCGCAAGCTAATGCGGAGACTACCAGGATATCCCAAAGCGTCGCTGCCACATTGGCGAAAGGCACTGCCCAGGAGATGAAATCCGGATCCGTAAGATATTTGCCTGCAAACAGTTGACTCCACTTCATCAAAGTATCCATATCTATAAGTCCGGTCGTGAACAGCAGTCCGAAAAGCATGCTCATAACCATATTGAACCCTATGAATATCAGTATCGGATAGAGAATCTTATGCTTCTTGAAGAGCAATGCGCCGAGCAGGAAGAACAGGATGGCGAAAGCGAACTGCATGTAGATCGAGAACATGCTCACCCTGATAGGGGAATCAGTGGTGTATGCGAAGGAAGCGATCCGGGTCAATGCATCTGTGAATGATGCTGCAAGTGTTCCGCCGCAACTGCTGTCACACAGGCAAATCAGTCCGTCAGCCGCAAGATATATCCCGACGAAGATTGCAGGAACTATTATCAATGTGTTCAACATCATTGACAGAAATTTCTCTAATGTCGAAGCCGGTATCATCAGCAGCATCGATCCTGCGCGTTTTTCGGTGATGTAGCCGTAAACATTTTTAGGATACGTTATGAAGAGCACGACTGCGACGAAGCAGAAAACGGAGACTCTGAATGTCAGACCAGGCGTTCCCCATTCCTGACTGAAAATAAGTGAGTAACAGAGAGTTATCACATAGAGGATAACCGGGGCGAGCGACATCAGCATGAGCGTAAGTCCGTATGATGATGTCCATCTCTTGAAGTCATATTTGAAGAATCGGCCGAAACGGCTGAATGAAAATGTATTGTTCATGGCGATATGTGTTACAATGTTTCGGCAAACAGGCCTTTTATGAATTCTTTATTATGGTGAACCGCATTGAAAAGAGCCTCGATATTCACCTTGCTGTCAGCGCCTTCCGCATTCGGATAGACCTGGATGAAGCCGCCCGGAAGCTGCTCACTGTAAAGCGATTCCGGATGGAGCTGCGTGCCGTAGTCGAAATAAAGTTTACGGGAAATCTCCTCGAGACTGGCATTGAGAAGGACATCCTGACGGTCAAGAATGATGATCGGGTCAATGATGTTCTCCAAGTCCCTTACCTGGTGGGTGGATATGACTATCGTGGAGTCCTCACCGGTGTATTTCATCAATGCGCTCCTGAACTGCGCCTTGGACGGGATGTCGAGCCCGTTGGTAGGCTCGTCCAGGAACAGATATTTGCAGCCAAGTGCCAAGGCCAATGATATATAGGTCTTCTTAAGCTGGCCGGTGGACATTTCGTTCATCTTCTTGTCCGAGGCATTCTCGAAGAGTTCCATTATTTCCTCGAACGTGTCCTGTTTGTAATTCGGCCAGAATTCTCCCGTAATCCGCGCATATTCAGCAGCTTTCATCGGAACCGGCAGCATTTCGTCAGCAAGGTAGAACTGATTTTCCAGCACCTGCGGTGTGCGGCTGTTGGGAGCCGAGCCGTCTATGTCAATGTTTCCCTGCAATGGTTTCTTCAGTCCTGCAAGCAATGTGAGCAGAGTGGTCTTGCCCACTCCGTTCTCACCGAGGAGTCCGTAGATTTTCCCGGGCTCCAGGCTCATGGTTATGTTTTTCAGTACGGGTACTTGTCCGTAGCTGAAACCTAATTTTTCAATTCGTATCATAGTGTATGAGTTTATTAGTACACTGCAAAGATATGGCGAGATTTTTATATTTGCAATAGTTTTTTCTAATTTTGTGGATTATGAACCGAATTTGCCACATATTTGTTGTTTTTCTTTCCTGCACAAGCGCATTGGCCCAGCCTGCGCAGAACAAGCAGGAACTGATGCGACTCCTGCAGGAGAAGCCTGAGAGAAGCGCTCCTCTACTTTATAATTACGAGGCTCCGTCCAAAATCATTGACACGCCCGCGCCGAAGGGCTTCAAGCCTTTTTATGTCAGTCATTACGGAAGGCATGGTAGCAGGTATCATTGTGCCGAATACTTTTTCAGGTCGCCGATGGCTGTTCTGGACTCTCTGGATGCGCACAACCTGCTGACTGATGAGGGGAAATCCGTTCTGGGAGACATGCAGGTAATCGCAGATGCCCACGAAGGTCAGATAGGCTATCTTACCCATAAAGGTGCCAGGCAGCATCAGGATATTGCCGAGCGGCTATACAAACGTTGCCCTGAGCTTTTCAATCAGAGGGACAGACAGGAAGTGTACTGTGTGGCGACCGGCGTGCCGCGCTGTATCCAGAGCATGGCGAATTTCTGTCTGGAATTGGGTCGGGAGAATCCGTCTCTTGAGACCACTATGGATGCCGGCGAGCGTTTCACCAAGTATCTGTGCAATGACGAGGGTGTTCCGCAAGACAATGCGCGCGAGGTGTTTGTGAGAGACTCTGTTCTAGATGCCAATCTGGACCCGACAAGGCTGCTGACTGCACTGACCACTGATGCGGACGAGGCGGTAAAGTATATGAAGGGCGGTGCACGAAAGTTTTTCGCGGAACTTCTGAATGCCGGCAGTATAGGTCAATGTCTTGATATCCAGGACCCTTACATCTATCGCCATTTTACGACTGAGGAGATTTACGACATCTTTTCATATTACAATGTGAGGTTCTACACGATAATGAACGCGTCGGTCGAAAATGGCAGGTCACGTGACCTCATCGGCGCAAGAGTCCTCAAGGACATTGTCGAGAAAGCCGACGCCGCAATGGGCGGAAACGGGCACTGCGCAGACCTTCGTTTCGGTCACGATGCCGGTCTGGGGCCGATTTTAAGCCTACTGCGCCTGGCAGGTTTCGAAAAAGAGGAGAAGATGGCGGAATCCATCGACGGGGAATGGTACTCATTCGAAGGAATGCCGATGGCCTCGAACCTCCAGATGATCTTCTACAGGAACAAGAAGGGCGAAGTGCTGGTAAAATTTCTTTTCAACGAGTCCGAGACATCGATTCCAGCCTTAGGTCCAGGCCCATACTACAGCTGGAGCCTACTCCGCGAATACCTGGTTTCCAAGATATCATAGGATCGGACTCCAGTCCGAGCAGCAAGATTCTTCAAGCCGCCATACGTGGCCGACTGAGCATTAACGATTTCTGAGTCTGACGGTTAGGGCACGTTGGAAGGCGCGGGCGTTACGGAGATGTTCTGAATATGTGGCCGCGAAAAGATGACGGCCGTTGAAATCCGGGCTGGCACAGAAATAAAGGATATCCTTACTGCCGGCAGGATTGAGAACCGCATTCATCGCATCCTTGCCCGGCGAACAGATAGGCGCAGGAGGCAGACCTGCATGTTTATAGGTATTGTACGGCGAATCCACCTTGAGATGAGCCTTCAGAATCCTGTTCAACGTATAGTCATAGCAGAATGCCACAGTCGGATCGGCCTGCAGTTTCATACCCTTGTGGAGACGGTTCAGATAGACCGCTGCAATCATCGGATACTCAGGCACATAATTCGATTCGCTCCGGACAATGCTGGCCAGAGTGCTCACCTCCATGGGAGTAAGTCCCTGGATTTTGGACTTGGTCAGATTCTCCTCAGTCCAGAACGCATCCCAGGCTGCTTTCTGCTTATCCAGAATCACATTCATAGAATCCGTCCAGTAAACCTTGTAGGTGTCAGGCATAATAAGCCCGAAGACATTTTCCCTGTTGAACCCGTATTTGGACAAAAGAGCAGAATCCCCCAAAGCATCGATTACAGACAGGGAATCCAGCAACATCTGACTGCTGATTTTCCTCGCCAGCGCACTCCTCTGCCTTATGCTTCCTGAAAGCACCAGATTCACAGGCGCCTGCCATCCGTTTTTCAGCATACGTGCCACATAAATCGAACTGTTCTGTTCAGAAATCACATAATGCCCGGTCTTGCACTTGCGATATCCCTTTTCTCCACTTTTCACCAGTCCTTCTTTCCGGAAAGAACGTCTCACACTCGCCTTCCAGACCGGATCACACTTCTCTATAACCTCCTCCAGCACATCCGCATTGGTCATATTAGGATAGACATAGATTTCCGCAGACGCAGAAAAACACGGTGCCTTACGGTCAAACACTTCAGTGCCCACCTTCCAGGAAACCGCCAACAGAACCAGCACCGAGGCTGTAATTGTCAATGCTTTTTTCATCTCAATCTAAGTTCGTCACCGGAAACGGTAACATAATCAGCATCAAGTCCATTGAGCTTGCACAATGACTTCAGACGCACTGCAAAACGCTGAGAGAGAGACCTCAATGACTCCCCACCCTCATCAGAAATATACTTGTCCAGTCCTCTTTCCGTGCGGAGCTTCTTTGCCTGCAGATAGACAATGGTACCGGGAGCGAGAGACGCATCTGCCGGAGCATCATTGAACCGGAGAATTTCACGCGTAAAAAGGTGATAATCAGAGGCAATGCTGCTGTAGCTTTCGCCTTCAAGAGCATAAATGAACGGCACCCCGTTTTTCGAGAAAAGCTGTCTTGTCAATGAAAATGAAAACTCCTCAGCCGCCTTGCCGGCCACTTCTCTCTTAGGCTCCTCCAACCTGAGCGGCGATACCGGAATCTTCTCCTCCTTCACCACAGAACGCTTATGCTTACGGGAAGATTTCTTCCTATGAGTATCCGGTTTCTGCCCGGCTGTCTTCTCAGATACGGTTTCAGTCACTGTTCCGCCTTCGCCGAAACTCTCCGGCTTCATGGTATCATAGTCATACAAATGATAATCCTCGATAATCTTTATAAGCTTGGCAGGATAAGCAGGATCAGTGGCATAGCCGGCCTTCTTAAGACCATAGGCCCACGCCTTATAATCAGTTATTTCATTATCAAACAATGACTTGTACCTGTCCCTGTAACGCAGGAAATCAGAGTGGTCACGGAAACTTTCATCGGCGGTTTTGTAAACGCGGAAACACTCTCCCCTCTTGTCATCATCGTGATACATCTTCTTGCCTGTCCAGTCGTGGCATTTGATGCCGAAATGATTGTTTCCTTCCTTTGCCAACGGAGACTGTCCATATCTGGACTCCAAAAGTCCCTGGGCAAGGGTAATGCTGGCCGGAACACCGGAACGGTACATCTCCCTGACCGCGGTTTCCGCATATTGGGATATATACTTCTTCTGCGGCGTATTGCTTTCAGGAACAGCCGACACCAACATTGAAACGAGAAGCAGCAACGCTGCACTTACAACAACCTTATATGTTTTCATAATTGACAAATCCGGGAATCTCCCTGCCGACAAAATTACACTATTTCGAACACATCTCCGTCATTGGCGGCATAAGTTTCAGGGAAAATCGCACGACATTCCTCCTGATACTTCATCGCATCCCTGCATCTGGACGAATAATGGGCAATAACAAGCTTGCCCGCACCTGCTTCCAGCGCGCACTGGGCCGCCTGGACAGTAGTCGAATGATAACGCAGTCCGGCCTGCTGTTCATACTGCTGAAGATATGTCGCCTCGTGATACAGAAGATTCACGCCTTTCACCCAACCCGGAAGCTCGCTGAAAGGAGCCGTATCGCTGCAATAGGCGTAACTTCTCGGCTCATACGGAAGGTAAGCCACTTCTTCATTCTTTATAAGCAGCGGCTCATCCGTGCCTGAATACTTTACGAAACCTGACATGAAATCCGCCCCGTCATCACGACCAGCCGGCCTGAGCACATCCTCCCCTCTTTTCAATGCCCCGATTTCCGCGAGCGTAAAGCCGTATTTCTCCAACATTTCCTTTCGCACGTTCATCTGAGGCCGCTTTTCCCTGAACATATAGCCATAAGTCTCGATCTTATGATTCAGTGGAAAGGCCAAGACCTCCAACGACTTCGTCGAATAGATCACCTGCGGTTCCTTGAGCGAAAGAGGATGAAAGTCAATGTCCACCCCGATTCCCTTTCCATAATAGGAAATGAAATACCGCAGAAGAGGTTCCAGGTTCTTCGGCCCGTAAATGACCACGGGAGAGATTCTGCAGGACAACCCGAGCGTGGAAAGCAACGGGAAAAGCCCGAACAGATGGTCTCCGTGGATATGGGATATGAAGATGGTATCCAACTTGGCCAACGAGACCCGGTTACGTAGAAGCTGACGCTGCACAGCCTCGCCACAGTCTATTAAAAACAAGCGCCCGTGTACCTCAAGTACGTGGGCGCTCTGAAATCTATCGACAACGGGCATTGCCGAAGCAGTGCCCATTATCTTCAATGTAAAATTATTCACCTTTCTCGAACTTGTCCTTGAGGGCAGCAAGAGCATCGATATCTCCGAGAGTTGTCTTCTCAATGTTGGAGTTGATCATCTTGACTGTCTTCTTGGTGTTGTCCACCTCAGCTGCAGCTCTTTCAGCTTTCACGTCAGCATAAGTCTTAAGGTGTGAGAGGAAGAGCTTTCTGGTGCTTCTTCTGAGTTCTGTAACCACGAAAGGAAGTTTCTCACCTTCAAGAGCCTGTTTGCCGTCCTCTTTAACGAGGTCTTTCTTGAATGCGAATCCTTCAGTACCGTCCTCGAGTACAACATTTGCACCCTTGTCAGTAGCAGAACCTACGGTAGCCTCAACAGTTGTTCCTACAGGATACTTAGCCTCGAGCTCGTTCCATGGGTTAGGAAGAAGCTGCTTGTGGCCAAGGCTGAGCTTGTGGTTAGCCTCATCGAAGTCGAGGATAACTACGTCTATAGTATCACCTACCTGAACCATCTCTGACGGATGTTTGATCTTGTCCCAAGAGAGGTCGCTGATGTGAACGAGTCCTTCGATACCGTCCTCGAGCTCTGCAAATACACCGAAGTTGGTGATGTTGCGGACAACAGCCTTGTGCTGTGAACCTACAGGATATTTCTCACGGATGCTCTCCCATGGGTTAGGAGTAAGCTGTTTCAGACCGAGAGACATCTTTCTTGCTTCCCTGTCGAGAGAAAGGATCTGAGCCTCTACCTCGTCGCCTACCTTCAGGAAGTCCTGAGCGATACGGAGTCTTGGAGACCAAGACATCTCAGATACGTGGATAAGTCCCTCAACGCCAGGTTTGATCTCAACGAATGCGCCGTAGGGCATGATGTTGACGATTCTGCCTTTGACGGTGGAACCGATCGGGTACTTGGCTTCGACTTCGTCCCACGGATTCTTGGTCTTCTGCTTGAGACCGAGGGAGACGCGCTCCTTGTCGTAGTCGATGTCGAGGATCATCACTTCGACTTCCTGTCCGAGTTCGAGCATTTCGTTCGGATGGGAGATGCGTCCCCAGGACATATCGGTGATGTGGAGGAGACCGTCAATACCGCCGAGGTCGATGAACGCACCGAAGTCGGTGATGTTTTTCACGACGCCTTTGCGGATCTGGTTGACTTCCATATCTTTAAGCAGCTGGGTGCGGCGATCCTTGCGGGATGCTTCGAGAAGTTCGCGGCGGGAAACAACGATGTTTCTGCGGTCCTGATTGATCTTGAGGATCTTGAATTCGTATTCCTTGCCGATGAAATCGTCCATGTTTTTGACCGGACCGATGTCGATCTGGGAGCCGGGGAGGAACGCCTCTACGCCGTTCAGGTCGATGATGATACCGCCTTTGACACGGTGTTTCATCAGACCGGTGATCACACTGCCTTCACCGTATTCGCTGGTGATCTTGTTCCAGGACTTGATGAAGTTTGCCTTCTGGAGGCTGATGCCGGGCATGCTGTTCTCGTTTTCGATTTCTTCGAGATAAACATCCACCTCGTCACCGACTTTGACATCTGCCCAGTTGCGGAATTCGATTGCAGGAATGAATCCTTCCGCTTTGTAGCCGATGTCCACGAGTGCGCCGTCGTTTCTCTTTTCGACGATTTTTCCGGAGACGATGGAATTCTCGACGAATTCGCTCTTCTGCTCATTGGCGAGCAGAGCGTCCATGGAGATGTTGTCTGTGCTGAGATCGACGTAGCTCTTGATCTCTTTCGGTGCAGTTGCTGCTGTTGTGCTCATTTTTTTCTTGTTTTTCTTTTGGTTTGTTTGCGAATTTTACCATTCGATGCCTTTGCGCCGATTGCGCAAATACATATAAAGAATATAATTTATCCCGCCAAACGCGAAAAGTCAAGTTCCTCCATTGAAAAACCGTGCAATAATTGTATATTATCCGTTGGTATCAGCATTACTGAAAGGACAGAGCCATGCAGACAGAAGAGATTCCGGTTTTGGAGGAGACGGCGCAGAAAGCGGTTGAAACAATCAAACAGGGACGGTTCCGGGAATTTTTCCAGTATATCTGGGACAATTATCAGAATGATCTGATCCGTTTCGGAAAAATACTGCTGCTTTCCCTTGCCGTGATTCTGATTGCAAAAATCTGCATCCGCATGACCCACGCCCTGTTTGCACGGTCGTCTCAAAAGATCCGTGTACTGGATGAGGCCGGACGGAAACTGCTGGACCGGATGATCGGTTATGTGATCGCATTTCTGGCGTTTCTGATCGTTCTGGACCTGTTCGGCGTCAATACGGCAAGTTTGATCACGGTCCTCGGCGCGGCGGGGCTGGCGATCGGGCTTGCTCTGAAAGAGACACTCGGCAATATCGCCGCCGGCATCATTCTGCTGTTCATGAGACCGTTTACGATCGGGGATTACATTGATTGCAGCTCGGTCAGCGGAACGGTTCGGGAAATCGGACTTTTCACCACGATTCTGTGCACCGGGGACGGACTGTATATCTCCGTTCCGAACGGGGCCATCTGGGGACAGCCGATCAAAAATTATACCCGGAACGGCACGCGCCGCATGGACATCACGGTCGGCATTTCCTATTCGGATCCGCTGGATCAGGGGATCGCGATCCTGAAAGAACTGGTGATGAATGATGAAATGGTGCTGAAAACTCCGATGCCGGAAGTCATGGTACAGGATCTGGCAGACAATTCCGTTGTTCTGCAGATCCGGGTCTGGGCGTCGGTCGAGCATTACTGGGAAGTTTACTGGCGGTTGAAATATCAGCTGAAAGAGGCGTTGGAGTCGCAAGGACTGAGCATTCCGTTTCCGCAGCGGGTCATTACGTTTGCCAACGCGCTGCCGGCGGAAGAGAAGAAGTGACCGGATCACCGGTCCCGCCGGATGGTTCCGGCAAGGAAGAGTCCCGCCAGAAGCAGCAGGGCAAGGATCGAGAGCCAGCGTATGCCGGAGGAGCTCAGCCGTGTTTTTTCGTTCTGCACCTCTTTCATGCGATAGCCTCTGACCGGACGAAGCTCCCGGTTCCGTTTCGCTGCGCTTTCCCGTTGGGGTGTCGCCTGTCTTAATCCGGCCTGCTGATTGCGGCGTTTGTCATCGCCATCATTGGCGTATGTGTGATGAATCTGGTGCTGATGATTGCGGCGTTCGCGAATCTGTTCGGAAAGCTCCTTTGCCGCTGCCCGTTCCGCTGCCAGCTGGAATTTTGCAACGTTTTCCGGCGTCATCACTCCCGGAACGGAGATCAGGTTGATCACCATTTGATGCAGAAGCGGGTTGTTGCAGGTGTGGTCGCAGCAGGCGACCCCGTTGTCAATGACGCTTTGAGCATAAGAGCGGGCAAGTTCCGTGCGGATTTGCCCCGGCGCATTCCAGAATCCCTTGCGGACCGCTTCGAGCATCCGTGCGGAAAGGGATTGCTCCGCCCATGCGTTTTCCCGCTGGAAAAAGTCGTGAAGTCCGAGATTGTGACGGTCTTTCAGATAGACATCATACAGCTCATTCCACTGTGCCTGGCTGATATTGTCCGGCGTGACGGACTGCCATCCCCAAATATTGTCCATGACCCGTGCGATCATCCGTGCGCCGGCGTAGTTCTCTTTCTGCTGTGCGGCGATCCATTCCGGATTCAGCGCCCGTGTGCGCAGTTCGGCGGTCAGAAACCGTTTCAGCGGCGTGATCCGTACCGCACCCGCATTCCGGTTGTCAAGGATCAGCTGATCCGGATCGGCTCCGCTCTGTGTGCGGACCGCCAGAGAGAGACCGCCGAGATACTGATACATGTCATCAATGTCCGTGACTCCGTAGAGCGTGGAACTGCGGGAATGGAGAACGGCGGAAACGGTTTTCAGTTGGGTTCTGAATGCGGAACGGGCTTCGCCGAACGAGCCGTCCGGATTCATTCCGTGGCTCATCTGATTCAGATAGACCTGTGCGATCTCCTGATTGGATTCCCAGACGCCGGAGGAGCCAGCCACCCGGCTGACACCCACTCCATAGGAACCCGGAGCGGGTGAATAGAGACGGCGCGAGGCCAGATGTTCCGCTTCGGTCCCGGAAACGCCTTGCCGGATAAGTTCTCCGATGGTTTTACGGGTGTTGGCGGCGATGAAGTTTTCCGTATCAGTCAGTTTGGCTGCGGTCCGCTGTGCGGCGTCGAGTTTTGCCATCAGCCCGGCGAACTGGTCCCGGTATGCTCCCGACGTCGTGACGGTCGCATCCAGCCGGGGACGGTTCAGCTTGGAGGCGGGGATCGGACGGAATGCACGGACTCTGCCGGTTTCATCCCA
>ERZ779851.2114-NODE-2114-length-15887-cov-4.027729_pt1 | contig 15887 bp, 17 predicted proteins | sample MGYA00511094_ERZ779851 | MGnify/ENA primary metagenome ERZ779851 (study PRJEB29588, sample SAMEA2155512) | human gut metagenome | biome: human gut; feature: human-associated habitat; material: faeces | place: Denmark | collected 2008/2010 ...
TCAATTAAATTATCTGGTTTATCATCTATAATATCGCACCAGCCATTTTTTTGCAGTTCTTCATAAAAGCTAGTTTTTAATGGACTTTCTGAAAAAATACCAGGATTAGGTTTTTGCTCTATTTTAAATAAATTTTTAAGTTTTTTTAACATTTTAATTCTCCATATTTTCTAATTCATGTAATGTATCTTTGATATCCTCGATGGAAATGTCGTCCACCGAATTATTCCTTTTTAAGCATTCAACTAAATGAATATAGTTATTTTTGATGTTATCATTTTTGAAATCGTCGTAAAACATTCTAACCTTTGATAAAGCAACTACATCATTTTGAAAAATAACTTTATCAAATTTTTTAATATGGTTTAGTTGCAATAAAGATGTTATATAATAATATCCAGCTCTAATAACGTAATATTTTTCATGCCCAAATTGTTGATTTTCAGAAAGGTATTTCTGAAATTCTTGTTTTTCAATAGAAATTTTATCTTCAAATCTTCTTATCAAAAAATCTCTATCATATAACTGATTTTTTGTAATGTTTTTTAACCACTGAAAATAGCCTATATGCCCTTTTAAAAGCTTACCGGTTGTAATGACACTATTTTCGTAAGGCATTCCAGCACTTGCGGCATATAGAAAAGATAAATAATCTCTATATACAATATCTACTTGATTAATGTTTCTTTTTGAGGATACATCATCGGGACTAGTAGTTCCCTTATTGTGCAGATATCTTTTCCCATTTTTGGGAATTCCTAACATCAATACTATGAAGTCATAATCCTGAGGTAATCTATTGTTTGATTCAACAGAAGAACCATATTGAATTAAAAGATAATCGGTATACTCAGGAAAATGTCTTTTCATTGTATTCTTAATTTCTAGAGATTTATCCAAATCATCTATCCAATTTATATCATTAAAGTTTTTGCATTTTAGGAGTTCGTTTATTTCTTTTGGTTTATTTTTTATATAATGAATTAATGATAAAATAACAGCTGCGACTATGCTAACTATTATTCCATCGAGATTGGTATGTAACCATTCTAATGTTGCGCTCATTAGTTCTATAAAGACGGTTATTATTTTAGACATTTTGCATACTCCATTCTGTATTTTGAAGTTCGTTTGAATTTTTTAGCGTGTTCATTCGTTCAGAGTCGTTATGTGATTTGTATTTCGCCTCAATAATCTTGAAAATCTCTTTTCTTGATTCATTGCTCAAGGAATTTAGTAATTACTTTGTGGAGCATTGGTAATTCTTCAATTAACGGGGCTCTTCTCTACAACTTCCCCTTCACATAATCCCGGATAAAGAAATCATCTCCCGGCATCTGGCAGCCGACGATGTAAAGCCCCTCATTATCAGAGCAGCGGATAACACGTCCTTCCAGTACGTCATGCTGTGGCAGGTCAAAGTTGTGAATTTTCACACGGATGTCGACGCCTTTATGGGTAGCAAAGTAGTTGTCATGTGTCAGGAATGCAAAGCCGTTTGCACTTAAGTTATCCAGTTTGCCTTCGATGGTTGTGCCGTCGGTAAGCGTGATCGTACATGCGTTGGAGATGTCCAGACGAGGGTATTTGCGTCGGTTGTTAATCTTCGGGCGGGACTCAATCTGGATTGTAAAGTGGGAATCCGCTTCTTGCGCGGTATGGACAATCTTAGCCGGATCCCAGCAGTAAAGCACGTTGCCGACAGTTACTTGCAGCTTACATTCTGTCACCTCCGTAAGCTTCGGTGCATTTGCAAGGGTGATTGATAACGTATTGTTCTCACGTGTCAGTACCTCACCGTAATAGTTCTTTCCGTCCTTCAGTGCCACACTCAGTTTCATACCAGGCTGTACATCTTCGGTTCCCATGAAACCACCGATTCCAAGCTCGCACATGAGGGATTCGATGACGGTCTCAATGGAGTTGATGTTGTTGGCTGATTCATCGTATTTGCTGAGCATGCGGTTGTTGATCTCGTTGGAGTCGCTGATGCAGGTTGTCATATCGCCGACGATATCCGTTACCTGATTCAGATTGTCAACAAGGTGGATGTTGGAAGCTTCGACTTCCTTCATGGCGTGATCGATGACCTGAATATTTTCGCCGATCTTGTTTGTATCGGATGCGATTTCTGTCATGCTCTTACCAGTCTGCGTGACTTTCGTCAATGTGAGCTGGATCAGCTTCAGGGTTTCTTCCATCGAAGCGGTCATCCGCTCAGAAGTCTCTTCGAGATGCTCGAGTGCCTGCCGAATCTGATTGGAAGAGGACTTGGTCTCCTCGCTTAATGTACGGATCTGCTCGGCTACGACTGCAAATCCCTTTCCGGATTCACCGACGCGGGCAGCTTCAATCGATGCATTTAATGCAAGAAGATTCGTCTGGGATGTGATATTCTCGATGACAGCGGTTTCGTTTTTTACCATGAGAAATTCGGATTTGAAATTCTGTAACGTCTGCTCGATTTCCCCGGAGAGGGAAGCCATGGTATTGGTTGTTGTGACCAGATCTGCCAGATCCTCGGAGCTTACCTTCGCGTGCTGCACCGAAGTGCTCGTAAGTGAGACCATCTGCTCAATCATCTCTGCCACATGGTTGACTTGTGCGTGTATGTCGGACGTCATTTCGTTCGACGAGGTTGTACTGCTCTGCAAGTCAGAGTTATGGTCGCTGAGCCGGTTCAGGCTGTCTACAACAATCGTGGCACCATGTGTATTCTCGGATGCAAGCTCACGGACAACTATGATACCGCTAGTGATTGTATTACATGCCTGTTTTAAACAATATAATAAGAAGTGCCACGTAGATGGTTCGCCACATCGGCACCATAGTTTGCAGAAAGCAATGCGGCGAAGATGATCCAGATCCGTCTGGCTCTCCGATTCGCCTTTTCCTTAAAAACAGATTCGTCGTAATTCATAATTTTTCTCCTTCGTGGAATATATATCCGTGGCAATCTGTTGCTCATCAGTTTCATTCGTTTTTATAAGGTGTCTGTAAATACATGTGTCGTAAACTTTATTATAGCATAGTATTGTTATAAATGTAATTACAGAAAATGTATTTTCTCCTGGGGTGAATGTGAAAGAATTGGTAAATAGGAAAGTTCAGATGTGGTTGAGCTTGTGCTGTATCCATGTTATAATAGAATAATTATGAATTGAGGAAATATACGAATGAAAAAAATGGAAAACAGAGTATTAAAAGCAACGAATAAGATAGAAAAAAGCTGTGCCTTTGGTGCGATCCGCAAGGGGATGGTTATGCTTATTCCCCTGCTTGTTGTTGGCTATGGCGCATTGATGATCATGAGTCTGCCGATAGCAGGCTATCAGGATTTTATTGCACATATCTGGTCAGGTCATGTTATGGATATGCTGCAATTTATATATCATGGTGTAAATGATATTTTTGCGGTTTTGCTTGCAGTGACGACGAGTGTCAGCTATGCGCTGATCAAATCCAGAAAGAAAAGTGGATTTGTGGAGACGGGGGATGCGATTGTACTGGCGGTTGTTACGCTTGCCAGTTTTGCCGGATGTGCAGGAATCCAATATGGGAGTTTTTCGATAAAGGCATTTAGCAATATGAATACATTCACTGCACTGTTTGTATCCCTTGGTGCAGGATTTTTGTATTTCAAATTAAAGGATATAAATTTTATGTCAGTGAGAAACAAGGAAATAGATACTGACAGTGGTTATATGCATGCAATCAATGGAATTGGCTGTACTTTGGGGATATTATTCGTGTTTAACCTGTTTCATCAGGTACTATATGTGACGAGCGGGGTAAATGGAGTACAGGAATTGTTTGAGCTTGGAGTAAATCGTCTGTTTGGTTCGATTGATAATAATTTCTGGTCTGGAATCTTAATCATTGTGGAGACACATGTATTTTGGTTTTTTGGGGTGCATGGAAACAATGTATTAGATGTTGTGATCAAACAGAATTTCTCAGATGTATCTGTTGGTATATTCAGCAAGTCTTTTCAGGATGTGTTCGTAATCATGGGGGGAACCGGCGTGATGATCTGCCTTGTAATCGCGGTTTTGCTGTTTGCGAAGACGAAGAGTCTGCGGAATGTTGCGGGTATGGCGGCACCGGCAGTTTTGTTTAATATCAGTGAGATTGCGTTGTTTGGAGTTCCGGTCATTTTGAATCCGATCTTTATTGTACCATTTTTGGTAGTTCCGATCCTGAATTTCCTGATTACATATGCGGCAATGTATTTTGGCATTGTTCCACATGTGGTAGCATCGGTGGAGTGGACAACGCCAGTTCTTCTGAGTGGATATCAGGCAACTGGTTCGTGGAAAGGAGTAGTGCTTCAGCTTATATGTATTGTGATCGGCGTGTTTGTATATCGTCCGTTTATCCGGATGTTTGAAATGCAGCGCCGGCAGCAGATGATACAGAATGTGAACCAATTGGTAGAAGAATACAAAAAGCAGGAAGAAAGTGGAGTTCTGTTCGCATTTACAAAACGGGAAGATGTATGTGGAAATACGGCACGGCTGCTGGCCGGCGAATTGAAGGAGGCAATTGAAAATCACAGTCTGTTTCTGATGTATCAGCCACAGGTGGACAAGAATGGGCATTGTTCTGGTGCGGAGGCTTTGATTCGGTGGAATCATCCCGTGTTTGGAAATATTTACCCACCACTTATCATTCAGCTTGCAAAAGAACTTGGAATTATGCATGCGCTTGATGCAGCAATCTTAGATGAAGCGGCAGCGGCGAGAGCCAGACTGACTGATTATGTAGACGAAAGCTTTGATATCTCTGTCAATCTGACCAATGCGTCACTGCAGTGGGATGGATTGGTGGAAGCGGTGGAAAACAGCGTGAAGACACATGGAATTTCCTGTAGCCAGTTGTGTCTTGAAATCACTGAGCAGGACGCGATATCTTCGACAGAGGATGTGGTACATAAAATAGAAGAATTGAAAGCACACGGACACCGGTTTTTGATTGATGATTTTGGGATGGGGCATACCTCCCTGCTCTACTTGCAGACGGGTTTTTTTGCAGTCGTGAAACTGGATGGATCTTTGACGCGGAATGTGCTTGAAAACGAAACCAATGCGGAAATTATCGGTTCGATCACCAAGCTTGGGGAGTCGATTCATTTTACAACGATTGCAGAATGGGTGGAGTCAAAAGAACAGTTAGAGAAGCTGAAAGCATTGGGGTGTGATGTATTCCAGGGCGCTTATTACAGCCGGGCAATCGGGTATGAAGATCTGGTTGAATGGCTTATATCATACAGAGATTCATAATTGTCCGTTGTATTTGAGGCAGATATGAAGTAAGCTGTTAGATGAGTTATTATAGGAGATAATTGATAAGGAGGAACAACATATGAACCAGAAAGAAAACGTAGCGTCAGCTTTGGGATCCATATTGCTTGGAATTTTGCTGATTGTTATGAAAGGAAAAATTATTACCGCAGCCATTACGCTTCTGGCAGTATTTGTAATTGTTGGAGCCATTATGGATTTTGTGGCAGGACTCGTAAATTATGGAATTGTGAAGTCAGTTGCCGGAATCTGTATTTTGGTATTTGGCTGGGTATTTGCAAGTCTTGCATTCTATATTCTGGCAGCAGGAATCATTCTGATGGGACTGTTACAGATATCGTCAATCAAGAAAACGATGCCTGTAAATCTGACTGTGGGAGAACGGTTTCAGGAGTATTTTAAACCGGGACTGATGGTTGTTGCCGGAGCATGTCTGCTCTTTAATCAGAGTGGAACGATTGCGTGGGCATTTATTGCAACGGGTGTGCTGTTGGTAATAAATGGTATCATGACGTTGGTTGGCGCAAATAAAACCTATTAGGTATAGGTAATTGAACTATGAGTTTAACTGTAATGGTGAAATAAGTCTTGTATATCTAAACGGAATGCGTTATACTAACAACAGCTTCGGAAAATCAGAGTATTTTCTTGAATGAAACTAAATAGAACGAAGAAGGCAGATTGTGGACGAAGATAGACAGTTCTACAAGTCTGCCTATTTTTATCAAAAAATCTATTGTTTTTATTCAAGGAGGTATGTATGATGAATACAACAACTACAATCGATAAGGCAACAAATAACCAGAATGCATTTAATTATGCAGTTTATATGATGCTCGGCAGCTACTTCAAGCAGATGGAAGCTGTGTCCGAGTGTTATGTCCAGAAGCTGTATCTCTACTATGTGGAGAATAAGCGGGAGCGCCAGTACAGCTTTGAGGATATTGCAATCCGTTTTGTGGAACGGGTTTTGCAGAAGCAGCTGCCAGAGGAGATCTGGCAGGAGCGGGTGCTGGTATCGTTCTTTGCGAGGGACGGCAGGAACTATGTTGCCTTCCAGGGAGCCCGTTACACATTGGTTGTGCAAAACGACTACCGTGGAGCACGCACGAAGCTGCAGTATCAGCTGTATGAAGATACGCCTGCTATCGAGAGATAGCGGCGTGTGGAAAGGATAACAAGAATGTACCATATAATCGTAAATCCGACCTCATCTTCTGGAAAAGGAATGGATGCATGGAGGGAGATAAAAGACATATTAGACCGGAAAAACGTGGCGTATAAGGTGTATGTACTGCGGAAGCCGGGAGAAGCAACGATGGTTGCAGGGAAACTTACAGCAGGAAGGAACATGGCTTTAAACGAAACGGCTGTTATGGATCAAAGCAAGGAAGTGGTTCGGGAAAATGAGGAAGATATCAATATTTTAGTGATTGGCGGCGACGGAACATTAAATGAAGTCCTAAATGGGATTCAGGAATTTGATCATACGACGTTATCGTGTATTCAGACAGGATCCGGAAATGATTTCGCTAGAAATATGCATTTGGAAAAGAATGTGGAACGTGCAATTACGCATCTGCTTGAAAATCCGGAGGAAATTGCGCTTGATTATGGAGAAGTGACAACGAATCATCAGGGAAGCAGTGCAAAACGATTTTTAATTAGTTCTGGGGTTGGCTATGATGCAAATATCTGCGAAGAGGTCAGCCGGAGCCGACTGAAAATGGTGTTAAATAAGATTCATCTTGGTAAATTGGTGTATGTGCTGATCGGCGTTAAGCAGATATTTGCAAAGAAAACGGTACGCGCAAAATTATACCTGGACGATGCGCCGGTGATGAAGCTTCCGGAGCTGTTCTTCGTCGTTGGGATGAATCATATGTATGAAGGTGGTGGAATCCCATTTTGCCCAAACGCAGATCCGACAGATGGAAGATTGGATGTCTGCCTAGTGAAAGGCATGTCAAGGTTGAAGCTTCTTCTGGCAGTTGTGCTTGTTTATTTCAAAAAACATTTGTTGTTTAAGGACATTACGAATCACAGGTGTAAGAAGATGCGTCTGGTGACGGAGACACCGCAGTGGATACATATGGATGGTGAGACGCCATACCAGGTGAGTGAGGTTATCTGGGAAAGTAAAGGAAAGCTGCGGTTTGTGAAATAAAGTTAAGATATAAGGAGATGCACAATGGAATTTATATGTTACCCTAAATGTTCTACTTGTCAGAAGGCAAAGAAGTGGTTGGATGAAAATAAGATCGTGTATACCGAGCGTCATATCGTAGAGGCGAATCCATCGGCGGAAGAGTTAAAGATGTGGTATAAAAGAAGTGGACTTCCGCTTAAGAAGTTCTTCAATACGAGCGGCATGCTCTACAAGGAAATGAAGTTAAAGGACAAGCTTTCAGAAATGAGTGAGGAAGAACAGATTAAGCTCCTTGCGACGAATGGCATGTTAGTGAAACGTCCTTTGGTTGTGGATGAAGATAAGGTGCTTGTTGGCTTTAAGGAAACAGAGTGGAAGGAAAAGTTGATATAGGTATAGATGAGGACTCCTCGCAACGACAATGATGTTGTTGCGGGGAGTTTTTTATATTCAATTGTCGAAATATGTTGAAGTTTGTCGGGCAAATATTGTTGAGAAATAGTAAAATTTGTTGGATAATGTGTGAAAAGAAGGAGGAATTAAAATATGCAATATGATTTTTGTATCCAAACAATTTCAAAACAAAAGATACTGTAATATAGAGAAAAAATAAAAAATGTGATTTATATATATCTTAATTGAATAATGAGAAAATAACAATCAAGCAAATACAAGAAATGGATAAATTTTCAAATGATGTATATCGGGAAATATTATCTGATAGTCCAGATATTGCAATAGCAAATACAACGATGCGAAAACATACGGAGCCGATGAAGCAGGAGCTGATGAATCTTGTGGCATTAAAGAAAATGCTTGATGAATGTATAGTAAAAGAAGGAGAAAAGCTGAATGGGGAAGAAAAAGAATTTTGAGAACAAAGAAACCTTTGCAGAAAGGCATCCAAGAATAAATGCAATTATAGGATTGTGTATCTTATTAGCAGGTATATTTTTAGCATTTGTGCTAATACGGATAATAATTTTGCAAATTGGACAGGGAATTGAACAAATTATAAATTTTTTGAAAAATTTTGTAAGTACCACGGATAAAGTAATTATTGTTGCAATGATAACGGGGGCTGTATCAATAATCGGTGTTGTTATTTCTTCTGTAATAGCAAAAATTATAGATTATCGTTATAATGTTAAGAAATATTTATATGATAAGAGGGAAAAACCATATGAGCAGTTTATAGATATGGTATATCAAATAATAGAGGATATAAAGCAGGAAGATAAACATATGTCCGAACAAGAAATAGGAAAGTTAGTATCTGAATTTTCGAGAGGCTTAACTTTATGGGGATCGAATAGGGTGGTGAAAAAATGGCTGAAATATAAGAAAGCTTCAATGGGACAGGCAAATCCAGAAATTTTATTGCTATTGGAGGATATTATATATGAGATGAGAAAAGATGTGGGACAGAGAAAGAAATTGGCGCAGGGGTCTATGCTATCTTTTTTTATTAATGATGTTGAAGTTTTGTTAAAAAAATGAGGATAAAAAATTGGAGGAAATACATATGGAAACGATACAATTAATTCTAAACGAAATCATTGATATAGGAGGAAACAATGGAATTATTATAGCAGGTTTAGTTGTTTCGTTATTTGTAATATACAAGATTGCATCTGCTGCAAATTGTACATGTTTGGAAGCAATTCTTTTAGATAAAAAAGAAAAAAAGGAATTAGAAGTGGAGAGGATGGCACTTTTTGCAATGTTGTTCACTTTTGTAAATTTTTTTGCAATGCTGGAGAGATTTATTATCGCGGTCGTGATTATAGGAGTGTTAGTATTAAGTATAGCTATTATTGTTTATGAGAAAAAACAAAAGCAACAAGAAAACGAAGAATTATCCTATTATTATGAAAGAAAAGTACAAGAATTAATGTTAATGTATATAATGTTAATTATGCCTATAGTTTCGGTAATAATACAATTGACATACCCATCATTGGCACGGGGATATTGTGCTGCTATAGCAGGGCTAATAGAGATACTTGTTGTTAATTTGATGATACCTAATTTCATCAATTCAAGGTCGACGGTTTATTTTGAGATAGGAGATAGTAAATATTATATATATAAAAAACAAAAGGATGGAATGATGCAATGTGGAGATGCTTCAGATATTTCAAAAGCAACGAAATATAAGTTATATCCTTATGAAGAAATATGTAATATGGAACTGAAACATGAGAAAACGATACAATTATCTAGAGAGCAGGTAAAGAAATTAAAAGAATCTTTAAAGAAGAAAAAAGAAAGAAATAAATGTAATAACAGATAGGAGCGTTACGTTTAATCGTAATCTAAAAATGGGCGGCGGTATGACGCCGCTTTGTTAAATTAGTTGCTTGTTGGTTCTTCCGTGTCCATATGTTATAATTAAACGAAGTGATATAAGAACTTGAGGGAAGGAGGAAACATTGATGATACCATTGAAAATAGAAACACTATTAGAAGGTCGCGTTGTGGAACACGATCGAGTTGAATATAAAACTGGTTGGAATCCGAATGATATTATTCATTCTATTTGTGCTTTTGCGAACGATTATGATAATTCAAATGGTGGATATATAGTAATAGGGGTAAAAGAGGAAAATGGAATGCCGGTATTTCCGCTTGCAGGTGTGCAAAAGGAAGAATTAGATTCAATTCAGCAGGAGATATTTCAGTACTGCAATATGATTGTGCCAAGATACATTCCAAGAATGGAGATTGTTAATTATAAGAACTCTGAAACATATCTTATATACTTATGGTGTCCGGCAGGTGATAGTGGACCATATCAGGCACCACAATCGGTGTATAGTGTTAAAGGCGGGAAAATTGATAAAAGTTTGAAATACTGGATACGCCCAGCATCACTCACAACGGATGCAAAGCAGGATGAGATATCAGAATTATATGATAAATTTAATTCCGTCCCTTTTGATGATAGAATAAACCGAAAAGCTAGGATTGATGATATTAGAAGAGGGTATATTGAAGATTTTATCAGGAAGAGCAATAGCAGTTTGATAAATGAACTGAATAATTGCACTTTAGAAGATTTGCTCATTGCACAGGAAGTAGCAGATGAAACGGACACAGAATTAGATATTAGAAATATTGGTGTTTTGATGTTTACAGAACATCCGGAAAAACTGATTCCAGGAGCTTACATCGAATTGATAAGATTCAATACCAAAGATGCTGAAGCTTCCGATGATTTTATTGAAAAAACGTTTACAGGACCGATCTGGAAGCAGGTTATGGATGCATTGGATTATATCAAGAATACAGTCATTGAACAAAAAGTTGAAAAGATACAAGGGCAAGCAGAAGCCGTAAGATTTTATAATTATCCATATAATGCATTAGAGGAAGCTTTGGTAAATGCAGTATTTCATAAGTCATATCGTGAGGCTGAACCAGTCGAAATCCGTATTTATGTGGATAGTATTCAGATTTTAAACTATCCAGGACTTGCCAAATGGATTAATTTTGATTATTTTAAAGAGGGAAAAATTAGAGGCAGAAAATATCGTAATCGAAGAATTGGAGAATTATTCAAGGAAATAGATTTATCTGAGAAAAAAGGTACAGGTATTCCCAAAATATTACGGGAACTTAAGAAAAATGGTTCACCGGTACCAGAATTTGATATGGATGATGATAGGACATATTTGAATACGATTATTCGTATTAGGGACGGATTTGAAATGTCCGAATCAATGTCCGAATCAATGTCTGAATCAATGTCCGAATTGGTGATTGAATTAAATAACAAATCAATGTCTGAATTGGAGCAAGAAAGAATGCAGCGAATTCTTGCCTATTTAGTGAAATACAATGAAATTAATAGTGCCAGAGCAGCGGAATTATTAGATGTTCAGACAAAAACAGCCAGTAGATTATTAAAAAAAGCGGAAGAATTAAATCTTATAAATTCATCTGGAAAAACCAAGGATAAGGTATACTTTATACAATAAAATTTATGTATGGTTATATATATCCAAAAGAAAATAATCAAACAGGTATCCAAAGTTAAGAAAGGACTATAGCACACAATGAAACCAAAATCTCCACAGAGCATACAACTTTATAACATTATGCTTCGCCTTGGATATCCGGAGGAATTTGCGGACATTGTGACGAAGAATCTGAATACGGATTTTACGGCTACACGGATGATGGGATATCTGTATCGGTATTCGAATCCAAGATTGGAGGATGTGGCGGATGAGATGCTGGCGATTCTGGATGATCGGAACCGAATCATGGAGAAGAAGGAACTGGAAGAAATCAATAAGAAGTGGAACGAATTTCTTCATACGGGTATACCGGATGAGGACGAATAAGAGGAGGACAAACAAATGCCATTTATCAATTCAAAAATCAGCGTAGCACTGAATGAGGCGCAGGAGCAGGAAATCAAGTCAAGACTGGGACAGGCGATTACAGCCATTCCGGGAAAGTCAGAGAGCTGGCTTATGGTTGGCTTTGAGCCAGAGTATAAGTTGTATTTCCGGGGATCAAAGGATCAGCCGATGGCGATGGTGGAGGTAAGTGTGTATGGAAGCGAGAATCCGTCCGCGTTCTCCAAGCTGACTGGCGAGATCTGCAAGATATTTGAGGATGTGCTTGGAATTGCACCGGATCATGTGTATGTGAAGTATCAGGCAGTTGCAAACTGGGGCTGGAACGGCGGCAATTTCTAATTACAAAAGAACGAATAAAGGCACTTTTTGTTAAATATAAAAACGAAAGTGCCTTTATATTTTTATTTGAAAGATTCTGTAGAATGTCTGTTGCATATCCTTGGAGGATGATATAAGTTAGGGAAAATATCAGTAAAAGAGGAGTGTGACTGCTTATGCAGATGCAAATAGTTTTGTGTTTTTTGCATTAGATGACGCAGGAAATTATCATGGATTGTGTCATGGAAGCTATATTGAAACATTTTGGATGACGGGATGTACCTGTTATGTTGCAAGTCTGATCACGAATAAAGAAGATCGTGGAAAAGGGTATGGAAAGTTTTTGTTGGATTATGTAAAAGAAAAATCAAAAGAGAAAGATTGTAAAGCATTGATATTGGATTCCGGGCTGCCACGTGTGGAGGCACATGGCTTTTATGAACATTATGGATTTGCTAAAAATTGTTATGGATTTCAGCTTGTTTTATAGTATGATGTAGAGAAAAGCATAAAACAGAACATATCTGTCAATAATACCATTGCGATAAAAATAAGACGAAATCAAAGGAGTCAAAGCAATGGAATTAAAAGAAAAAGAACGTACCCTGATTCAGGATTTGCAGACACAGGAGCAGAGCTGCGTGGAAAAGTATGGGAAATACGCAGCACAGGCGAAAGATCCAGAGCTGAAAAGTCTGTTTGAGACGATTCAGAAGGAAGAGCAGAAGCATTACGATACGTTGCAGCAGGTGTTAGATGGTTCTGTTCCGGCATGCGATTGCAACGACACGCAGGGCAAAGACTACGAGCCAAAGGTGACGTATGGTACATTGGATAATTCCGAGGACAAGCAGCATGATGCATTTCTTGCGACGGATTGTATCGGAACAGAGAAGCTGGTGTCTAGTGAATATAACACGGATGTGTTTGCATTTGCGAATACAGCACTGCGGAAGCTGCTAGCAGATATCCAGATCGAAGAGCAGAACCATGCAGAAATGATCTACAAGTATAAGACTGCAAATGGTATGGCATAAGTTGTTATAAAACAGAAAACGGATCGTTGACATTGTGCAATCATCCGTTTTCTGTGTAATACGCTGTCATGCAGAAATTGTGCTTGCACAAATTTCTATAAGAGGACCAGTGTTCATCAAGCTGATAGGCGGGATGACAATGTGTGTATATCAAATAGGTGTCAGCCCGTTCGGTTCATTTAAAACGCCACTTTCATTGCGAGTGCAATCACGCACAGAATAATTGAAATTGGCACGTACAGGTATCGCCCAAGGAAATACCACAGCTTTCCGCGTGGCTTCCTGCCACCTTCATTGATCGCTGCAAATAAATCATTTTTCTTCATAATCCAGAACCAGGAAATTGCACCAAGTGTTGCGCCGATCGGGATGATGTAGATAGAGACGAGGTCCATCCAGATTCCCCAGCGGGTGATGGCTTCCATACCGATTCCGGCACCAAGGCAGATCACGCAGATAATGCCGAGTGCAACAGTACGGCGCAGCTTCGGGAAGCGATGCAGAAGGGATTCGGCAACCGCTTCAAACATGTTCTGCAGGGAACTTACACCGGCGAAGATCATTGCCGCATACAGGATGATCGCAAAGACCTGTCCAAGCGGAATATCCTGCAGGATCGATGGCAATGTGATAAAGAGCAGGCTCGGCCCTGCGTCCACACTGACATCATAAGAGAAGCATGCCGGGATGATCACAAGCGCGGCAACCAAAGCTGCAATCGTATCGAAAATCGCGGTATGTCTCGATACTGCGATGACGTCTTCTTTCCGGTCTAAGTAGGATCCATACGCAATCATACCACTTCCGGTTACGGACAGGGAGAAGAACGCCTGCCCCATGGCAGTGATCCAGACAGTCGGATCTTTCAATGCTTCCCATCTTGGGATAAACATGAATTCATACCCGCTTGCTGAACCGGGCAGCAGAGCTACGCGGGCTGCGAGTACAACGAAAATCAGGAAAAAGAGCGGCATCATGATTTTGTTGCTTTTTTCGATACTACTGGCACCGAGTAATAAAGTAAGCAGAGTGCCGATGATGATAATAATATGGAATGGTACAACCGAGAAATCCGTCATCGAGAACGATTCGAACCATTCGGAAGTATTGACCTGCATTAAAAGTCCGGAGGCAGAGTCAACAAATGCTTTTAATACATAGGCAACGATGATTGAATAGCCGATTGCGATGCATAGGGAACCTGCGAGTGGCAGCCAGCCAAGTGCACGCCCGGCAGGCGCGAGTTTTTCGTTTCGCGAACGCCATGCATTTTCATAGGACCCGAGTGTTCCTGTGTGTGACCAGCGTCCAATCGCAAATTCCGCCGGAAGTCCGACGTAGCTAAACAAAAATATAAACAATAAATAGATAAGAAGGAAGGCGCCACCGCCATTGCTTCCCATTTTATTTGGAAATCCCCAGACATTTGCCATGCCGACTGCGGAACCGACCGATGCAAGAATAAATCCCCAGCGGCTTTTGAACGATGTTCTAGTTTGTTCTTTTTTCATAAATGTACCATACCTGTCTAATTTAGTTTGTATTCTATCTATTTTACCATAAAAGCTTATAATCAATCAATGTACGTTGGGGAGAAAATGCGAAATAGCACAAAACTCCCTAAAGGGAAAATGCATATGCAGGGAAGATTGGGTAGAAAGTGGTGGAATAGGAAAAACTCCCCAACCGGAAGCTTTTTGGAAGCAAGCAGGATGGGTAGAAAGTGGTGGAAAGGGAAAAACTCCCCAACCGGAAGCTTTTGAGAAGCAAGCAGGTTGGGGAGAAAGTAGCGGAAAGGGGAAAACTCTCCAATAAATGAGGCACGCTGCCGCGTGGTGACATGAAATTACATAAAAATCGACTGGCACAATTCCTGCTTACTGTTCTTGCAGATCATGTAGCTGTTGATAATCGGTGTTTCTAAGTCCAGCAGTGGAATGACGCGGAGCTTGCCTGTCTCTAAGAATGGACGTGCCGTATCTGCGGGCAGGAACGTATAGCTTTCCGAGCCGAGCAAAAAAGGAATGATCTTGGAACAGTCATCAATTTCCAATGAAAACTGGTGATAGCGCGGAAATAAGTTTCGGATGAACTGTCCGACATCCTGCAGGGCGAAATTGCACATCAGATAATTCTCGGCAATCAACGCCTGCTTCGTGATACCGCGAGCATACATCGTATTATAATAATCAGTCACTAAAATCATCTTATCCTGCTTGTAGACCTCGCAGTGATAGGATGATTTTTTCATAGGAAGATAGGTGAAGATCACATCGAAGATATCGCTTTGCAGCTGCTCTGGTTAATTGATTGAAATTTCTTCTGCAGGATATGCAATATGTGTCAGTCTCTGCAGAAGTGCTCTATCAAGCACGCGATAGTTTGTTCAAACTAACATGTCGTCATTTTATCAAGGTTGAAAACATTTGTCTATACAGATCTGTCAAAAAATCCACTTTGCTATTGTTGTTTTTTTCTCATTTAAAAATTATTTTCGTAATATTCCATATTATTATCTGTCATTTAAAGCAAAAAAGTATATAATCTCAAAAATTAGATCATGTAATAAAACAAACCTTGTCATTTCTGACCTTATTCTCAGATTATATACTTTTTTATATTTCTATATTTTTGCTTTCTTTTATGCCCAGCGGCTCTTCTGTTCTTCACAGATACTGTTCCACTGGCAGTTTCCACAGATTTCCTT
>ERZ779851.2118-NODE-2118-length-15857-cov-3.287052_pt1 | contig 15857 bp, 10 predicted proteins | sample MGYA00511094_ERZ779851 | MGnify/ENA primary metagenome ERZ779851 (study PRJEB29588, sample SAMEA2155512) | human gut metagenome | biome: human gut; feature: human-associated habitat; material: faeces | place: Denmark | collected 2008/2010 ...
CCAGTCTGCCACATTTCGCTCTCGCGCAACTGACGCAACTCTTCGTTCAGTTTTTCACGATAGTCCGGCTGAGAGTTAGAATCGATAGAGCGCTGTGCTTCTTCACCGTCAGCTACTGACTTATACAGTTTTTCGAAAACCGGTTTTGTAGCATCGTGGAACGGGCCCATCCAGTCCAGAGCACCACGCTGTGCGGTTGTTGAACAGTTAGCATACATCCAGTCCATACCTTTCTGTGCAAACAGCGGCATCAGTGACTGAGTCAGCTCTTCAACTGTTTCGTTGAAAGCTTCCGACGGAGTATGTCCGTGTTCGCGAAGGGTTTCATACTGTGCCAGCAACAGTCCCTGAATAGCTCCCATCAGCGTACCGCGTTCACCGGTCAGGTCTGAATAAACTTCCCGTTTGAAGGTAGTCTCAAACAAATAACCTGAACCGACACCGATACCCAGTGCAATCACACGCTCAAAAGCACGTCCGGTAGCATCCTGGAAAATAGCGTAAGAAGAGTTCAGTCCGCGTCCTTCCAGGAACATGGTACGCAAAGATGTACCGGAACCCTTCGGAGCAACCATGATAACGTCTACATCAGCGGGCGGAACAATTCCTGTACGTTCCTTGTATGTGATGGCAAATCCATGTGAGAAATACAGGGCCTTGCCCGGAGTCAGATACTGCTTGATGGTAGGCCAGCAGGCAATCTGAGCAGCGTCGGACAGCAACACCTGAATAATGGTAGCACGCTTGCAGGCTTCTTCAATGCTGAACAAAGTTTCGCCCGGTACCCATCCGTCAGCCACAGCCTTTTCGTATGTCTTACCCGGACGTTGTCCTACAATCACATTGAAACCGTTATCACGCAAGTTGCAAGCCTGGCCCGGGCCTTGTACGCCATAACCGATTACTGCAATTGTTTCATCTTTCAAAATCTCACGTGCTTTTTCCAAAGGAAATTCTTCGCGGGTCATTACATTCTCAATAACACCGCCAAAATTCAATTGTGCCATTTTTTGTTTTAATTTTTATTTGTGGCTTACGCCAACGTTGATAAATTTATTTATTTCTCTGTAAATATCACTTTAGAGCGACAGACCACTTCGCTGCCATTCTTTTTCACCTCCACATCGTAAACGCCCTCACCGGCATCATCCATGAACAAAGTCAACTCATCCCCATAATAGCTTTCGGCTACATATGCCATTTCAAAACGACGGATGCGCTTCTCCTTATACATCTCTATCGGGAACAAATCAAGGATATGCTCGATGTAACGGATGCTGTTCACATGCCCGTTAATGTCAATATCACTGTATTTGGCTACCAAAGCAGCAACCGGTTCCTTTGAGGCCACCTTTATCCGCGAAGGTTTTTCTATCGGGCAAGGCTCATCGCAAACATAATCTACAATGCTGCCACTATGAAGAGCCAGCAAATCTGCCGGCTTACGGGTATTCATGCTAATCATCGCCCAAACGGAACGTGCATACCCAATCTTCTTACCCTCCTTATCGATGATAGCGAAATTACGGTCTGTAAAAAGGCGATAGACATTCTCCACCCAAGTCTGAATGGAGAAATCTTCGTACTGATAAGGCATTTCATCCAGTTCGACAGCCAGACGGGACAATACCCAAGTATAATTGTCCTCGTTTAGAGTCGCGATGCCAAAACCGCGGTCGCTGGCATGGAAACCCGCACAATTCAACAAATGGTTGCCCAATACTCCCATTGTCAGCCGTCCGGTAAAGTCGACATGAAACGGTTCGGCAACAAACTTGTAGGTACCTATTTTATTGTTCTCGCTCATCATGATTCCTGGTGTTTACTTTGACGATATTTTGCTTCACGGTCCGCCAGATATTCATTGACACGCTCAAAGCAGCTGGTCGTAATGGCTACGCGACCCGAACGGACGAACTGAAGTACGCAATCCAACTGGCGCAACTCCTCATAAAGATTGGTTATTTCCTCACTCATGCCATTCTTCTCAACAATGGCAAATACAGCATTCACCTCCACAATACGGGCATTGTACTTACGGATTACTTTGGACACCTCCGGTTTTTCTTCCAGCGTAGGGGTCGTTATTTTATAAAGGGCAATCTCGTGCTGATAGATTTCATCATCCGTGAAATAATGGGCTTGCAGCACATCTATTTTCTTGGTAATCTGCTTGGTCACCTTTTCAATGGTATCCTTATCCGTCCAAGCGGTAATGGTATATTTATGTACCCCCTTGATGGAGGAGGCCGATACATTCAAACTCTCGATGTTTATCTGCCGGCGGGTAAACACAGCCGTCACCTGATTCAGCAAACCGGCAAAGTTTTCCGAATGAACAATGATTGTATATAGTTTTTTATCCATAGATAGAGTAAATTCTTTAATTTCGCATGACTTCAGCATTCCAACAACATCTGATTGACCGAACCGCCCGGAGGTGTCATCGGCATTACATTTCCTTCTTCCTCCACACAAGCTTCGAGCAGGAATGGTCCGTCAGTCGCTATCATCTCGTCAATCGCTTTTGCCAGCTCCTCGCGGGTCATTACCCTGCGTGCAGGAATATCATATGCCGAAGCAATCTTCATATAATCCGGATTCATCATCGGAGTAAACGAATAACGACGATTGAAGAACATCGCCTGCCATTGACGAACATTGCCCAGGAAGTTATTGTTCAACAGAATCATCTTCACCGGAGCCTTTTGTTCCATGATGGTACCCAGTTCCTGCAGGTTCATCTGCAAGCCGCCGTCTCCCATGAATACGCATACCGTGCGGTCCGGACGTCCAAAAGTGGCACCGATAGCTGCCGGAAGGCCGAAGCCCATAGTACCCAGGCCACCGGAAGTAACAATGCTACGTTCCTTGCTGTATTTGAAATAACGGGCGGACATCATCTGATTCTGGCCGACATCAGTCACCAATATCGCCTCGTTATGGGTAGCCTCACTCACAGCACGCACCACCTCACCCATGCTTAGCGCTTTTCCTGCCGGATGTAATTCCGGACGGATTACCTTTTCCTCTTCCACTTCCTCGTATTGCCGGAAACTGTCAATCCATTCCTGATGGTTGGCGGGTTCCAGCAATTGGGTAACGGCAGCCAGTGTCTCTTTGCAATCTCCCAGGACAGCAACATCGGTCTTTACATTCTTATCTATTTCGGCAGGGTCAATATCAAAGTGGATAATCTTCGCCTGCTTGGCATATGTTTCCAATTTACCCGTCACACGGTCATCAAAGCGCATGCCTACGGCGATAAGGACATCACATTTATTGGTATTGATATTGGGCCCCAGGTTACCGTGCATACCAAGCATTCCTTTGTTCAACGGATGGTTCGTAGGTAATGCGGAAAGTCCCAATAAAGTGCATCCGGCAGGCATTCCGGCTTTCTCAATGAAAGCACGAAGCTCTTGCTGGGCTTCTCCCAGCTCCACGCCTTGTCCTACCAGCACCAAAGGCCGTTCCGCACCATTTATTAATTCAGCAGCCTTCCGTATGGCCTCCGGCTCCATTTCGGGAACGGGAAGATAGCTACGGACATAGTCCACCTTAGTAGGCGCATATTCTGTTTTCTCCACTTGGGCGTTTTTAGCAAAATCCAGCACGACCGGTCCCGGACGTCCGCTCTTTGCCACATAGAAAGCACGTGCCACTGCCCAGGCCACATCTTCTGCACGACGAATCTGGTAACTCCATTTCGTGATAGGCTGAGTAATGCCTACCAAGTCCACTTCCTGAAATGCATCCGTACCCAAGAAGTTCGTCCCTACCTGGCCGGCAATGACAACGATAGGCGTACTGTCAATCATGGCATCTGCAATGCCCGTGATAGTATTGGTAGCACCCGGTCCACTGGTAACCAGACAAACGCCAACCTCGCCTGATACACGTGCAAAGCCTTGTGCCGCATGGGTTGCTCCTTGTTCATGACGAACCAAGATGTGGTTCAATTCCTTCCGATGGTCGTATAAGGCATCGAATACCGGCATGATGCTCCCTCCCGGATAACCGAAAATAGTCTTTACTCCCTGATGCTCCAGAGAGCGCATCAATGCTTCTGCGCCTGTTATTAGAGCCTCACCCCGACCCTCTCCTTGGGAGAGGGAGGAAAAGTTACTCTTTTTATTATTATCAGCCATACTTTATCTATTCATTATATTTAAAAGCTCAATAGTAGCTTGAAAAATTTGTTTCATTCTCTCCTCCCCTCGCTTTCGGAAAGGGGGGCTTTTAATCAATCAGCCTCACAGCCCCTTTGTCAGCGGAACTCACCATACTGGCATATGCTTTCAATGCTTTGGAGACTTCGCGGTTGCGAGTTACCGGAGTCATGGGGCGTGCAGCAAGCTCTTCATCCGTCAACTTCACATTAATAGAACGGTTCGGTATATCAATTTCGATAATGTCCCCATCCTTAATCTTGCCGATATTACCACCGGCAGCCGCTTCGGGAGAAACATGTCCGATACTTAGTCCGGAAGTACCACCACTGAAACGCCCGTCGGTAATCAATGCACACACCTTACCCAGATGGCGGGATTTGATATAAGAAGTAGGATAAAGCATCTCTTGCATACCCGGTCCGCCTTTCGGCCCTTCGTGAGTGATGACGACGACGTCTCCACTGACCACCTTTCCACCCAGAATACCGTCACAAGCCGCATCTTGTGAGTCGAAGACTTTCGCCGGCCCCGTAAATTTCCAGATACTCTCGTCTACACCGGCAGTCTTGACAACGCAACCGTCCTGTGCTATATTTCCCTTCAAAACCGCCAGACCGCCATCCTTGCTGTATGCATGTTCCAAATCACGGATACAACCGGTCGCACGGTCCGTATCGAGTTCCTTATAAGACGCATTTTGTGAGCCGAGTACCAGATTGAACTTTCCGGCTGCCGCACTGGAGTATTTCTTGATTGCCTCTTTACATACATCAGGGCTGGTAATACTATACCGGTCGATTGCCTCTGCCAACGTCATTCCATCCACACGGCGGACATTCGTATCGACCAATCCGCCCTTGGCAAGCTCATTCATGATGGCAATGATGCCACCGGCACGGTTAACGTCTTGTACATGATACTTTTGGGTATTGGGAGCCACCTTGCATAAGCAGGGGGTCTTGCGGGAGAGCATGTCAATGTCGTCCATCTTAAAATCCGCTCCGGCTTCGTGAGCCACAGCCAACAAATGAAGTACTGTATTAGTGGAACCGCCCATCGCAATATCCAGCGTCATGGCATTCAAAAATGCCTCGCGGGTAGCAATACTGCGCGGGAGTACACTCTCATCCCCTTCTTCATAATATCTAAAGGCATTCTCTACAATCAACCTGGCTGCATCCTCAAATAGTTTCTTGCGATTTTCGTGAGTGGCTACAATCGTGCCGTTACCGGGCAGTGCCAATCCAATCGCTTCATTCAAGCAATTCATGGAATTAGCGGTAAACATGCCTGAGCAGCATCCGCAAGTGGGGCAGGCATGTTGCTCAATCTGTGCCACCTCTTTATCGCCCACACTTTCATCAGCAGATTTAATCATGGCATCAATCAAATCCAAATGCTGTCCGTTCCATTCCCCGGCTTCCATCGGACCGCCTGAAACAAACACAGTCGGTATATTCAGCCTCATAGCCGCCATCAACATCCCCGGAGTAATCTTGTCACAGTTACTGATGCAAACCATAGCATCTGCCTTATGGGCATTTACCATATACTCCACACTATCGGCAATGATATCTCTTGAAGGCAGGGAATAAAGCATACCGTCGTGTCCCATAGCGATACCGTCGTCAATGGCAATCGTATTGAACTCCGCAGCAAAACACCCCAGTTTTTCAATCTCTTCCTTTACAAACTGGCCTATTTCGTGCAGATGTACATGCCCGGGGACGAATTGTGTAAATGAATTGACTATAGCGATAATGGGCTTACCCATCTGTTCCTTCTTCATACCATTCGCCGTCCACAATGCACGGGCTCCCGCCATGCGGCGACCTTGTGTGCTGAACGAGCTGCGTAACTGATGCTTCATTTTCAAATCTCCTTTTAATGAAAAAGCCTCTCCCACTATAGTGAGAAAGGCTTAATAAATTATCTTCTAACGTACGAATACATACATAACCTTTCTCACGCTCTTGATGCCACCACCACGACGCGAATAATATGCAGGACTGCCAGGTTAATAGATGTATGTAAATTCATTACTTAATTCTTCTTTTTTGTTTCAAACGTGCTGCAAAGGTAAGGGCTTTTTTATAATCTCCAAACAAATTGAAGAAAAAAATAAGATAAATATGAATAATCGTAAGAAAATATCGCCCTAAAATCCTATTTTATCACTTAACAGTTCTAAATAGAACCATTCAGACAGCCAATGTAAATGTATTGCCAATCATTGAAACCATTTAATAATCTGAAAATTACCAAAGGCTCTCTACATCCCGAAACAAATAATTCGTATCTTTGTCTCTTCAAATACTCAAAAAAAAGTATTTACTAATTAAATAAAGATAGAAAATTAATGGAAACAGTAGAAAACAAGTACATCACCGTAGCATATAAGCTGTACTCAATCGAAAACGGAGAAAAAGATTTCGAAGAAGAAGCACCCGTAGAGCATCCTTTTCAGTTTATCTCAGGTCTGGGAATGACACTCGAACCCTTTGAAGCCCAGATAAAAGACTTGCAGATAGGCGATAAATTCGACTTTACCATTCCGGCATCAGAAGCTTATGGTGAATATGACGACGACCATGTTATTGACCTCCCCAAAGAAATCTTCATGATAGAAGGAGAATTCGACAGCGACCGTGTAGTGGAAGGCGCCGTCATCCCCTTGATGACTTCTGAAGGTCAACGCATCAATGGAAGTGTAGTAGAAGTAAAGGAAGACGTAGTTGTAATGGACATGAATCATCCACTCGCAGGTTGTGATTTGAACTTTACCGGAGAAGTGGTGGAAAGCCGTCCGGCTACGAACGAAGAGCTTGCTGAAGTTGCCCGTATGATGGGTGGCGGTTGCGGCAGCTGCGGTTGTGGTGACTGTGGCGACGGATGCTGCCACTAAAGAATTAAAAATTAAAGAATTAAAAATTAAAGAATCAGACTACACAGTATTAAGCATGCCGCATGGTAATTCTTTAATTTTTAATTCTTTAATTTTCAAATTCTATATTATTTACTTGTCATTATCTCCAATACCAATTTATCCGTTTCATTCATTCCTTTAGAACCGATTTTTGTCAGATTACGGATACTCTGATCCACATCCTCATCAATAATACCTTCTACGGAAGTCACACAACGGTTTTCCATGGCCATGATGGCTGAAAGCACTGCGGTTGAAACTCCGGTAGTTACTTTCAATGCACAACTGGGTTTGGCACCATCACAAATCATTCCGGTAAGATTGGCAATCATGTTCTGCACAGCATATGCCACTTGTTCATAAGTTCCTCCCATTAGCCAGGTTATACCGCAACTGGAACCCGTGGCAGCAACCACACAACCGCATAAGGCAGATAACCGTCCCAAACTCTGCTTGATATAAATTACCGTCAAATGACTCAACATCAAAGCACGGATAATTTCCTCCTCCGACTTTCCGTTCTCTTCTGCATAAACAAGTACCGGTAAAGTAGCTGAAATACCTTGGTTACCACTGCCTGAATTACTCATTACCGGAATCATGGCACCTGCCATACGGGCATCACATGCACCAGAAGTATAAGACAAGATATGAGAGAACACACTGTCTCCCATAATTTTATGTTCATAGGTACCACGAAGAATCTTCCCTAAAGCATGACCGTAATCGCCTTCAAAAGAACGCTCGGCCGCAGCCTTATTCAAACGGGCTGTCTCGAGAATGAATCGAATCTCGTCCAACGGAGTGGTCATTGCAAAATCATAGACTTTACGTAAAGACAAATCAAGAGCTTTCTCCTCTGCTTCTGTAGAGGCCTCTGCTTGCCTGCTCAACAATATATCATTGTTGAGCGCTATATATATAAAGGTAGTATGCCCGCCCGCAATGACTGCCGTAGATTTATCTTCTCCCGCCTTACAACAAACTTCAATATAAAGTTTCTCATCAATGCCATCTTTTAATGATATATGGATTCGCTTCTCATCAATAAAGCGCTTTCCTTCTTCCACGGTATCAGAAGTGCTATCTTTCAAAACTTCCAATTGATATGCTGATTTACCGATTAAGGCTCCCAATGCCACAGCAATAGGTAATCCAATCATACCGGTACCAGGAATACCCACCCCCATTGCATTCTTCAAGATATTAGCACTTAAAAGGACTGTTATCTTTTCCGGACGTTTACCAAGAACTTCTGTAGCTTTTGCCACACATAATGCCACAGCTATAGGCTCTGTGCAACCTATGGCAGGAACCACCTCAGATTTAACTAAAGCATTAATCTGTCGTCTCTCAATTTCTGTCATTTTGTTTCCACTGTTTGATTATTCAATATGCAAATGTAGGAAAAAACTAATAAAAAAATCAGATTCGGTGGCAAAACATAAGTCAAAAAGAAAGAGGGTGCTAATTGAAAACGCCCTCTTCTTTCGCTTGCAACGCTATTTTAACAAGACTACTTAGAAACTTTATGAGAACCTGATGAAATATCAATTCCTATTTTGAATACGGTGCTCTCTTTCCACACCTGTTCTAAATCTGTCATAGATTCAATATTCAACATGGTTCTAATGTATTTACCAACCGGACTTCCCAATATCTTTATATCCAAACCATCTATCAAAGCATCCAATTCCGGCAACAATGGATAAATAAGCGGCATCAGCATATCAAAAAAATCTTTATCGAGATACACATAAATGTTATCTATTGTAACTCCATCGGATACAGTAATCTCAGATATTTCATAATTCAACGGGAAGCCATCCAAAAGATAACCCACTAACTTTTCAACATCTGCATCCGAAATCTTTGTAAGATCCAACTTGGACAAAATTCCTTCGCTACCGAGATTTCCTAAAAGTCCAGACAAGAGGGCCTTTATTTCAGCACCTTTCATTCCTCTTAATCCTTCCAGAATCTCCGTTAAAGCAACCGTATTTTTAGTATCAGCACCATCTTGATTTTCCATGATCTTATTGATAATGCTTGAGAGATTCAATACAAGATTGATATGGTCGCCGCTAACATACCAATAAGCAAAATTTGTCGGAGAAGTCACCCAAGAAACATTGCTCGTAGAAGGCAAACTTGACAATATACCTTTAACAATATCAGCTGTTTCAATATTGATTTCTTGTGCATAATCAGCTACAATATTCCCGTCTGCCTTGAACTCTACATCTTTTAGCAGTTTCACCATCACAGCCGACAAAATTCCACTGCCCAAATTGCTAATATTATCAGCTGTTTTACCTCCACTATAAGTTGAAAGTAAATTTATCTTGGCAGGTGCATAAGGTCTCCTTTTCACATCAGTTCCCGTGGCAGTGTAAAGCTTATCACAAAGCAACCACTTCTTCACCAAATCCCCTGAAGTTTCCGTCGTCACTTCAACTTTAGCTTTACCATCCATAGTTATATTACCATTAACTTTCACAGCAATGGAACTAACCAATTCAGATACTACTTTTGTTGTCGGAACAGAGGCCGTCCCCTGATACTGAAAGAGCCCACCTGTTTGTTCTGTAACAACTACATCAATCTCAATCTCATTGACACCTCTGATTGCTTTAGTCAAAGTCAGCACCCCATTATTTTCATCTACCATAGCTAATTTGACACTTGCACCTACTTGCGGTAAAGTATTTGTTGTCAAAGCCAAGTTTCCGGCAGAAATTTCTTGTGTAGGCAGCTTTTTCCAGTTTGGTTTGTCCTCATCACTACAAGCAGTAAACATACCCATAAAACAAATCAATGCAAATAAGTAAAGCAAATTTTTCTTCATATTTTTAATAGTTTCAGTTTATTGAAAGCCCCTAAAAGGGCCATAAAATCTCTTTAATTTAAAGGGCGAAGTACGCTTAAAAAGAATAAAGATACAAGATCTTTTCTATGGAAAAGATGTTCTGATTTAAAGAAAAATCGAGTAATCCACAACTCATCCTGCCCCCTGATATATAGAGAGTTCTCTCTATTAAAAAGAATAAAAAAAGTTCTCTCTATCAAATTGAAAAGAGAGAACTCTTTATATAGCTATGGAACTACTTCAAAATACAGCTCCATGAATCAGTTTACTTCGCAATCAAATCCAATCCCAAATTAAATTCAGAGGTTTGAGCAGAAAGATTCCAATAGTTACCAATCAACTGCACAAATATTCCTGCAGCCTTAGCTTCTTCCGGCAATATGCCAGAGGCAGCCAAAGCATCCCAAATATAAATAAAATCAGATGCATAAACAGGACTTCCCCAATCATCAACTTCTCCCGTATCGGTCATTTTGAACAACGGGTCGAATACATCCTTATCTAAATATAAATATGTATGTCCATCTTTTGAAACCGGTACCATAGGAAAACCATTCTTAACCATACCCAGCAAATGCTCAAAAGAAGCATCACTAACCTTGTCTAAATCAAATCCAACAGTCTTCAAAAGTTCTTTAATCATAGCCGGCTGACCATTCAACACTTGTTCTATGATTCCACTAAGATTACCCATATTTTCGCCTCCGACTGTAGCTAAAATGGAAGCAATATCAAGTTTTACATAAATTTTGCCATCTTTCGGGAACCAATAGGCCAAATTTTTAGGTGAAGTTGTCCAACCACTTTCCGCTACTAAATCCTTAATTGTATTTTGTGTAGGAAAAGCACCGGACATGATGACTCCCATCATCCAACTCGCTTCAAAAACTATATTGGGCTTAGCAACATAATCGGCAGTAATATTACCATCCGCAGACAAAGTTACACCATGCAAGGTCTGTGGCAGCAAAGCTCCTCCCAAACATCTGAACAAGCCAGTCATTAGGTCAACATATTCTTCCGGTTTTTCCGTTACTACACCCTCTTCCATTACATTTGCTTTCCAAGTTGAATAAAGAGCTCCGGCAACTGGATAATTGGCCAATGTCATTCCCATACATTCAAAGCCTTCAACTGTTGAATAGGATGCGAGTTCATAAGTCTTTGCCCAATCTGATGTATTTGCCAGAGTTGCATTCAACTCCAAAGAAAGCACTCCGGTAGCAGCAGAAAATGAACCTGAATACTTAACCGTATTATTTGCCGCTGTAGTAGCTTCACCAGAAAAACTTCCGGAAGCATCAGGTTGCACATTGGAAATCTTCACTTGATCTTCTCCCGGAACAACACCTTGCAAAACAAGCTCCATATTGCTACCATCCACAGCACTCAAAACAGCCGTTTTCCCAATCATTACTGAACCGCCATATTTCAGTGCCAGCTTTTCTCCATTGTAAGTACCTACATATAATCCCAATCCAGAAGCTTTCATATCAACTTTGATAGATCCATCTAAATAAACAATGCCGCTTACTTCAACAGTCATAATTGCCGGAACGCTTGCAGCTTCTTTCGTTATGGCTGGAGCTGTATTCAATTTTGCAGTACCTGCAAAAATAAAAGAATCACCTGATTGTTTCTGTAATTCAACATTAACAGGCACATTCTCATAACCTGGAATTACATTTTTCAAGGTTAAAATACCCTCAGATTCATTTTTAACAGACATTTGAACAGAACCAGAGGTTGATTTCACGCCATTGACAGTCAAATCAGCCTTATCTCCAGATAACTCTGTCTGAGGAATTTGCTGCCAAGTATCATCATCGTCATCACTACAAGCCGTGAATAAACTCATTGAACAGATCAATGCAAATAAATAAAATAAATTCTTTTTCATACTTTTTTGAGTACTTGTTTAGTTAATAAAAAGCTTCCAAAGAAGCTATTAATTTCCCAATTTTAAATCAAAGGTGCAAAGTAACACTTTTTAAGAATACCAGACAAGGTCTTTTCTAAAAAAAGGATGTTCTTTTTTTAAGGTACGTTTTACTAACATATTAAAGATAATCATTACTATTTTTAATTTTAATTAGCCGGGTACCGGAAACCAACTACTTTTTCCACCAATTATAATTCATTAGACTAAGGTCATACTTTCGTTATACCCAGGTTATACTTTCGCTATACAATGGTTTAACGAAAGTATAACCTGGGTATAACGAATAAATTTATGCGACCCAAAGATTAAGATCTGCCCTAATACGGCATAAAATCTTCGTCACAAGGGACTATTGTTTGCAAAAAAATGTATTCTGTTCAAACGAATCCAAAAAAAAGTTGTTATCTTTATAAAGTCAAAAGCATTTCTTATAAAGCGTATTGGCACATTAACCTCATATATAAACCTTTAAAGCATTTGATATGTTCAACTCATTTGGAAATATTCTCCGTCTTACCAGTTTTGGGGAATCGCACGGTAAGGGCGTGGGAGGAGTGATAGACGGATTCCCTGCAGGAATAGTCATTGATATGGATTTCGTCCAGGCAGAGCTCGACCGACGCCGCCCCGGACAGTCACGTATCACTACCGCCCGGAAAGAAGGTGATAAAGTGGAGTTCCTCTCCGGCATCTTCGAAGGAAAATCCACAGGCTGCCCCATAGGATTCATTGTATGGAACCAAAACCAACATTCTGACGATTACAATAATCTGAAAGAAGTCTACCGACCGTCACATGCCGACTATACTTATAAAGTGAAATATGGCATCCGCGACCACCGCGGAGGCGGACGTTCATCAGCCCGTGAAACAATCTCGCGTGTAGTAGCGGGTGCCCTGGCCAAATTGGCGCTGAAGCAGCTGGGTATACACATCACGGCGTACACTTCACAAGTAGGTCCTATCCGCCTTGAAGAAAATTATACCGCATACGACCTCGACCTGATAGAGACCAATCCGGTCCGCTGCCCCGACCCGGCGAAGGCAAAAGAAATGGAAGAACTCATCTTCAAGATAAAGGGAGAAGGAGATACCATCGGAGGAGTGGTGACTTGTGTCGTCAAAGGATGCCCCATCGGACTGGGACAACCCGTATTCGGCAAGCTCCATGCAGCACTTGGAGCAGCCATGCTCAGCATCAATGCAGCAAAAGCATTCGAGTATGGAGACGGTTTCAAGGGATTAAAGCAGAAAGGCTCGGAGCAGAATGATGTGTTCTACAACAATAACGGACGTATCGAGACCCGCACCAATCATTCGGGCGGTATACAAGGTGGAATCAGTAACGGGCAAGACATCTATTTCCGTGTAGCCTTCAAACCCGTGGCAACCGTACTGATGGAGCAACACACCGTGAACATTGACGGTGTAGACACCACCCTGAAAGCCCGAGGACGCCATGACCCGTGCGTATTGCCACGCGCAGTACCCATCGTGGAAGCAATGACAGCAATGACATTGTTGGATTATTACCTGATTGACAGAACAACACAACTATAATATTCACCCATGGAAATAAAGAAATACATCACCGAGAACGAGCCTAAAATGCTGGAAGACTTGTTCAGCCTCATTCGCATTCCAAGCATCAGTGCCAAACCCGAGCATCACGACGATATGCTTGCCTGCGCCGAACGCTGGGCACAGTTGCTGCTCGAAGCCGGAGCGGATGAAGCCCTCGTAATGCCCTCCAAAGGTAACCCGATTGTTTTTGGACAGAAAATCGTAGACCCGGACGCCAAGACCGTATTGGTATATGCCCACTACGACGTGATGCCAGCCGAACCTCTCGAACTTTGGAAAAGCGACCCCTTTGAGCCGGAAATACGCGACGGACATATCTGGGCACGTGGTGCTGATGATGACAAAGGGCAATCTTTCATACAAGTGAAAGCGTTTGAATACCTCGTACGCAACGAACTGCTGCAAACCAACGTAAAATTCATCTTCGAAGGAGAAGAAGAAATCGGTTCGCCCAGCTTAGAAAGCTTCTGCCAGGAGCACAAAGAGTTGCTGAAAGCAGACGTCATTCTGGTTTCGGACACCAGCATGCTTGGTGCAGACCTGCCTTCACTGACCACCGGACTGCGCGGACTAGCCTATTGGGAAATAGAAGTGACCGGCCCCAACCGCGACCTACACAGCGGTCACTTCGGCGGTGCTGTTGCCAACCCCATCAATGTACTTTGCCAGATAATCGGCCAAGTGACGGACGCAGAGGGACGTATCACCGTACCGGGCTTCTATGACGATGTGGAAGAAGTTCCCCAAGCCGAGCGCGACATGATAGCCCGCATTCCTTTCGACGAAGAGAAATACAAAAAGGCTATCAATGTAAAAGCGCTTTTCGGAGAGAAAGGTTACAGTACGCTGGAACGTAACAGTTGCCGTCCGTCTTTCGACGTATGCGGCATCTGGGGCGGATATACGGGTGAAGGGTCCAAGACCGTGCTCCCATCCAAGGCATACGCCAAGGTATCCTGCCGGTTGGTTCCCCACCAGGACCACCACAAGATATCCCGGCTCTTTGCCGACTACATTCTGGACATAGCGCCGGATTCAGTACAGGTAAAAGTCACTCCGATGCATGGAGGCCAAGGATATGTATGTCCCATCACCCTACCCGCCTACCAAGCCGCCGAAAAAGGTTTTGAAAAAGCTTTTGGAAAGAAACCGCTGGCAGTGCGTCGGGGTGGAAGTATCCCCATCATCTCCACTTTCGAGCAAGTACTGGGCATCAAAACCGTTCTGATGGGCTTCGGGCTCGAATCCAACGCCATCCACTCACCTAATGAGAATATACCGTTGGACATCTTCCGTAAAGGAATAGAAGCTGTTGTCGAATTCTACCTCAATTATAAATAAAACAAGAAAATCAGGATGAAAGACTTCCAAATTCAAGCCATCGGCCTGATGTCCGGCACTTCCCTTGACGGGCTGGACGTATGTTGTTGCACTTTCCGGCAGCAAGCCGGAAAATGGTCTTTCCACATAGACTGTGCAAAAGGCTATAGCTACCCCGACGCCATGAAGCAGATATTGGGTACCGGTGCACAGACAATGAGTGCTTTGGAGTTCATCACTTTCCACAGCTCCTATGGAAAGTTTCTCGGTGAACGTGTCAACGAGTTCATGCAAGAATTTGGAGTCCACCCCGATATTATCGCCTCCCACGGGCATACCATCTTCCATGAGCCTCAAAAGAGAATCATGTACCAAATAGGTGACGGAGCCGCCATTGCCGCTGAAACCCGTATACCTACCGTTTCGGATTTCCGGCGGCTGGACATCATGCTGGGTGGGCAGGGTGCTCCACTCGTACCTATTGGCGACCGGTTGCTTTTTGCCGACTACGACTTCTGTTTGAATATCGGCGGATTCTCCAACATCTCATTCGAGCAGGACGGGCGGCGCATCGCTTTTGACATCAGTCCGGTGAATTACGTCATCAACCATTACTGCCGGCAAATAGGATTGGAATTTGACCGTGACGGCGAGATAGCACGGCAAGGCAACATCTGCCAAGAACTGCTGGACGAACTGAACGGAATGGATTTCTACCATCAGTCCGGACCGAAGTCATTGGGACGGGAGTGGGTGGAAACGCTGGTATATCCCATGCTCGAGCGTTATGGCTTGAGTATGGAGAATATGCTACGTACCTTTTACGAGCATGCCGCCTGGCAAATATCACGCATCATCACCGCCCGCCCCTTGCCCGATGGTAACGGAAAACTGCTGATTACCGGTGGAGGTGCATTCAACAAGTTCCTCATAGAACGTATCGACGCCTTGTGTCCGTGTGAAATCGTGATTCCCAGCCGGCAAATCATAGAATACAAGGAAGCCCTAATCTTTGCTTTCCTGGGTGCCCTCTATATGGCGG
>ERZ779851.2122-NODE-2122-length-15840-cov-2.870383_pt1 | contig 15840 bp, 14 predicted proteins | sample MGYA00511094_ERZ779851 | MGnify/ENA primary metagenome ERZ779851 (study PRJEB29588, sample SAMEA2155512) | human gut metagenome | biome: human gut; feature: human-associated habitat; material: faeces | place: Denmark | collected 2008/2010 ...
CGATCTCGTCAACAGCCGATACTGGGACGAACGCGACGGCTTCTATTATGACATAGCCGTTACCGACGGCAAGCCTTGTCGCGTCATGACTCCCGCCTCATTCTGGGCTATGCTTGCCGGAATTCCCGACACCGCAAGAGCAGCGCGCATGGTTGAACATCTGCGCGACGCAGGCGAACTGGGAGGCGAACGCCCGTGGAACTCCCTTTCACGCAACGACGCGGATTTTGACTCTATCTCAGGTAATTACTGGCGCGGAGGCATCTGGCTTCCTACAGCATACATGGGGACCAAAGCACTTGAACGCTACGGCTACACCGCTTTGGCCGACTCTCTGGCTGAACGCGTGGTCAGGATGCAGGCGCGTGTGCTTCATGACATGGAGCCTCATACCATCTGGGAGTGTTATAATCCGTCGGCCGACGGCCCCTCGACCGAACATGGCCACCGCGTGAGGCAGGAATTCTGCGGATGGTCAGCCCTCGGTCCGATCTCGCTCATGATAGAGAATGTGCTCGGATTCCGCCGTGCAGATGGCCTTGAGCGCACTCTGACATGGGATCTCAAGAAGTCGAAGGGTACTCACGGGCTGCGACACCTTCGCTGGGGCGACATCGACGCGTCGCTTGTCTATGACGCGCCCTCACGCAAAGTCTCCATCTCGACCAACCGCCCCTTCACCCTCATCCTCAACGGACAATCCCACTCAATTCCCGCCGGAGCCTCCCTCCTCCCCGGCCCGTTCTGACTTCAAATATGTATATAATTCCGTTTCCGGGAATTCTTTTAAGCAAATTAAACATTTCAACGTTAAAAATTTGCACGATATAAAATTAATTAATATTTTTGCCCAAACTCACCGGCCCGGAGGGGTTTAGGTGGGCGGACATATTTTTAAAGACGTTTACCGGCGTTCACTTCCTGTTTCGAACTTCGCAACTTCAAAACCAATCGGAAGAGACGGCAACTGTAAGCGTCCACGGCAGGTGCTATATGTGCTTGATGTATATATATCATCCATGGCGTGGGCTGGCTGAGTTGCTTATCCTGATTGGTGGGCAATGCGAAGGCCTCGAAACAAGGATGAGCTAAAGTACAGACTCCCACGTCTTTTGTTTTATCCAATGCCCGACTGAGGGAGACTGCAAGGGCTCACATTTCTTCAATGAAAAGTCATTTATTTATTGCGCTGTCCATTGCAGCCACCGGGATTATCATTCTTGGTTCATGCAAGACAAAACAGCAGCCTCCCACATTGGCTCAGGAAGAATCAGGACTGAACATCACCAAGATCACCGATGAAACGAAAGGCGTGATTCAGGACCCGACAACTTCCTATTTCGGTGGGATGCAGGGAAAAAGCCGAGGCTCCGGCATGACATGGGGTCTCGTCAAAGGATTGGATGTATCTCCTAACGGAGAAGAGATAGCCTATCTCGCCCGTATGAACAACCAATCGAACGTTATGGTCCGCAAATCGGCTGCCGGAGCAGGGGGGGCAGCCACTCAGCGCACATTCCGCAATGTCGGAAGTTTCTCGTGGGGCAGCGATGGAAAATTATATTTCGCTGATGCTACCAACGGGCAGCTTAAAATCTGCACAATCAATGCCAAGACAGGCTCACTCATGAACCAGCTCACTTCAAACAGCAGCGATAACTGTCCTGTATTAAGCAAAGACGGAAAGAAACTGTTCTTTACTCGATATGAAGGCAAGAACGATTATTCGATATGGAGCTATGACATCAAGACCGGAGAACTGACCAATTGTGCGCGTGGTTTTCAACCGGAAGTAATTCCAGGGACAAACGATGAGTTCTTCTGCGTAAGGAATTCCACTGACGGAAACAGTGAGATCTGGCGCGTCAACTTTGTCAAAGGTCAGGAAACATTAGTGCTTTCCGACAGAAATCGCGGCTATACTTCTCCTGCCATTTCTCCCGACGGTAAATGGCTTCTCGTTGTCGGTGACACCCGTTCTACGGTTTATGACAAAAAGAATCTTGACATATTCGCCGTTCGTACAGACGGCTCCAATCTCATTCAATTGACCTACCATCCTGCCAATGATGCTTGTCCGCAGTGGAGCGCTGACGGCCAGTCAATTTATTTCCTCTCCAATCGCGCCAATGCCGACAATAGCTACAATATCTGGCGCATGAATTTCCGCTAAAGCACAACGATTTAAGCAATTAAAGGTTTTTAAGACTAAACACTACTAATAATCAATATTATGACAACAAAAGCTTTGAAATGGGCATGTTTGCTTTTTGTATTTCTCACACTGCCATTCGTATTCACTTCCTGTGGAGATGACGATGAACCGAACTCATCTCCCTTAATTGGCATGTGGGTAGATGAAAATCTTTACTTCGTCAAGTATAATAGCGATGGGACAGGGTATGATGGTGAATTAAATGATAACGAGACCATCGATTTTATTGATGAAAATTTCAAATGGTCAACTGACGGCAATAAATTGACTATTATTTGGGAAGACTCAGGAAAAGACGAATTCACATATGAAATTAAAGGTAACATTCTCAATATATATGAGCACAGTGGAAACTCATCTTGGTTAGATAATAGTTATAGAAGAGTTAATTAATTTATTAAATATCTTTTCAATTATGACAACAAAAACTTTGAGATGGTCATGTGTGCTTTTTGTATTTTTCACACTGCCATTTATATTCACTTCCTGCGGAGATGATGATGACAATCCATCCGATAATGCTTCATTATTAATAGGCACATGGGAGTATCATGATGATGGAGAAACTGGTGTAATAACATTTTCAACGTCTGGAGATTTATCAATTGCCATCTATTATGAAGGCGAAGAAACAGATAGTGGATATGGAACGTATAAAGTTTCGAACAAAAATATCAATGTTAGAATCATGTGGAGTGAAGATAATGAAGATGACGAATGGGAAACCAGTTCCTATCGAATTATTTCGCTTTCCAAGGACGAATTAGTCATGGATGCAGATGATTTTGGAGGAGTACAAACATTTTATAAAAGATAAATTACCTAATGACAAAGACAGTTTTAAAATTTGCGAGCGTACTATGTATATTATTAGCGCTGCCTATTATGTTCACTTCATGCAGTGACGACAACGAAGATAAGACAGAAATAGAACAAAGCCTTGTAGGAAGTTGGCGAGCAAGCGATGGTTATTTTCTAAAGTTCAACAATAACGGAACCGGATATGACGGAGAGATGAGCTCTAGCGGAACAGTTATTTCAATTGATGAACAATTCAATTGGAGCACGTCCGAAAATCAGCTAACAATTATTTTTGAAAGCTCTGGCAAAGACGTTTATATTTATAATATAAACGGAAACACATTACGTCTATCGCAGGGAAGCTACTCAAGAGATTTTAAACACATCAATTAATCATATTACCAGGCAAAATGATACGAAAAAACTATCTTAGACTTATATTCTCATCATTATTACTTGCATTAACAATGACTGTTACATCATGCGGAGATGACGAGTCCGACTCACCTCTTGTTGGGACATGGGAAGGCGATGGAATGGTATATTGTTTTAATTCCGACGGAACCGGTTGGTGGGATTATTCAGAAGACAACGGAGCTTCAGAGTTCTCACGAGGCAAATCAAATTTCACATGGACAACCAATGAAATTCAAATTTTCGTAAGATACGACGGGTCTGGTAATAGCCACGCTGGAAACAGTATGAGTTATTATGAAGTTGACGGTAACCGCCTGACATTATATTATGAAGATGGCGAATACCGCGGAACTTATTATCGTAAATAATTAACAACTACCACTATGAATAACTTTAAAACGTTAGCGATCACTCTATGTTTGATTATTTCATCTTCCAGTGTCGCGTCCGGACAAACTTTTGGAGACATAACGCCAAATAATTTTTCAAATGTTTACGTAAGCTATGATGCGCAATTCAATCATTTTGGCGATGGATTCTATGGTTTAGGGTTCGAGACACTTCAAGAAAACGGATTTGGTGGGACGTTCTCAGTTCATGGGAACTGGGGACTTGAGCCAAAAGGATCCAAAGGACAGCTTATGTTCAAATTCGGTCCTCAATACGGTTATGTCTTACACCCCAATATCATGGTCAGCGCAGCCCTTAGAGGTTTTATTTATACTTATGATAAGAAGAAAACCAACTCAACTTCTACTGATCAAAAAGTCAACGGAGGTATTACCCTCACACCAAAAATTCACCTAAGATATGAAAAATTTGTTTTAGGAATTGGATATGAGTTTGGCTGGCGAAATAAACTTGGCAAATTGGCTCATAATGCTAACATCTCTGTTGGATACGATTTTTAATTTATATTTTCAACTGCCATCTTAATTAGGGATGGCAGTTGATTTTAAGCATCCTGTCTCAGACCTTAAAACGGAAACCTTGTCCCAAATTGGACAAAATTCTATTAAAATATATCATACATATCAAACGCACAAATAATCAAGAAAATATGAGGTTAATGTATAAGTTATATGCGGTTGTTATGCTTCTGACTTTTTTATGGCCGGGAGTTGCCGGAGCGCAGAGCTTGGAAGAAGTGTCGAAAGTGCTTCCGGGCGAATGGAAGTCTGATACTGTCAGCACTTTCCTCGGTTCGATTGCCTACGATTACATATTCTATCGCGACGGCACCGGCAAGGAGGAAACGTTTCACCTTGTCATGGGCGAGCCGGATAATACGAACAAGACTTTCAAATGGGTGATGGAGTCGCCTGAGAAGGTTAAACTGATTTTCAGTGATGGAGTTGTTTCAGAAAAATCGCTGACGGTCGTCAACGAGAACAATATACGATTGGGAAGCGATGAGTTCAGACGCATTGCCACAGCGGTCAACAAGTCTAAAACTCCTGCGAAAAGCACCACTACTAAACAGAAATCCACAAAGAAAACTCAAAAGAAAAGCGGAAAGAAATCGTATCGAAAAATAGCTCAGGCTTCTGTTCCGGCCGAAGAAGAATCCATCTTAACAGACAACAGTCTGAAAAATGACATTTTGAAAGCCGCTTTTCATCCCTTAGGGCTTTCACCGCAAATTTCCGACATAACAGCTGCAAAATTCGAAAATTACCTGAAGTCCGACGGATTGAAATTTTTCAGAACAAACACGGGTACGGCCGTTTCTTTTGTAATGAGCAAAGAAGCTTCCTTCGGCGTTCCGACTCCGCTCTATTTGAAAGATATAAGCTTCTACAAATCTTTCACTTCGGTGACTTATTCAACAACCATCAATGGAGCGACAAGCGAACTTACGCGACAAAACAAGGAGAAGTATGCCGCCGAACTGACAGAAGCTTTGAGGGAGGCGGGATTTCAGGGAGAGAAGATTTCGGGCGACGGAAATGAGTATTCGAAATTCCGCATCGACAAGAAGGACTATATCGTTGTGTCGGTCAATGAGTCGCCTTACAGCTGCTCGGTCGATCTCGATTTCTTTCTCCACTGATTCAGGCACAGGAAAAGCTTTCGACACAGAGGCATACCTCCGGCACGCCGATACTTGTCTGACCTTTGTCCGTGCACTCCGCTTCGCTCCATACACGGTTAGATGTTGTGCGTCCTACGGACTCCGATACAGGAACAATAACATGGGAAGGTTTGGCTTATCAGACTTAGTGGAATTAGGATAGAAAGGGCAAGAAAAGTAAGAAGAAAGAATTGTGGGAAGGGGACTTTGCGGTTTAAGGAATTGTAAGTATCTTTGCATCAAAATAAAGAACTGTAAAAATCATATTCCCCGATTCCATGAAAAAAATACTGCTTAACTGTGTGGCCTTAACGGTAATGCTGTTTGCAGGCGGTGTATCTGCGGCTCAGGCCCAGAATATCGCCAAAAAAGTGCGCAAGGCCAAAGCTATCGAAGTGACCTATCAGAGTTCATATAAGGGCAATGTCAGCCCGGCAAAGACGCTCATGACAGTGAGCGGAAATGAGGTCGTCGTTGAAAGCGCACGCGCTGCCGAAGCTCTCGCCTCCGGCGAACCGCTGAAACATCCCGTCACCAAGACCTTCATCAACTACACAGACCAGAAGGAATATCGCTGGGCAATTCTGTCCGACGGCAAAACCATATATGCAGAAAATCCCTTCACTTTCGGCAAGAACATGACCGAGGTGAAGAAAGACAAATATCTCGGGCTGGAGTGCACTGTCATGCGCACATCGATCAATTCCAACACGATCGAGATCTGGTTCACGACGGCAATCCCGTTTCGCGGCACTCCGCAACCGGGCGTAGGGGTTCCTGACGGACTGGTACTCCGCGTTGTCCGCAACGGCGACCAGGTCCAGGAAGCAACCGAGATCACTCCGCTGAAAGAGACAAAAAATGTTTTCCCTTCAACCCTCGGAGAGAAAATGGATGCAGCCCACTATCAGTACACCATAAACCAGAGCGGCGTAATCACGATTCCGGTTTTCGATCAGGCCCGCATCAATTTTGACGGCGCGAAGATTCCTGAATCGCTCGTTGGCGGTGAGATCTACAACGTGGGAGGAGGAACCATCATCCTGAAGAAAGTGAAACTCCCGGAGAAGGTTTCGGACCGTCAGGTCTTCGTTGAAGTCGTGCAGTATTCCGACGGCGATGCCTACGACCGCACCGGCTCCATCTTCATGATCCCGACGGACAAGAAACAGTCGTTTATCGACGCTATCCGCGATCTCAAATCAGTCCCCGCGTTCCATTCGGGCGACACCGACTATCACGGCCTCGTCTCCACGCCGGAATATGATGTGCCTCTCGAGCTGATGCGCTTCTTCACTGGCTTCGGAGTACGCGCCTACAACAAGAATGTCGTTCCCGGTCAGGAATGGGTCGATTCTGTCTTCTACAAGACAGAGGTCACCAACATAGCCGACCGTCTCGTCAACGAAGCCTGGATCGGCGCTTACATCGGCAACTGGGACTCCAAGGGCCACAGACTCTCACTCAAGCTCAAATATTATCCCGACGGCGAACGCCAGACCTACCGCACAATGCCTCTGTTCAACACCGTCAACTATCTCGAACAGGCCGGACAGCCTTACCCGATTTTCATGCTCAACGATTCGCTGAAAGTCAAATTCACGCTGAAAGAGCCTGTAAAGAACGCGATCCTCTACTACACCACGACCGGTCACGGAGGCTGGGGCAACGGCGACGAGTTCAACCAGAAACCCAACACCATCTATCTCGACGGCAAAAAAATCATAACATTCGTTCCGTGGCGCGACGACTGCGGCACATACCGCAACTGGAATCCCTGTTCGGGCAACTTCTCCAACGGCCTCAGCTCAAGCGACCTGAGCCGCTCGAACTGGTGTCCCGCAACAGTCACAAATCCCGAATACATCTACTTGGGCGACCTCTCGGCAGGCGAACACACCATGGAGGTCAAGATTCCTCAGGGTGCTCCCGAGGGAGGCAGCAACAGCTACTGGTGCATTTCCGGAACGCTCCTCTATTGACAGTCAAGACAAAATTTCCAATAAAAACAAAAAGGTTTACTTATGGCTAAAGCATTGGTTTCAACCGATTACAATTTTCCCGGCCAGACCGGCGTCTATCACGGCAAAGTGCGCGATGTCTATTCCATAGGCGACGACACTCTCGTAATGATCGCGACTGACCGCATCTCGGCCTTTGACGTCGTTCTCCCCGAAGGCATTCCCTACAAAGGACAAGTCCTCAATCAGATCGCCACTTATTTTCTTGACGCGACTTCCGACATTGTTCCCAACTGGAAACTGGCGACACCGGATCCCATGGTGTCGGTCGGCATACGCTGCGAAGGATTCCGCGTCGAAATGATTATCCGCGGCTATCTGACCGGCAGCGCTTGGCGCGAATACAAGAACGGATGCCGCGAACTCTGCGGAGTGAAGCTCCCCGAAGGCATGCGCGAAAACCAGGCATTCCCCGAACCGATCATCACACCGACCACGAAAGCCGATGCGGGACATGACGAAAACATCTCCAAGGAGGAAATCATAGCCCAGGGAATCGTATCGGCTGAGGATTACGAGAAAATGGAGGAATATACCCGCAAGCTTTTCGCACGCGGCCAGAAGATGGCAGCGGAAAAGGGGCTCATTCTCGTTGACACGAAATATGAATTCGGCAAACACGACGGCAAAGTCTATCTCATCGACGAGATCCACACCCCCGACTCATCGCGCTATTTCTATGCCGAGGGCTACGAGGAACGCTTCGAGAAAGGCCTTCCCCAGCGTCAGCTTAGCAAGGAATTCGTGCGCCAATGGCTTATGGACAACGGCTTCATGGGACAGGCAGGCCAGAAAGTTCCGGAAATGACCCCGGAAATCATCAAGACAATATCTGACCGCTACATAGAGCTCTACGAACACGTAACAGGCCAGGACTTCATCAAAGCCGACGAGTCGAATCTTAAAGACCGCATCGCCGTCAATGTCCTCGACTGCCTCCAGCAACTCTCACGCTGACGTGGACTGCGAGAACATCACCCCCTACGGCGAGGAAAACCGTCCGAAATCACAACAGGTCGAAGCGATGTTTGACAACATCGCTCCGGCCTACGATTTCATGAACCGGGCCATGTCGTTCGGTCTCCACAGGCTTTGGCTGCGGAGCTGCCTCAAGCGAATCCGCAGGAAATCTCCGGAGCAGCCCTGGCTCGACGTGGCAACCGGCACCGCCGACGTAGCGATCAGTCTGGCCCGGCTTGACCCGGCGGCAAAAATAACGGGCATAGACCTCTCGGAAGGGATGCTCATGCTCGGGCGCCGTAAGGTTAGCGAAGCGGGGCTGAGCGACAGAGTGGAGCTGTTGAAAGCCGACTGCCTCTCGCTTCCGTTTGCCGACAACTCGATGGGACTTGTCACCGTTGCCTACGGCGTGCGCAACTTCCAGCATCTCGACAAGGGGCTGAGCGAAATGGCCCGCGTCCTGAAACCCGGAGGAATGCTCGCCATAATCGAACTCTCCACCCCCACATCACCCTTGGTGAAACCCCTATATGACATATATACGCGCCACATTATTCCTTTCATGGGCCGGATGGTCTCGAAAGACGTGCGCGCCTACAGCTATCTCCCCGAATCGATAGCCGCAGTGCCACAGGGCAGGGATATGACACGACTGATCGAAAGCGCAGGGCTGACGGATGCCGACCATCATCCGATGACATTCGGCACATGCACAGTATATACTGCTTTCAAGAAGTCCCGACAATAGCAAGACACATAAACCATACTTAACTGCAAAACATAATGAAATCATCTAAAATCCTTCTTGCCATGGCCATAAGCCTATCAGCTTCAGCCGCTTCGGCACAGGAGCATCTGAAAAGTCTCGATCCGAAGCAGATTGACAACTCAATTGCCGCCGGGACAGACTTTTACCGCCACGTCAACGCAAAGTGGCAGAAAGCCAATCCCCTCACAGCCGAGCATGCACGCTATGGAAAATTCAACGTGCTTTCCGACACTTCCGAACAGCGCGTCAAGGACATCGTCCTGAATCTCGCCGGCCAGAATCCCAAACCGGGCACTGTGGCTTTCAAGGTCTCGACAATCTATAATCAGGCCATGGACTCAGCGCGACGCAACGCCGAAGGAGCCAAACCGATCCAGGCCGATCTCAAAAAAATCGAGAATACCCCCCACGAGGGCATGGAAGACCTCTTCCTCTGGATGCACACCAACTACGCCAGTCCGTTTATCTCGGCCGGCCCTCAGGAAGATCTCACCAACTCCAACGTCTATGCCATGTATGTCGGCGGTCCGGGCCTCGGTCTCGGCGACCGCGACTATTATCTGAAAAACGACAAGCGCAACAAAGAAGTGCGCGATGCCTATCAGAAGCTCATTGTCAAGCAGATGATGAACGCGGGCTACAAGAAGAAAGACGCCCAGCGCATCATGAAGAACGTCATGAAAATAGAGACGGCAATCGCCGATTCGACATGGACCCGCGAAGAGAGCCGCAACATTCCGGCCCAATACAACCCGCGCACCTTCGCCCAGCTCAAGAAGATGTATCCCGCCTTCAACTGGGATCGCTTCTTCATCGAGACAATGGGCATTCCCTCGCCTGAGAATGTGATCGTCACCACCATCAACACCGCCAAGAAAGGCAATGACCTGATGGCCTCGCTCACCGACCGCGAGATCAAGGACTATTATCTCTGGAATTATGTCAGCCAGGCTGCCGGTCGCCTCTCCGACGATTTCACCGACGCCGCCTTCGAGTTCAGCAAAGTCATGAGCGGAGTCGAGCAGCAGCGCCCGCGCTGGAAACGCGCTCTCGGCGCAACTGAAGGGGCCATGGGCGAAGCCGTAGGTCAGCTCTATGTGGAGAAATACTTTCCCCAGTCATCCAAAGACTATATGATAGGTCTCGTCGAGAACCTGCGCACCGCTCTCGGCAAACACATCATCAACCTCGAATGGATGAGCGACGACACCAAGCTCAACGCAATCAAGAAGCTCAACGCTTTCACGGTCAAGATCGGCTATCCCGACAAATGGAAAGATTACTCCACTCTGGAAATAGACCCCAACCTCTCATACTACGAGAACATGCACAATGTCAGCATGTGGCATCAGAAAGACTACTACAGCAAGTGGGGCAAACCGGTTGACCGCACCGAGTGGGGCATGACTCCTCAGACCGTCAACGCCTACTATAATCCTCTTGCCAATGAAATCGTGTTCCCCGCCGCCATCCTTCAGGCGCCCTTCTTCGATCCCGAAAGCTCCGACGCTGAAAACTACGGCGGCATCGGCGTTGTTATCGGCCACGAGATGACTCACGGATTCGACGATCAGGGACGTAACTTCGACGCCAACGGCAACATGGCCAACTGGTGGACCGCCGAAGACGCCGAGGCTTTCAACGCCCGCGCCAAGAAACTCGGCGAGCAGTTCGACGCTGTTGAAGTGCTTCCCGGCCTCCACGCCAACGGAACTTACACCATGGGCGAGAACATCGCCGATCAGGGCGGTCTCCGTGTGGCAATGACCGCCTTCCTCGACTCCCAGAAGAAAAAAGGCGTTGATGTTGAAAAAGTAACCATCGAAGGACTCTCGCCCTTCCAGGTGTTCTACCTCAACTATGCCAACCTCTGGGGCCAGAACATCCGCGACGAGGAGATCCGTTCGCTCACAACCGGCGACGTCCACTCTCTCGGCGAGAACCGCGTGAATGTCACCCTGCGCAATTTCGAGCCCTTCTTCAAGGCATTCAACATCACGGAAGGTCAGCCCATGTTCCGTCCCGAATCGGAGCGCGTGATCATCTGGTAATATAACATACTGCCAAACCACCTACAGCGGCCCTCTCAGAAACCGAGCGGCCGCTGTTTTTTTTATTTTGCTGATTGACAAATAAATACTATCTTTGCAGAAAATATCACATATTGTATGTCACGACTCACTATATTCATCTCATTTTGCATTATTCCTGCATTATTCCTTTCTTGTCATTCTTCATCGGATTCTCTTCTTGATGAAGCGGAATCCATAATGGAAATATCTCCTGACAGTGCTTTGAACTCCATTAACCAAATAGACACTTCACAACTGTCAACAGCAGGGCAGAAGTCACGCTACGCGCTTCTTTTGACTCAGGCCAAAGTCAAAACACGCAATATGCCTGATAACGACACCATTATCAGAAAAGCCTTAAATTATTATAGTCTGCAGGGTAAAAGTAAGAACCTGATGAAATCACTGTTTTACACCGGCTACATTGCCAAAAACACAGGGAAAATCACAGATGCTTTCAATCTCGGACTTAATGCTCGAGACATTGCCATTGAATATAAAGACAGTTATTGGATTGCAAAAACCTCCGAACTCATCGCAGATATACTCATGGTTTCCTTTCAGGATTCCGCTGCATTACCATATAGGGATGAGGCTATTGAACATTATCGCAGATCAGGCAGAGAATTGAACCGTTTATACGCTACCTTAGATCTTGGGATATCATATTTTAATATTCAAGACTACTCCCGATCATCCGAAATTTTAGACAGTCTGGCCAAAGAGATTCCATTAAGCGACAGCACTGAACTATTGATGGTAGATTGTCTTTCCGAGCTCTTTACAATTTATAAATCAATTGGGAATAATACGAAAGCTGACAGCATACTGAAAATCATGGAATCCCGTTCAATAGAGCCGGTCTATACTTTATCGGAATCAGCATGGCTCGCAAAAGAGGATTTAACCGATTCCTCATATCTTAATTTTGAAAAAATCTTCGCCGGATTTCGCTTTTCTTCTCTCACTACTCAAGAGAAAGCAAACTATTATCACACTAAAATACTTTATTTCTCTAAACACAACCGCCTTGATTCGGCGATTTATTATTATAATAAAATATTTGAAACCCAGAACAATGCTTTAGATGAAATGATTGTTAATTCAGTGGTTACCGCCCAAAAAAGGTATTACGAAATTAAAGCATTCGAAAATTCCCTGAATAGAAAGAGAGATAAGAAGATATATCTAATTGTTATCATATCTCTACTTGTCATCGTCACTTTAACGGTATTCATTTTCCGACAAAAGATTAAACTGAAAGGTGCCGAAATTGAAGGGGTAGCTCAAGATATTATTCTGTTGAATCAACGTCTTAAATCAAAGCAGAACAAAATCAGAAGCCTTACCAGAGAAAAAGATATAGCGAAAAATCTTGTCCATGAACATTTCATTGGCAAATGGATGTTTTTGAACAAAATCTGCAATGAGTATTTTGATAAAAATGATTCTGACATTTCAAGAAAGATTATGATATCTCGTATTGAAAAAGAAATAAAGGCTTTAGGTTCAGCAGAAAATCTAAATCAGCTTGAGGAGTCTTTAAATCAAAACATGAATAATATAATCGCTAATTTACGGGACCAATTACCAGAAATAAAAGAAGATGATATAAAACTGCTCAGTCTGATTTATGCCGGTTTTACATCAAAATCAATCTGTTTTATCAGGGGTATGACATTGAACAACTATTATGTCAAGAAGAAAAGGATTCGCGACAAAATACTTTCCAGTTCAGCGAAAGACCGTGATTTATTCCTTTCTCATCTTTAACTGATCGAAATAAATCCCGCATATCATTCTTTTTTGTCTTACATCCCCTCGATCATAACTATTTAAAAACCAATTTATTGACATCAAACAGAAAATCATCTGCCTTAATAAGCAACCAGCCAAACGGCAATAACATACTGTCTATAAACACCTTACGCCCGACATTACTGTAAGGTAATTATATCAATGCAAAATTGGTGATAAAAATTAGTTCATATTACTTTTGCGACAACTAATTATTGTAATTATCCATCACGTTTTTGATTTTATGTCTTTGTAAAAATAAACCACTAAAATCCGACTATTTATGAGAAAGAGCATTTTGTTAGTGATAAGTTCTGTTTTATGTTGTATTTCCGCTATCGCAGAGGTGCCGGTTGAGGTGCAGCGGGTGGAGGGTGAGCTGCGCGTCGGTCTGACGGCTCCGTTGGGCGGATTTCATGGCGGAAACGCTACTGTCGGTCCGGCTTTCGGTGTCGAAATCCGTTACAATATTCCGAAAAGTTCGTGGGACATGGGATTTCAGATCAATGCGACGACAGCCGTAAGAAAATTCCACTCATCAAATTATACCTACGAACAGAGCAACCGCTCGGTCAACTACCTATTGACCGGAGACTACAATTTCGGCCAGGGAAAGAAAGTCAATCCATTCGTGGGAGCCGGATTCGGCCTCAATTTCTATGACGCCATTGATGATGTGGTTTATGACGGCTCCGGCAAATGTTTTACGTTCGCTCCGAGAGTCGGAGTCGAACTTTTTCATCATCTGCGCCTCACCCTGACTTCCAACATCACCCGCACCGGCTATTCCAACATAGAATTCACCATTGGCGGCGTAATAGGCGGCCGCCCGAAAAAACGCTGAACAGCAATGAAATGCCTGCGCAGACAGGAAGCTCCGTCGTCAATGGCGGGGCTTTTTCCATAATAGACCTTTATTATCACAAAAAAACATAAAAGTTCTCCTCCCGCAAAACATTCTGACCTTATTATATCTAATAAATTATATAAAAAACAAATGAGTTTTAATTTTATGACATATATCATATTTACTACAATCTATTGTGAGTAATTTTGCAGTCGATTTAATAGGATTATTCCATAATCACACGAATTTCAAGGTAAAAACAATGATAACAAACAGAAAAATGAATCGAAACATGCTGAAAACCGCGTCGGCCCTCGCGCTCGGCGCAGCCTTTACCCTGTCGGTAACATCATGCGGATCCAAACAGGACCAGCAGCAGATGCCCGACCCTCAGATCGCTGTCATGCAGGTGACTCCGTCGAGCGCCAGCAACGCCGCACAATATCCGGCTCTCATCAAGGGAAAGACCGATATTGAAATCCGTCCCCAGATCTCAGGATTCATAACCAAAGTCCATGTGGATGAAGGACAGCATGTGAAGAAAGGTCAGGTCCTCTTCACCATCGACCAGGTGCAGTATGAGGCAGCCCTGCGTCAGGCACAGAGCCAGGTAGCCAACGCAGCAGCAGCCGTGAATTCGGCGAAGACACGTGTGGCCACAGCAAAAATGACCGCCGACACCAAGCGCGATCTTCTTAACAAAAACATCATCAGCCAGTATGAATATCAGCTGGCCGACAATGACCTCCAGACCGCCAACGCAGCCCTCGCACAGGCAAATGCAGCCCTCGCACAGGCAAACAGCCAGGTAACCATCGCAAAGAAGAATCTTGCCTACACCGTGGTCACTTCACCGAGCGACGGCGTGGTCGGCACTATCCCCAGCCGCGAAGGTTCACTCGCATCGCCCTCTTCAATGGAACCTCTGACCACGATCTCGGACAACAACGATGTCTATGCCTACTTCTCCCTGACCGAGAAAGATCTTCTCGATCTGACAGAAGGCGGCCAGCGCTCGCTCGCACAGGCCATCCAGGCCATGCCTGAAGTAACTCTTCGACTGGCCAACGGATCGGAATATCCCCTCAAGGGCAAAGTCGCAACCGTCAACGGCCTCATCGACACTTCGACAGGCGCTGCCAGCGTGCGTGCACTTTTCCCCAATCCGAGCGGAATGCTCCGCAGCGGTTCTACGGGAACAATCATGATACCGGTTTCACAGTCTGACGCTCTTGTCATTCCCCAGAAAGCCACTTTCGAGCTTCAGGACAAGCGCTTCGTCTATACTGTCAACGACAGCAACAAGGTTGTCACCACCCCCATCACCGTTCAGGAAATTTCCGACGGACAGAACTTCGTTGTCACTTCAGGCCTCAAGGCTGGCGACCGCGTGGCCATCGAAGGCGTCGGCTCGAAACTCAAGGACGGCATGAAGATTGTGCCTGTCGATGCAGCATCACAGCCCCAGCGTGCAGCAGCCGCAGAGAAGCCGTCAGCAAAATAAAGCCATTCAATCCCTTTCTCCACACACTCCCCTCTCCGATTTTGTCATAAAAGAAGAAATTAAGTGATTCAAAAATGAAACTTGATACGTTTATAAACCGGCCGGTGCTTTCAACGGTGATTTCTATCTTCATCGTGCTGCTCGGTCTCATCGGACTTGTGTCGCTCCCGATCACGCAATATCCGGATCTCGCGCCACCGACCATCTCGGTAACCACAACCTATCAGGGAGCCAACGCACAGGCTGTGCTCAACTCCGTGATCGCACCTCTTGAAGAGTCGATCAACGGCGCCGAAGGCATGACCTACATGGAATCGACCGCCACCAACACCGGATCGGCCACCATCAATGTATATTTCAAAC
>ERZ779851.2141-NODE-2141-length-15706-cov-14.504441_pt1 | contig 15706 bp, 20 predicted proteins | sample MGYA00511094_ERZ779851 | MGnify/ENA primary metagenome ERZ779851 (study PRJEB29588, sample SAMEA2155512) | human gut metagenome | biome: human gut; feature: human-associated habitat; material: faeces | place: Denmark | collected 2008/2010 ...
ACACAAAACTTTCACAAAACTATCACATAAAAAACGGCTGTTTGTGGTAGTATATATAAAGAAAGAGGACAAGAAAATGACATTAGAAGAACTGTTAAAAATGCCTAAAGGCATGGATATTGAAGAATACAACAAGCTTTTAAAAAAGCAAAAGAGAATTAAAAATCGTCTAACAAGAGTAAGCAATCTTATTTATGATGAAGAATATAGCTTAGAAGTTCTAAGTGATGAGGTTGGAAGTGATAGGTACAACTGGCATCTAGAAAAGAAACAAGAACTTGAGACTGAACAAGTTAATCTATTGGAGCAATTAAGAGCCATCCTATAAAGAGTGGCTTTTGCAGGAAGAACAAACATAATCACAGAAAGAATTGTGGTTGATTAGTATACATCCTTATTTATCCGGTTTGAGGGATACCGTATAATCCCTCTTGAAATATAAGACATAAAGAAATTGGAGGAAAAAGAGTATGTCAGCATTTGAAAAGTACAACAAGAGAGGTACAAGAGTATTTGATGTAGATTTGAAAGGAATCACAACATGGCACAAAGCAAAAGATTTATGTGGTAGAACTATTCCAATTATTGCATTAGGTTATCACAAATCAAAGAATCCATCTTATGCAGATAGCGTTTTTGCAATCATTAATGATCATGAGGGTATCAATCTACCATCATGGCATAAAGATACATTTCAAGCTATCCTGCAGGATGAAGAAGCAGTAAAAGAAATCAAAGACGGTAAGATTGCGATCAAGCTTGATGAAAGAGTTACAAAGAATGGAACAAAAACCGTTGATGTAACATTTGTAGAAAGCGAGTTACCATTCTAGAACAAAAGCTACCTATCGGTAGCTTTTTTTTATTTTTTATGCGGTTCGTTTCCACATATATACAGCTAAGTACGGTTGCATATTGTTGTGTGGTAAATTTTTTCCAAATCCAAAGTACATATCTGATAGGTCGTTTGTTCCACTTCCTGCGTTTAAATTACATGGATTTGCTTTTGTTAATTTAAAATGACCACTATTAGCGCTTGCGTATGTTGCTACACCTAGTGCACGGCCTTCTATTACAGGCAGTTCATTTTCTAGCAACGTGTGAGTTTCTTCACCACCGGTTGATCCTAAAGGGTATTTATCACTTGCACCAATCAAACACCGCCCTTCTGCAATGCTTATCCAAACTCCGCCCCATGTTGATTGAGGGTTAAAAGCAGGGCTTGCGCTTATGTAAATTGACCCTATAGGATAAATTGTTTTCCAATATTCATTAATAGAATTATTAATAGTTTCGTTTGCTTGTTTACGCTCGTTTGTTTCCTGCGATAACTTCTGATTGATAGAATTATCTGCGCTAATACGAGCAGATCTTTCTGTAGCGATTGCACTGTTAACATTTTCGATATCTCCGGTTCTTGCGTTAACTTCAGCATCAATATTATTCTGTAAAGTAGTATCAGCATTTTCGCGATCTTCGGTTTCTTTATTTAGATTTGTAGTTAATGTTGCATCACCGTCTGTTCTAGCCTTAATTTCATTATTAAGGTTTGTTGTTAACGTAGTATCTGCATTTTCGCGTGCAGTTTTTTCTGCGTCAATATTACCTTGCAGTGTAGTATCTGCCCTTTCGCGATCTGCGATTTCTTTATTTAGATTAGCGGTCAATGTTGCATCACCGTCTTTTCTAGCCTGCACCTCATTATTAAACTGTTCTCTTGTAACATCTCCACCGCCGGTTCCACCACCACCGCCGAAATCTACTGTTTCAACAATTTTGTCTGCGTATGTCTTAGTAAACCACGCTAAGGCTTCAACTGAATTTGTATTATCTCCAACAGTGTCGGAAATATTAACTACTGCATATTTTGTATTTTGTAATTTCAACTCTTTATTTGCCATAACATTATCCTTTCTTATTGTTCATTTAATGCGTTAGTGATAGAAATACTGCTCAAAGTATCCGCGTTATCGCCTGTTATATTCCAATTCCATCTAATCGAACCGGCTAAGTTATTTTTTATAATGTTATCATGCCTTTCACGTGCGTTTGCTTCTGCATCAATGTTAGCTTGTAATGATGCATCTGCTTTGATTCTTTCGTTTACTTCTTGAAGAAGTCTTTCACTGTATCCGTCAATAACGTTAGCCACTTCATTTAAGCATCCAATAAGTTTATTCATTTCTTCATAATATGATAATGAATCATCATATACCTGCGGAATAACGATATTTGTTAGCCACTTGTCTGTTATCTGTCGGATATAGTTATCATCAAAAATATCAGTTTTATTTGCCATAATATTTACCCTTTCTAGAATAGACCCATGAATAGCGGTTCTAATTCTTCTATGATCATTTTATCAATATTCATGTAACCGTTCAACAGTTTATTATATTCATCAATATAATTGATACTGCCATTATTGCCAAGAATATGTTTAATATATTCATTTGTAGTATTCGCAGTTGATGCATTTGTTGTTTTTCCATCTGTTTTGTTTTCTGTGTTTGCAGTGCTTGAAGATGTATTTTCCGTTGTTGCGTTACTTGCCTGCGTTGTTTCTCCTTTATTGTGAACTGCACTGCTTAAATATTTATTCTGTTCAAGTCCACTTAATCCACCTTGTGGTGTATCGTTTGCCGTCTGCCATGCATCACTTGAACCACTGCCGTTATTTGTTGACTTTGTATTACCTGTTGAACTTCCGGTATTCTTGCTTGTATCTGTTGATGTATTTGTTGAAGTTCCGGAAGTAGTTGATTTGCCGGTATCGTTTCTTGTTTCTGTCAAATCAACATTTGAAATCAGTTTATCAATGATTGCGTCATATGTTTTATACAGTAAATTGTATTTTGGCATGATCTCGGCAAGAGTTGTATTAAGTTTCAGTTTCCAAAGTGCAAACGTTTCAAATCCAATTTCACGCGTATAATAAGATCGCAGTATTTTCTGTTCCAGAACAGGCTTATAGTCAATGTTGTATGTGGTCCAATAATCATCAAAGATTTTTGTTTTAGCGCTTGCGATCATATCTTCAATTGGCCTTTTTTCATCTGCCAATGTTTCAACGATATACCGCACCTGGGTAGTATAGTTACTCATCTTTCTTATCCTCGCTTTCTTCTCCGTTGTCTGTATGATTTTCCTGTCTGAATTCTACATCAATATTTAAACCAAACATTTTATTGATTTCTCTGCATGCCTGCTTTCTTGCTTCTGTTGCAGAATAACGTGAAGCAAAGACACCACCCTGCATTCTGTTAACTTCATCAGACAACATTCTTTCTTTTTTCGTGACGCTGACATTTGGAATTCCAAGGAATGTTAACGCTTCATTCCATATATTTGTTTTAAGTTGATACAGTTTATCAGCTAAATAAGGCGCCTGCGTGTTCATTGCCTGTATAGAAGTAACAGAAAGATCGCTGTTACGTGAACTTCCGAAAATAAACGGTGCATTACCCTGGTATTTCTGATATAGATTTTCCATTGTCAGCCTTGTACGTTCATCACACAAGATCATAAGCGGAGTTTTCTGCGCATTTGCATTTGTACGAATGATACATTCAAGATTGTAAAGATCTTTTGAAAATTCCAACAGTTTTAATTGACCGTTTGTATGAATAAGATTGTTCCATATAATTACAGAATCTTTGATTGTCCGGTTTGCCTTGTATCCGTTTGAAGCAAAAGCCTGTCGGTTGATTGGAATATTGTAATTACTCAACTGACCGCCAATTGTAGTATTCATACCCAAGTAGCCTATATCTTCATCCTTAAAGAATAAAGCAAGCCCTTTTGTGTTTAGAACTACCTCTAGAAATCTAGCATCTACCGTATCCGGCAGGTTAATCCATTTGAAACGTGAAATCGCAATTTCTAAAAGTTGCGCATAGTATGTCATATATGACATCTTGTTGCCTACCGCGGAATCAATGAATAATCCGTTATTTGTTTTTGTTCTTCTTCCCATAAATTAATTCCTTTCCACACTGTTATCAATTTCGTAATGACCAACATTCTGCAGAGTATCCCATGTTGTAATACCGTTGTCATAAATACCCTTTATCGTTAGTATATCATTATTGTTCATTTTTCCAACAATGTTGCATCCGACTGTCTTTAAATAAGAATAGTGTTTTCTATTCAGACGTTCCGGAGTGTATGAAGTATTCTGTGCATAACCGTATTTATCAAAGTACTTGTCAATCTTTTTTGCATACTCTTCTGATAGACCCCACTGTCTGAACATGAATCCGGCGGTATTTCTTGAATAATTCAATCCATCACACATTGCGTTACCGTGCGCCGTATTCGGTGTATGCTGAATATCCTGTTTCTTTGCTACAAGCATAGCGGTAGCGTTCTGATATGTATTCAAATTAGACAGGTTTGAATTTACTTCAGCCATTGATGCATTTTTCATTGCGGTGCTGTATGAATTTCTAGCGATCGTTTGAGAAGCGCCAACACTTCTGTTTGTGTTTGCAAGATCTGTTGCAAGTGTTGATGCGGTATTGTTTGCGCTTAATTCTGTACCGTACATACTTGTACCCATATTTACGGCACTGTTGATAACTCCACCAACGTTAGCGCTTAGTGCATTACCAATAATACCACTCATTCCGTTTACAGTGTTTTGAATCTGTCCGAACTGTCGGTTGTTTTCATTGATTGCAAGCGCAGTTTGATTTGATGCGTTTGCGTTTGCAAGTGCAGTATTAGCATTGATTCCACTGTTTGTTAATGCAGTACTTGCAGAAAGTGAGGCCATTGCATAGTTATTTGAAATAATGCGCTGATTAGTATCATAGTTATTTCCAATTGCATTCATTGATGCCATGTAACTGTTCTTATTCTGCGCCCACCATGCCTTGAACGCATCACCTGCAAAACTGCATGTTGGAAAAAGACTGTAGCATACAGTACTTGCATAATCAAGATTTACTCCACGATACCAATAAGGTGTAGCTGTCATCTGCGCCTGTGGGAATATAGTCGAATCAATCGCAAATTTTACTTTTTTTGACCCTCTGTTTTCGAACTGATCGAACTTGAATTCTCCACTTATTCCAAGCGTTGAATAACATTCAAGGTATGTATATGGATAACAGTATAGTTTATTATTTCTTGGCTTGTATGCATTTCCTAGATTTTCCTGCATTTCAAAATCGAGGTCCACTCTAAACGGCTGATTCAATGGTTTTGAGATATCAAAGTATGGCGCCTGGTAAAACGCAACAATTGCATCTTCCTGTCCTGCATTTCTAAAGGCATTAAGCAGTGTAACAAGATCGCTTTCTTTTCTAAGGTAGTACATAACTAAACCTGTATATACACCGCCAATCATTCCGCTATATGCGGTAACTCCGGCGCCTGTTACATTTGTTGTTGCTAATACGACCCAAGCAAGAGAACCACTTGTGAAATAGTTGATTCCCTTGATTAATCTGTACTCGTTTCCAAGTTCTAACCCCTCCGGTACTGTATTCTGAAACATGAGATCATCTTTTGAGTGCTGTCGCTCAATAAAAGTTTTCAAGAAAGAATAGTCATAACACCATGTCTGCATCACGTCAATTTCATAGTAGATCTCACTTACTTCATTTGATACGTAACTTACACCTGTAATAAATGCATAAAACCATTTATCTTCAAATGCATTATTTTTGAACATAAGATAGTTACAGTTATACAGATTTTCATATTTCAGCTCAACGCGCAGTGTTCCAAGATTTGCACGCTGATATGAATAATCTGTCAGCATGTATTTCTCAAATTTTAAAAATTCCGTTGCCTGCGTTTCTGCATCCTTATAGAAAACCGTATGTTCATATGATTTGTTTAAAGGTATATTCTGTAGAATATGTATTTCTGTTGATGGTTGTATATACATAAATTTACCTCTCTTTCTTTTTCATTATATAAAAAAGAACGGTGCAGTTCAACACCGTTCAATTTGATTAGTCTTTTGCCATATTGACAGTTGTTCCGACTGCGCTTGATGCATTGATCGTAACTTTTTCGCTGTTTTTTGCCTTTGCAGTATAACCTGTACCGTTTACAGTTGCTTTCAATGTGATTTCTTCCCTGCTTGCACTTGCAGGAATAATCAACGCGCCGTATTTGTTTACTGCAATTCCTTTTGCAGTAAGTTCCGGGGTCTGTACAAACAACGCCGTATTAGGCTGTAATGATGCGCCGTTAACGGATGCATCCAATGTTAATACTGTAGCTTCATCGCTTGTATCCTTACTCATGATCTTAGCAGTCATCGTTGCAGGAAGTGCAATATTTGCAGTATCCTTTACAAATACAACTGCATTTGCGAATGGACTGTAAGATACTGTTTTCCATGTATGGTAGAAATAATTCCAATACAGACCGCTAGCAACGTATTTTTCTGTGAATCTGTTGTTGTTGTCGTAAACCTGGAACCATTCTTCGTCAAGTAGTACGGCATTTACATCTGCTAACAATGCTAATTCCTGTGATGTAACTTCTTCAATGCCTGTGGAATTCTTACGAATTTCTTCAAAACGCTTGTTATCAAATGTTGTAAAATCATCAATTAGGAACAGTCTGCCCATAAAATCAGCCTTATCCATGTTGAATGCACTTGCCAATACATCAACGTCAAATTCAGCGTTGAATTTAGCATCCATGAAAATTACCTGTCTACTCTTTGGTGTGCTTGTGACTACACCCCGCTCGTTATAGGAATCTTTCATAAATGTTAACAGGTTTGAAGTTCCTCTAAACGCTTTTGCACTGTCCTTTGGATTTGTTCCATCACCAACAGACAATGGTTTCATCTTGCCATGTGAGATTGCCTTGATTAACAGGTACTTGAATAACAGAAATTCATCATATTCTGAAGCTGTGTAAACCTGGTCAACGATCTTTGCAATTAAATCCGTTACACCGTCAATAGATAGAAATGCCTGTTTCAGATCTTCATCTTGGATAGTTACCGGGTACATTGTGCGCCAGTTCATAATATGGAATACAGATCCAACATCCGGTAGTGTTCGTTTGAACTCTCTTTCTTCTCCCTTTTCCGGTGTATATTCTACAACTTTCGCAATTCCTACAAAGATCTCTTCAATTGTTTCTCCGAATTCAATGTATCCTTTCTTCAATACTGAATAAGGGTTATTGAATGTCGCAGACTGAACGCGAACCATTGCAATTCGGTTAACCAATGCATTGATAAACTTGTTAGCAATTGCGGGTTCTCCGTAAATTATTTGACCTACTGCCGGGATATCAGTCGCCTTTGTGACCTTAGGCACTGTATTCTGATATTCATAGCCGGCATTTTCTCGAATGACATTTAGAATGTCTAATGTTGATGCATTTAATACACTTTTCGCTACTCTCTTCATAAATTATTCTCCTTCTTTAAATAAATCTTCATAGTTATGAGGTTCTTCTTTTTCTTCTTCCTCTTCTTCCTCTTCTTCGTCTTTCTTTTCTTCTGTACCATTAAAGAAAGCGTCACGATACTTTTTTCTCCAGGTATCATCAAGAGTTTTTAATTTTTCCTCATAGTCTCCTCGAACAGCTTCTACATCTTCTTTTTCTTCAAGACTTTTAAATGTGTCACTGAAATCTTGAATCATAGTCAATGTATCATCATCTGTTTTTCCGTCTGTAAGTGTGTTCAGTTTTTCCATAAACTGCTCACGTGTTAACACTGCCATAAATTTACCTCTCTTTCTTCATTATTATAATACGATTGATTATTTCAATCAAATTTGCTAGTTTCTCCGGTAGAACGGTGGCGCCATATAATAAATAAAACTCATACCGTCTATTATTTTTTTAAATGTTGCTTCAATGGTGCAATCTCCATCACCGAATTCAAACACGGCTATTGGCTGATTTACATGATCTATACTTCCGGTTCCGTTGATTATCCATTTATTAAAGCGGTAGCCTGCCGGAATATCTGCGTAGATTGACGTGCGGTTTGTTGGATGCCCCACATAGCTATCCGCATGGCCATTTTTAACGGTTAACGTGTATGTCGGTTCCGGTGGTGCAATATTTGGATGATAAACAAATCCGATACTTGGCCCGCTTGAACTTCCTCGTCTTTTCCATCCGGTATCACGATACCGGTATACAGGCCATTCAAAAATTGTTGAACCGTAGTTTGACTCACTGCATTTTATATAACTGCCATCATCCGAAATTTCTTCCACAACTGCAACATGGCCGGCCCTGTTTGATGGCCATCCGGCAAAAACAACGATTGCACCTAACTGTGGTTCACTTCCTATTTGATAACCTGCCTGCCTTGCTTCATTTATCCAATCCCCCGCGTTTCCATGAAATGCATAAGGTGTATTTGTATTTCCGAGTTCCATCCACCGGCCTTGACAGTATCCGGTACAATTGGCCAAGACGCTACCAAGATAGGGTGATAAACCACCCCATCTTGCGCGTACGTTCGGAAAATTGTTATATCCATTCGATCCTTGTAAACCATCATTACTTCTAAACCTTAGATCATCATCACTAGGTTGTGTTGTTCTTGGTGTATAACTCATATTCTACCTCTTAAGGGTTCGCGTTTGTGATGTAAGGCGCTACACCACTGTTCAATTTACCGCCGTAAACATAACCCTCTTTACTTCCGTAAGCCACATAGTACCATACAACATTATTCAAGATCGCATAATAGCCATACCAATAAATTGCCTTATTCTTTGGAATTACTGTCTTAACATTTCCGTTACCTGGGTATCCTCGTAAATTCAAATTGACTTTTGTTGTCATTTTTTTACCATTTGCATATCTGCGGTTGAACCCTGTTGTTACTTTTCCGGACTTTGCAGGCTTTTTTGTTCCTGTTGGGCCTGTTCTAATCTTATATGCAGAAGGCAGTAAAATAAATCCTTGGAAATGTGTGTTTCCTGCATGTGATTTATAGCCGTTTCCATATTTATAGCAACGAACCATTTCCCAACGGTTGCCGCCGTAGTTACTCTGTGCAACTGTGATATGATCCTTGAAGATACCAACAACAATAGCAACGTGCCCGTATTGTGTACCGCCCCAACAGGCAACAGCACCGAGTTCCGGAGTTCGTGATCTTGTGTATCCGTCTGCGGTATACCCGTACCATTCCTTTGCGTTTCTTCTTGACAGGTTCGGGCGTTTTCCCATCATTTCATACCATGCCCCCCAACAGTAACCAACACAATTCGGCAGGCATTGACTTCCATTGATTCTAATACATTCATTCAGACCGCCATATGATTTATGCATATAATACCTGTTGTTCGTTGCAGGTGCGCTAACCCTTAATACTGTCATTTTCTCCACTTCCTTTCGCTTCTTCTGCTTCTACTGTTTTACCTGCATAGCTGTTGTCTAATGTTTGCAGTAGCTTTTGAATTCCATCCGGAACAGGGATATAATCCCTTAGATTTTCAATGCATGAATACATTTCCATTGCGATCATTGCATAAATGCACATATCACATGCATAATCAACTTTCAATACATAATCCAAACATACACCAATCAAGCACAGAATGTAATCATACAATTTCTTTAAAATTCCCTCTTTGAATTTACAGCTTTTGAGATCGTGTTCAATCACTGCTTTTATCACACCTGTGATAACATCCAACATAATTACGATTGTAAGAACATAGATCAACACCCTTTCTTCTTGAATCATCTTTAGAATTTCATTCATTATAATACCCTCTCTTTCTATTTACTATTATACATGTTACAATGAAACAAACAAGAGAGGTAAAATTATGGCATTCTATGATGGTACTAAACTGTTATCACTGAAAGATATCAACGGTAACACGCCGGAAATATTTATATGCACTTCCAACAGAAGCGCCGGAAAATCAACTTACTTCAACCGTATGGAAGTGAACAGATTTCTGAAACGTGGTGAAAAATTCGGAGTTCTCTATCGCTTCAACTATGAACTTGATGAAGTGTCTAAAAAATTCTTTTCAGATATCCAACGATTGTTTTTCAACGACTACGAAATGCTAGACAAATCTCAATCCAGAGGTATGTATCACGAACTGTTCCTCAAAAAAAAAAAACAGCGATGAAGAACCAAGATCATGTGGCTATGCGCTTTCGCTGAATAACAGTGATCAGATCAAAAAAATGTCTCATCTGTTCAGTGACATATCATCTATTATATTTGATGAATTTCAAAGTGAAACATCTCATTACTGTCCGAATGAGGTAAAAAAGTTTCAATCTGTACACGCTTCTATTGCGCGTGGTAATGGTAAGCAATCACGTTACGTTCCTGTTTATATGATCTCAAACCCTGTTTCAATTATCAACCCTTACTTTTCAGCACTTGGAATATCTTCACGTCTGAAAAGTGATACTCATTTTATGCGTGGTAATGGTTTCGTTTTAGAAAATGGTTTTAATGAAAGTGCATCCAATGCGCTTAGCGAATCAACGTTCAACCGTGCTTTTGACAATTCCTATAATGATTATATTATCAACGGTTCATATCTGATGGATTCATCTGCATTCATTGAAAAGATGTCCGGATTTGGATCCTATCTGTTCACTTTGAAATGCGAGGGAAAATATTATTCCGTGGTTGAATATGCAAAAGAGGGTATTATATACGTTAGTGATTCATATGATGAAACATTTAAAACCGTGATTGCTGTAGATGTTAATGATCATGACGTTAATTACGTTCTTCTTTCGCATTACGATACATACATCCAAAAGATCCGCTTCTTTTTTGAACACGGATGTTTCCGGTTTAAAAATCAAAACTGTAAGTCTGCGCTTATGAAACTGTTGAACTATAATCTTTATTAGATATAATAAGGATGTATCCTTAAGCGCCTAATGTAACAGACACTAGCGGAATGGCACGCATTGAATTGCGCCGTTAGTGAATCGTGTAGCCACACGCTTTACATTTACGCTTAATTCGGATATGAAAAAATGCAGATATCACTATCTGCATTTTTATTTACCTTAATTCGTATGTTGTATCAATCAAGATCATACCGCCATGAATTCTTTTCGGCATCAATTTGCCGTCAACTGTCAGCCCTCGTTTGAAGTCTGTAATATTCATTTCCCCGGTTTCCATCATATCATCTAGCTTATTCTTACAGGATTGTGGCATTCCTGCACATTTGATATTATTGTACGGCTTCTTTGGACTTCCGTCTTTGTTTTTCAACTTCTCAACAGGTACACCATCTTCATGCGTTACGTGTTCGATATATGTTTTCTGTCGGATAAAAATACCCTTGTCCCAATTGCTTTCAAGTTTCCAACAACAGAACTTGGATGGATGTACCTTGATTCCGTTCAAATTCTTCTGAAATGGTTTAAGTGCACAATGAATAGAATCAGTATCCGCATATATAAAGCCATACTTTGAATTTTCTCCATAATAATTTTTCTGCGCGCTTCTGATTGTAAAGTTTCTTGCGTAACTTGTGATCGCACTTCCTACTGCAATATATCCGGCTTTCTTATTGTGTTCTCTTTTAATGATAAACTTTACAATGTCGCTTTCACGATCTAAGAATGGTATCTGATGGCTTGAATCATCTGAAGCGCTCATTTTTCCATAAAGCGAATTGAGGAATAATTTGCTTATTGCCTTCATTGGTTTGTTGCCCTCTTCCTGCGCCTTGATTTTAAGTTTTCTGTATTTGTCGATATACATATCAAAGATCCCAACATCATTCCAAAAATAACATCCATCTAATATGACTTCATTATACACATTATAATGCTCATGGAATAATTTGTAATCTGTCTGTGTTAATGTCAGAGTTACTTCATCCGTGAACAGCTTATCTTCAACATATATTTCTTTATACTTTTTACCGTTGAATGTTAACTCACTGCTCGTAAGCATTTCCGTACTTTTGTAGAATGGATTTCCCTTTATCTGTATAAATGGCAGATATCCATCTTTGATTCTGAATGAACATTTGACACGAACAAAGTAATAACGGCTTTTTCTTGTTGCCTTATCCGGAATAAAATTCCCACTCCAAAATGATGGTTTTCCTACCGGATATACATTTCCGCTTTCACTGCTCATCATAGATGGATACAGGGAATTTACATCCGCCGTAACTCCATCTTTATAAACCCTGTTAGTTTTTTCCGGTACAACATAACACCATCCACCATGATATGATCGTCTGATATATTCATCTGCATTTTTTGCCCCGAAATTCGGAAGCAGTTCAATTTTTGTCAAATCCGGAAAATCTTCTCTGTACGAATAGAGTCCATACAGATTTTTGAATTCCGCAAGGCAACAGGATGCAATTGTAAGTTTATCATGGCCTTGTGAGAACATGAACTCCAGGCATTCTTTTAGAACTAACACGTCATTTTCAATGTAACGTTTCTCTTTTTCAGAAATGGAACATCCTGCGAAGCGCCTACCCTTGTATTCCATTTCTAGTTTTTGATGCTTTGTTCCAAAACTCTGACCTGCTACCTTCAAGGAATAAGGTATCAACTTTAAACTGTCTAGCAGTACAACAGACTTGCCACCACAAGCAAATTCCAAACGATACCACTCCCCCATGTCACTAATCACACACCGGAATTCTTTTTCTTTCAATTCCTGGTCACGATCTTCATTATATACAAATCCTTTTCGCAGAAGATAATCAATCCAAAAATATCCATCAAATTTTAAATTGTGATAATAACCTATAATACTGTAGCCATTCTCGCACCATTCTGTAAACTTTTCAAAAGTGTCCGTAATAGAATGATCTATATAGACATGATCTTGCTTATCTCCAATTTCAACGTAAGCGCTTGACCACACTTCCGTCTGTTCCTGTCCATCATATACACTTGTTTCAAAATCACATGCTAACTTGATCGTTTTGTCTTGATTATACGTTTTCATAGCTATTCATCCATTTCGTCAAACGGCGTTCCGTCTGTAGTTACTTCCCCTAATGTCTGACTAATATATGTTCCACCTTTCAGCACTGCATTGATATTTGCGAACATCTGATCTATCACTTCTTGTGACATTTCGCTAGGTTTTGTGTTCACTACTTCTTCAATAATGCTTTGAATTTCGTTAAACTGTTGTTCAGTAGCGCTATCCATCTGATCTAATATATCCAATGACTGCCACTTTAAACTCTCAACGTTGTACATTACAACGTCAAACTTTCCATTTGCCTTTCTGTAGTATAAAGCAAACTCTGATTGAAGCCCACTTATTAAATTATCAATCATATCCTTCCAATTGAAACGTGGAGGTTCCTTTGGTTTTGTTGGTTCAACAGGTTCACGCTTTTCTTTTTTGAATACACCTTTGATTTTTTCAAAGCCCTGTTTAATTCCTTTTGTTACTGCCTTTGATGCACTTCTAATTTTTTCAGTAAATCCATTGAAGGACTGTTTTATTCTATTGAAAAACTTCATATATTACCTCTCTATATCAATAAAGCGTTAGAATGTATTCCAACGCTTTTTTGTGTAACTGTAATAACTTCCCTGTTTACATCTTTCTTTCAATTTCTCTAGAATATTAATTCTTTCATCTTCTGAATACATCAACTTCATTATTACACTTTCAAGTAAATATCGCTCACACTCATAAATTTCTTTCTCTTTGTATTTACCTGTATGGTAGTATTTGCACATTTCTTTTGTGTAATCACTTATGCAATTAGATGTGATCGCGTTAGCTAACTCATAATAATTTGCGTAGTCATTCATTTTTTACCTTGCTTTCTTTCAACTCTTTCAGCTCATGATCTAAATAGCGTTCACATCTTAACAACTGTAGGTATAACTCTGTATTGTAGTTATATTTTCCTGCAAGCATTTCGCCTTTGATCTCTTCAATAAAATTAGAGATATATTTAATTTCTTCTACTAGCATTCTTGTACCTCTTTCTGCTTTATAATAAGCATTGAATAATCTGCATCAAACTTAACTTCAATAACTTTGTTGGATAGCTTTTTTACTTTCGAACCTTGAATATAGATCAGATCTGCAATGTGTCTTTCTGCATCAATCACATTTTCAAAATTATATTTAAATACATCCTCACCCTTATACTTTGATACAAATAGATAATTCATTTTAACATTCATCTTCATTTCTCCTTTTATCTCAATTCATCAATCATTTTAACCATGACGTTGTACGCCTGCGGTAATCTTGCGTAATACTGTTCATATACGTCTGTATCAATTATACGTGTTAATTTGTAACACTTCTCAACACGTGTGATTGTAATACTTACTTCCTTGCTTGACAATGAAAAGCGGAATACACAAATAATTCTGTCACTAGTCCTTCTCATAAACCTAACTCCTGCAAACTATACCATTTCTTGCTATCCATTCCCATATACATTTCAGAACTCAACGGAAAACTAGGAAGTTGACATAAATTATCACCATCATCTAAAGAAATAACGATTTGATAATCTAGACCATTAAACCATTTTCTAACACCGTTAACATGATTTCTAAACGGTCTAATCACTGTGGATAAATATGTCTTTTCAGATGCATCTAAAACAGGTTCTTTATATTCTGATAAAAGCCACTCAATAGCCTTTTGTTTGCAAACTTTGCAACTATCCGGGCATTTGCCTTTATGAAACAAATCAATAACACAACAGGTTAGATCATTTGTTTCGGAATTTAATAAGACATCTTTGTACTTCTCAATATTCTTCATACTTTATTCTCCTTTACTCTTATCTTTTAATCTGTAACCAATTCTTCTATATTCATCATAGACTGGTTTCCATATAATTTCGCATTGCTTTCTCTCATTTGGTAGAAATAATTCCATCTTATTTAATTGATCCTGCAGATGAAACGCAAACGGACAACCCTTACAACCTGTTCTATCAAAATTGAATGGTGGATAATACAATTTACACAACTTAATCTGATATTTATCTATGAACCACTGTTCAAACGCATCATTTACAACTAATAACGGATGAAACTTAACTATTTTACCACCTCGCGTTATGACACATCTAGCAATATTTGCACGTTGACCGCCCTCGGCTTTTCGCATTCCTGTCATTGCTATTTTTTTGTTGTTCTGTTTTTCCCATTCATGTATAGGCTCTTTCTTCATCTTATAACAACACTTGTCACTGATATTCAATGTAAAACTTTCATCATACTGATATAAGAGTTTCTTAGGACATTGGAACCATGAATTCCCAATTCCATCATATCCATTTTTATAGACCATCACAGATTTTGCCCTGCTACCACGTTTATATGCTCCAACTTTTAAACTATGTTCTTTACTTTTGAATGGATAGCCATATAACTCTAATGTCTGTTTTACTGATTTTGTTGGATTAATAATAACAAAACGTTCGTCATTCTCTGCTAACTCTTTCACAAAATTAACGATATCGTTGTATTCAATCCCTGTATTTATGAATACACGTGGTATTTTGTTACCTGGAATAGCTTGATCTACTAAATAGTGAAGCATAGTCGAATCTTTTCCCCCACTGAAACTAATATAGAAGTTTTCTTCTCCGTATTTATTTACTGTGGATTTGATAATTTCCAACCGGTCGAATAATAATAATTCATTTTCATTCATATATATATACTCCTGTATAAATATACTACCACAAACAGCCGTTTTTTATGTGATAGTTTTGTGAAAGTTTTGTGT
>ERZ779851.2146-NODE-2146-length-15678-cov-120.877616_pt1 | contig 15678 bp, 10 predicted proteins | sample MGYA00511094_ERZ779851 | MGnify/ENA primary metagenome ERZ779851 (study PRJEB29588, sample SAMEA2155512) | human gut metagenome | biome: human gut; feature: human-associated habitat; material: faeces | place: Denmark | collected 2008/2010 ...
CTACAACGCCCGGCTGCTGGAGTGTCTCGCCGCAGATGGCACGATAGGTCTTGGTAACACCAGAATAACAGATCATCACACCCACCACGAAGAGCGAAATGCCGATGATGGCTGTGGCAAGCGTCTCGTATTTGCCATGCCCATAATCATGGTCTTTATCCTTCGGCTTATTGCCCAGTTTTACGAATACCAGCACCACTACGTCGGTGGCAAAGTCCGTGAGCGAATGGATGGCATCGGCTATCATGGCGGCAGAATGCCCCAAGATGCCTGCGGCAAACTTCAGCACAAGCAATAGCACATTGATGATGCTGCCTGCTATTGTTACCTTGTAAACTGATCTTAATCTCTGTTTCTCATCCATCATAACATTCATGTTTTTGTATAATTGGGCGGCAAAGTTAGCTTATTTTTGTGAAAACGGAAAAGATAAGAGATTAAAAAAAATAAAAAAAGAAGAGTTCAGCTCAGAAGTTAAGAATTCAAGTTTCGCAAGTAAGCCCCACACGCCCTGAACCAACGGTCACCGGCGCGTAGCGGAATTGAAAATCGCTGGCCGAAGGGTAAAGCAAAGGTAAAGGGCAGAAGTTCATATAAGCAGCACGCCCTGAAAGGGCAGAAGCTCTTAGCCCAGGGCATCGCCCTGGGTTGTTTGGGGCGGTAACCTGTCGCCCTGTAAGGGCAAAAGCTTTAAAACTCCAGGCAATATATAAAGCTGTTGCCCTTACAGGGCGCATTGCTGATTGCCATTATACCCAGGGCGATGCCCTGGGCTAGGAGCTTTTGGGCCTTCAGCCCGTACTTGAACCACATGCGAAACTTCAGTAATATAAAAATTCAGAGTAAAAAGATGATTACAAACTTTAATCACGAACTTGCTGGTAGTGTCGTTTGAATTTGTCAGAAAAAAAATGGAGCTGTCCTCACGGGTAGCTCCATTTATTTTTCCTAATAACATTGTAAGTCATTAACTTAAGCCCACGACTGGGCTTGCCTGTTTCATGTTTTGTAAATATAGTCTTTTTATTTGTGAAAAGTATAAGACGTTTATTACTTTAACACGAATTTAACGTATCAGCCGAATTCCTTTTGTACATCGAAGCAAGGACAGGCTTTATTAGAGAACTCGTTGTGGCCGTGGACGGTGGCGAGAGGGAACTCTTCTTGCAGCTGTTCTACGAGTGCACGAAGCGAGGCTTTCTGAGCTGCCGTCCGAGTGTCCTTGGGCTTGCCGTCGGTCGACAGACCGCCGATATAGCAGATGCCGATGCTGATAGTATTGTGACCTTTGCAGTGTGCGCCAATCTGGTACTTCGATCTGCCTGCGTGTATGCTGCCGTCACGATATATCACGAAGTGATAGCCGATGCCGTTGAAGCCTCGCTGGCGATGCCAGCGATCGATGTCCTCGACGGTGAAGTCCTTGCCCTCTGTGGTGGCACTGCAATGTATGATGATTTCTGTAATTTTTCTCATGATTTTTTCTTTTTTTGATGTTATCTTTAGGGGAGTTAAGGAGTTATCGCTCCCTTCGGTCGCTGAGGAGTTAAGACAAATGTCTTGAGGAAATATTTAATGTTTGATTTCAAGTCCACAAAAGCTATTGTCTTAACTCCTTAACTCCTTTAACTCCTTAACTCCTTTAACTCTTTAACTTCTTCCCCAGCAAAACAATAACACTTGCTCCTAATACGATGATGCAGAGGTAGGCGAGGAACTTGGTGAAGGGCGTTGTGTAACGCTCTTTCTTCACCACAGGCACTTGCTTGACAACGGGGATCGTGTCGGTTCGGGTCTTATAGACTGTATCTCTGAGGAGGCGGTAACGAAACTCTGTTTTCACTCTGTCGCAAAACACCGTGTCTGCCTTGCGCTCGATACGCTGCCATCGGTCGATATAGACCGAATCGTATTTCACCTTGCTGAGCAAAATGGTGTCGTGCGTAGCGGAATGCACAGGCACGATGGCAGTAGTGTTGCTGGCTGTCCTGCAGCTGCTCAGCAGGAGGAGCAGAAGTACGAGGAAAAGCAGGAACAGAAGTTTGCTGAATACTGTTTCGCTTTCGGGTTGATTACAATATTTCGTATACATTTTTCTTCCTGTCTTTAATGGTTAATGTGATGGATTTGTTGCTTTTGTTGCATCGGTCTGCTCTTTTCAACAGTACATTATATGTCTGTTCCGAATTGATAACTAAGCCAGAGGCTCGATACTTCCCAACAATAATGCTGCCATCGGTAGAGTGAAATGGACCATTGCCAGCCCTAATTGCTGGATATTTTGCCTTTTTTCCACATTTAACCAAACTATTTATGAATAGTTTTTCACCCATAAGGTTAACATCGTATTTTCCTACTGACAGGTGTCTGTCAGGATGTTCACACGTATGACAAATACATAATCCGTCAATATACAGAGCACCCATAACTCCCCATCGACTGTAGCAATATCTGATAATTATTATTTCCATATTCTATGATTTTAATATATGATTGGTATTGGCTTGGAATTGCCAGAAATTGATGACCAACTTCCGACAAAAACCTTATTATAGAGTTAAGATTTTCTGAAAACGCCCGTCTGGTATTTGAGCAATAAGCCCTTGTTTTCTCCAGTTTTTCAACATCTGCCTGACCATAGTTTTAGTTACATTTGTACCCTTTATGGCAATACTTTGTTGTGTAGCCTGTTCGGAAGTGAAAACGGAATCTAATCGCGCAAAAATGGTGTCATTTTTACCCCGAATAACACGGGGCTTTTCAGTCTGTCCCATGTATTCTCTTGACGAGAAGGCCGCCTCGATACGTTCACGGAAGAAGTACAAGGCATTTTCCATCAGATAATCTGCAAGGACATCAAAAACAGCCAACATGGTGGGGGTTTGCGTCTTTACTATCATCTCTTTCCATAACTGAGGATTTTCCTTGAGGCGTTTTTCTGCACCTGCCAATCCATGCGCCTTGATGAGCTGTTCTGCTACCTTGCAGAGCATGATGCAGGTCATCATACGCATGGTAGAAGGACAGATACGGAAGCGCTGACGAGCTTTTGTCTTGTCATCATTTTTCATTGTTTCAAAACGTAGCTCTTCCAACCAATCCCGACCCTTTTTCTCCAACTTGGGCAGCACAATATCACCATCCATCAGCGGCAGCAGATGCGCTATCTGAAAGATTTGATCACGCTGAACGTCGGTCAGCACATACAGGTTTTCGGTGAGTGCGGCAAACGTATTGTCGGGCGTTCTTGCCACAGCTATACGGCTCTGAAAACCATCCGTATAATTGCTAACTACACGATAGAGCGCATCAGGAGTGCCGCACATTGTAACGTTCCAAAGCAACCTGTCGATATGGACATTTACGGCATCCGCACTCTTTGCCTCGCGTTCGTAACTGGTTCCGTCGTATGCCTGACGAAGCATCACAGAAAAATCACTCAGTCCAGAACGCCATTTCTGTGCTACGGTGTCAGCTTCGGGTGTAAAAGAAAATGCGTGTTTGCCTTCGGTATTTGAGAGGCGGTCGGCAAGGTTGGCGACAGTATTGTTCAGAGTCAGGATGCGAATGGGCAACTTTGGCTCCTCTGGCTGTTCCTTCTTGTTTTTCGCAGCACGCTTCTTGGCTCGCCAGTCTTCTTCCTGTTGCAAATACACCTTGTCCATCTGTTTGATTTCGCAGGTCCAGGCGTCTATCAGTGGGTCTATACTGCCCTTACCTGATGCAAAATCACCTGCCACATAGCTGATAAGATTAAGCGAGTTTTTGCGTCCGTGAATATCCACTTTCACACCAGTCGCCAGGCATCCGAGTACAGGACAAATGGCAATGAGGGCAGGCATGGCGAGGTGCGGACCTACAGAGTTGATGGAGTCCCTAATACCTTGTGGCAGAGTAGGAAGCGAGTTGTAGTAAAACAGCTCATCTTGCGCATTTGCCTCGTCCAAGGCGTTGATAGCCTCGTCGTTATCGCTGTTTTTGGCAGCGAGTAATTCCTGTCGAATAGCAGCCAGCACGTCTTTCAGTCGCTTTGGCATCTGGGTGCGTTTCTCGCCTAAAGCGGAGTCAATGCAAGCCAGCTTTTCGGTTTCGGGGAATCCATCGTAGCATGGTATTACCTGATTAAGCTGCTGGCGGTCGAAGCCGCAAATGTGGCGCAGATTGACTGCCAGTTCAAAGGTCAGTGTGTTACGGTTGGAGCGCACAGGCTCATGTCCGTCGTTATACATCTGCCACCATTTGCGGATGATGTCAGAATAGGGGATTCCACAGTATTCAAGAGTGCTGTTGTTAGATTTTTTTGAAGTTTTTTCGGCTGCTTCATCCTCTGCTTTCTGCTCTTTTTGTGTGTTGCAAGAATCACCTTTCGATATTTCGCTTTCTTGTATCTGTATCTTGCATTCCGTGTTGTCCAAAAGTTCTTTGTCGAAGTAGAGCAACCTGTCAGTTGGTGGTGTGTAGAAAACTCTTGTGATGTCTTTTGCTCCTTTGTCATATTCTACGCCCAACAATTTTGCAGCCCATTTCAAGTTGTCCTCTTGTGATAAATATGGCTTACGACGAAAAGCGATGTGATAGCCCTTGTTGGCTGAACGTTCCAACATCAGCAAACCCAAATCCTTTTTCTTGCTGAGGATAAGTTCTGGCACATCTGCCATTTTCTTCTCATAGTCGGCATCGTCGGGACAAAAGTCTATATCCATACCCACACTCTTGCTGATGCGCTTGCTTCCTCTCAGCTTTCCGTCCTCGTTGGGCAGACAGCTGTAGTTCATCTGAACCATGTGCTTTTTGTCAGCTTTTTTGTTGTGTTCGCTGTCACGAAGTTGCCTGTATTCTTCCTCTGTGAGAATGGGGCGCATTTTCTTTGCCCCACCCTCATAATAAATGACGTGTATACTCATGTGTCAGCCTCCTCTTTTAGCGTTTGAGTTGATAATCTACCACAGCTTCACTTGCTTCTGCAGCTTCGTCTGCAAGTGCATCGCCGATATTCACTCCCTCATCGCAATACACCTTGAGTGTCAGCTGTATAGCACCATCTGCGGTTCGGGAAACCCTGCCGTGAGGAAGTTTTCTAATGAGTGTTGACATAGATTTGGGCTTTGGTAAAGCCACGAAATCGAATGTGCCGTCAGTCAACTGCTGGGCGATTCCACGGCGACGAAAGCTGTCTACACGTCCTCGTACATTGTTGTCTGGAGCAAAGAAGAATGTGTTGCTGTTGTTGTATGTGGCTGTGCCTCCCAACAGGATGTGCTGACTGCCATTGATCATATTCTCACTTTGAATATTGTTCTGAATATTGTTATTCTTTTTCATAATCTGTTGTTGATTTTGCGAGAAGAAACTTTTGGATTGTTGCGCGCTTTACCATGGAAAATCTTCCGCAGTTTCAACTCAGATTAATAAATGATTTTGACCTGTACGGTTTAAATTACCCAATACGCCCTGAAGGGGCAGAAGCTCTTAGCCCAGGGCATCGCCCTGGGTATTTATGGGCGAAAAACCTGTCGCCCTGTAAGGGCAAAAGCTTTAAAACTCCCGACAATTTAAAGGCTGTTGCCCTTACAGGGCGCCTTGCTGACTGCCATTATACCCAGGGCGTTGCCCTGGGCTAAGAGCTTCTGCCCCTTCAGGGCGTGGTCTTAACTCCTCTAAAAGTCCACGACCGTGATTCCTGCTCCGCCAAACTGCACATGCTCATCGGCAAAGTGGGTGACATTGGGCACACTGCTCAAATACTGGCGGATGAGCTGTCGCAGGATGCCGTTGCCTTTACCATGGAGGATGCGCACACGGGGCATACCCACGAGGATGGCATCGTCGATGAAATATTGCACGGCATTGAGCGCCTCATCGCCACGCATACCTCTGATGTCGAGGTCTTGGTGGAAATTGGTCTTGTGCTTGTCTATCGTGTTGCGTGTCTCGGTACTGATGCCATACGAGCCTAAGTTCTCCTTGCGTTGTTCTGTCTTGTCGGTCTCGGTGGTGGCGACAGCATGTTCCAGACGGTTGAGGCGCATCTTGGTACGCATACCTCCAAAGACAGCAGTAGCCATATCGCCCGCTATGCTCTCTATGGTTCCTATGGTGGAGAGCCCCTTGATGCGCACGGTGTCGCCTACTGATAGAGGACGGTTTTCCTGCTGCGTCTTGTTGACAGCACTGCGCAGTGCTGCCGCAGCCTTCTCTTGGTTCTGTGTTTTTTCGGCTTTACGCTTGGCATGTCGTTCCTTGCGTTGCTGTATCTGTGCTATCTTGCGGGCTATCTTGTCGTCATTCTCTTTGGTGTCGATGTCCTGCATCTCTTCCTTGAAGGCATCCAGCTCCTGACGTATGCGCTTGGTCTCCTCCTTCTCTGCCTGCTTCTCGCGTATCTCGCGTATGGCGTTCTCTATCTTTTTGTTGCTCTCCTTCAGCAGTTCCTCTGCCTGTTGTTTGGCTTTGGCGAGTATCTGTTTGCGGCTTCGTTCTATGTCCTCGATGTCGCTCTCGTATCGCGAGATGGTCTTCTCCATGTCTTTCTCGCGCTGGTGTATGCTCTGTCGCTTGTTCTCCCAGTATCGCTTGTCACGAACGATGTCCTGCAGATACTTGTCGCTCTGTATGTATTCGGAGCCTACGATGTCGCTGGCCTCCTTGATCACCTCTTCGGGGAGTCCTATCTTGCGGGCTATCTCTATGGCGAAGGAAGACCCCGGTCTGCCTATAGCCAACTGGAAGAGAGCTTTCATCTCGTGGCGGTCGTAGAGCATGGCACCATTGGCCACACCCTCATGACTGTCGGCAAAATGCTTCAGGTTCTGATAGTGTGTGGTGATGACTCCATAGGCACCTTGTTGGCAGAAGCGGTCGAGCACAGCCTCGGCGATAGCTCCGCCGATGCCAGGTTCGGTGCCTGTACCAAACTCATCGATGAGGATGATGGTGTCGCCATTGGCAGCCTTCATCATATTCTTCATGTTGAGCAGATGCGAGGAGTAGGTACTCAGGTCGTTCTCCAGACTCTGTTCGTCGCCTATGTCGATCATGATGTTTTGGAACACGCCCGTCTTCGAACGCTCGCTCACGGGGATGCTCAGTCCGCACTGCAGCATGTATTGCAGCAGTCCCACTGTCTTCAGGCATACCGACTTTCCTCCGGCGTTAGGACCTGAGATGATGAGGATGCGCTTCTCTTGTGTCAGCATGATGTCGAGTGGCACCACCTTCTCGCCTTTCTTCTCCAACGAGAGTCGGAGCAGCGGGTGAATGGCTCTGGTCCAGTCTACGTGTGGGTGGGCTTCCACTTCGGGTTCTATGGCTTGCTGCGTTTCGGCAAGCTTAGCCTTGGCCTGTATCAGGTCGATGACGGCAAGGAAACGGTAGCTGTCCAGTATCTCGCGCGAGAAGGGTCGCACCTTGTTGGTGAAGTCGGTGAGGATGCGTATGATCTCCTTGCGTTCCTCTCCCTCGAGTTCTCTCACGCGGTTGTTGGCTTCCACCACCTCGGTAGGCTCTATGAATACGGTTCTTCCCGTGGCACTCTCGTCGTGCACGATACCTTTTATCTTACGTTTCAGGGTAGGGATGACAGGGATGACGAGTCGTCCGTCGCGCAGGGTAGGGGTGACATCTTTCTCTACCACTCCCTCGCTCTGTGCTGCTCGCAGTATGCCGTACAGTGTGCGGGAGATGCTGCCCTCGGTCTTTGCTAACTCACGGCGTATCTGCAGCAACTCGGGGGTGGCGTTGTCGCGTATCTTGCCAAACTTGTCGAGTATTTGGTCGATGCGTTGTATCAGTTGTGGGAAAGACATGACGTCAGCCGACAGGCGATGCAGTGCAGGGTAGGGATATTTCTTCTCTCTGCGCCAACCGTCTTCTTGTTCGGCCTCGTCGTCATCGCTGTGGTTGAGTATCTTTACGATACCGTCGATGGTGCTCAGCGAGCGGCGAAGGTCGAAAAGTTCGTCTTCCTCCAAGTGGGTGTTCTCCACGCGGATGCGTACAATCGACTCTCTCACATCGTAGAAGTATTGCAGGGGGAAGTCTTCCATCTCCTCCATGAGTCTGCGAAACTCTCTGGTCTGCAACAGCCATTCGTTCACCTCGTCGGCATCAGAGCTGAAGTGCATCTTCTCTACCTGTTCCTTGCCCAGGGTGGAGAGGCATCGCTCACGCAACAGGTTACGAATCTCGTTGAATCCTATCTTTTGTTCAAAATTATCTGGATATATCATGTTGTTCTTATTTTCAGGCGGCAAAGTTACGAATTTTTTGAATGTTACCCAAATTTCAACTGCAAAAAACAAGGGAGCGAACCCTGTTAGGTTGCTCCCTCGTTGTTCTTGTTTCTATTATTGGTAGTTCTTAATCCCAGGAATCCCAGGAGTCAAAGTCGTTAAAGTGCTCCTTGGAGCCCAAATCATTTCCAGGTCCTCCGTTTTGTATGCCGCCTTCGCCTCCACCAGTATAGTCTTCCGTTCTTGTAGAGCCAGTAATAAGGGGAGCAGAACATTCAGCGTAAGTAGATACTGTCCAGATCTGTGGCTGTATATATACTTTTTTATTCATTGCTTCAAATGTTTTTATTTGATATACTTCTTACCATTAATAATATAGATACCACTTGGCAGCGACTGGAAGCTGTTGGCATCCTCGCTAACCAACTGTCCGTTGATGTTGTAAACCTTTCCGTTGGCTGGCATCAACTGTCCGTCAGCATCAATGATCAAGTCTTCGATACCTGTAGTCTCACCATTGTCGCCATCTACGTTGCTGCTGCTTACCACCTGCAACATGATAGGTTTGGCACCAGTTTGTGTGTTGTCGAGACGTTTCAGATAACCACGGAAACCTTTCAGTTTACCACTCTCTCCAACGAAGTTCTTGAACAAACCATCCTTACTGATGAAGCCATCGCCTGCCTGTACGGTCATATCGTTGCTGTAGCTTGAAGCCCATGTATAGCCATTGCCAGTACACCAGTCGTTTGGTTTTCCATTTTCGTTTTTGGTTGCCTCGATAGTTACGTAAGGATATTCTGTTGCAGCAGTGCTGATGCTCTCAACATCCTTGCTTGGCTTGATAAGGAATGGTTTGTTGGCCACGATGGTATTGTAAGCATGACGTACAAAGTAAACCTTACCATTCTCAACACGGTCGAAATAGAGAATCTGGGTACCATTCTCATTGCCAATGCTGTATGTATTACCAAAGATGGCATCTACCTGATGCTTGTTGAGACTGAAAGGAAGAACACAAGTTGTCCAAATTCCTGCTGTCATTTTGCGGTTAACTGTAACCTTTGCCACATGACCAGCCTCTGTTGTCTTAATAGTATTGGTGGTATTGTCATCGTAAGATACCACATCTTCAACAGGCTTTGTTTCATCCTCATCGAATGAGAAGCCATAGAAGCCAATCTTCGAACCGAAGTTGTAGAGATAGTAAGTCTTACCAGCCTTTACCTTAAAGGTATAGGTAACAGGTGCATCAGCGAGAACGGACCAACCACGTGAGCCTTTCAAATTGGGATATTTATTTGCAGCTTCATTAGGAGCTATTTCTTGGTCAAGTTGGTTTTCGTAAACATTGTTCTTAAAACCTGTTTCTGACATCTCAAAACTTTTAAGCCCAAAGTGATTCTTCACTGTTTCTACAGTTGGCGACTGCTTGTCACCCATATCCCATTTATAATCACTCAAATTATAATTCTTGCCATTCGGCTTACCTGTAGTAGATTCGATGTGAGCATCAGAACTTACGAAATTACCAGCTTCATCCATGATGAAAACACGACGCTGTGGTCTGTACTGATATTCTATAGAGCCCTTATTCTTCTTTGAATCGAATACACCATTTTGATATATATGTGCTACGACAGTACCATTTGTCTTAGGCTGGAATGTCAGGAAGGAACCAGAACATGGCACATTGAACATTGGATCTACTATATATTCTTTCTTAGTATAATCCGCATTGCTTATCAATGTTGTTTCTGGCATACAGTTGGATCCCATCTCCTGGCGAGCATTCTTCTGCTTGTCACCTGCCTTTACCATATAATCAAATCCGGTAATCTTCCATGGAGCTTTTCTTGATTTATAATTGTCCTGCGAACTATCATAATTCCACTCTACAGTACTTGACAAAGACTCTCCTGTAGTCCAAAGTTTAGTCACAGCATTAGGGAATAACCATCCTCCAAGAGTAACAAACAAATTCTTGTCCTGATTCCACATGGTTTTCTGGCTCTTATATTCCTCATTTGCATGAACTCGATACACTGCAGGGTCGTCAACATCTATTGTAATTAAAGCTGTGGTACTTTCTAAGTTTTCACCAGTGACAACGACACGGATGTTAGCTGTACCTTCGCTGACTGCTTCTATCTTTCCTGTCGTAGCATCTACCTTTACAACACCAGGAGAAGTAGAGAACCAGGTTACATAATATTCAGTGTCGCCAAGAGTTGTTGTTCCTTTTGTGACAGTCAAGTCTGGTGCATCATGTGTAGTACCAGCATACATTTGAATGTTTTTAGGATCAGGATCAACACTAATAGTCTGATACTTGCTGTTCACATTCAATGTGAATGTAATAGGATCAGGACTATCATAGACATCACTATAGTCGTCTGTTTCATCAGAACCTGGAGTCGCATTTACAGTAACAGTATATTCACCTGCAGTGTTTGGAGTAAAATTGAGGGGATTGCCTGTTACACTTGAGGTGTTGCCGGTAGATTTAATAGTGTAAGTGTAGTTGAAATAACTGCTTACATCTTCACCATCGTGAATCAGAGGAACTGTGATAGTTCTATTTTTACTATCTTGATGCAGATTGATGGTGATGCCTTTGAATGAATCAGAGAAGACTGGCTTGATCTTACCTTCTGATACTGAGTAAGAGAACTGAAGAGTACCTGCAATATAATTGCTTCCAAGTAATGCTGTTGGAGTCGCAGTAACGGTAATGAGGGATGTTCCCTTCGTCCATTTATCCTCAGTCTTTGTAACCGAGAAATTACCAGTCTCATCAACAGTAACATTCTTGTCTCCACTAACAACATAAGACAAGGTGTAGTCCTGACCAGCCTTCAAGAGTTCGTCATTATCTCCATAAACCTTGATGACAGGCTGCTCTACTTCCGCATCTGTGGTGTTGATAGTAACATCCATTACGGAAACGTTGAGTGGAGAAGGTGCCTTTACGCTCAACTGATAAGTGGCTGTAGTTCCTTCATAAGTGTCAGCGTTTGTAGGTGTAACGGTTGCTGTGATGGTTGCGATACCTAAACCTTGAATTGTAATGGTATTACCACTCAGTGTAGCTACACCCTCTGCATTCGACGTGTAAACTACAGTATATTGATCTGCAGAAAGCGTAGTGTTTCCTGCCTGAACAGTAAGAGTTGGCAAAGTCACATTTTTTGTTGTGTTGACCACCACATCAGCATTGCGCTTGAAAGAAGCTGTCAGTCGAGTCTTATTAGAAGATGAAGCAGAACGCTCTACCTTGAGACTTGTCAAGCGAGTAGTACCACCACCATAGCGACCCAAATAGAGTGCATTGCAATCTTTTTCAATGGTATAAGTAAATTTTGAACCACCATCAGCAGATTTTGCCAAGATGTTTGACTTAAAGATGCTATTACCACCATTTACGTCAGAATAGATAATCACACCAGAAAGATTCTTGCTATCGCAATAGCCTTCCAGTGTAATCACATCACCTGCTTTGAAGCCACCAGTCTTTGGTTTGATAGTGATGTACTTTCCGTCCTTTGCACTGAAGTTGCTGCTAAACGTTATAATACCATTAGTTGATGTGCAGCTTGTTCCATAAGAAGTTGTACCAACAGAGGTTGTGAAGTCGTAAATGACCCCGCTTTCGGTTGGATCAACTGTAGTTTTAGTCTTGAAGTTGGCAGTAAGTGAAATCGCAGCTGTTACAGTTGCTGTGTAAGTTGCTTCTGTGCTAACTTCATTGCTGCTTGCATCTGTCCAGTTTACGAACTCATATCCGTCGTTTGGTGTTGCGGTGAATGTAAGAGAAGTGTTTGCTTCTACTTCTGTACCAGATGTCACAGTTGCACCTGAAGCATTTGCAATGGTTACAGAGCCACCATCTTTTGCAGTAGCAGAAACTTTATATTTCTTAGCAGCACGAGTGATGGTGATGGACTTAAGATAAGTGGTACTACCAGCACTTCTATATAAATAAATGCAAGATTTTCCATTAAGTACATCATTGCTTGTTACTGTATAAGAACTTGTTGTAAAGTCGTTTGCTACAGTGCTTAATGCAAAATTAACAGCAGTACCTCCATCTTCTGCTGATACCTTAACACCCATACCTGTATTTTTAGCATAAGATGTTATTGTAATAATATCTCCTGCCTGCAGAGTATTGTTGTCTAAAGTAATCTTAAGATATGTGTCATTATAACCAAATTTAAATCCCTTAGTCGCATCTGTTGTAGATGAAATAGAAGCTGAAACAGAACCATAAGGACTTACACTCGTTTCTGTAGTATTTAAAGTTATACTTTTAGAAATGGTATAATCAAACAGTTTATTTCCTGTTGTCGTTCCATTCTCGCTACCACCATTATTATCTGTGCTACCATTACCAGTATTGGAGTTATTTTTGGCTTTTACTGTAGTTGTGCTTGTCTTAATAGTTTTACCATTAGCAGTAGCTATGCAGTAATAATTTCCACTTTCTGTTGGAGCATAAGTAGCAGATGTGGCATCTGCAATTTCTGTTTCTTTTGTTCCATCGCTCTTATACCACTGATAAGAAACGTTACCATTGCCGTATGCAGTTGCATCGAGTTCTCTTTCAGTAGTAGTGAAGTCATAGCTTGGAGCTAAGTCTTTGGCAAACAGAATCTGCTTGCTGTCTTGGTTCTGGTAAGCACGCTCGTACTCAGTAGCAGCCATGATGAAGCCACCGAGAACCTTGCCCTCGGTATAATAATATTGACTATTTGGATCAGAAGATGTTACGACACTTGCATCTTTACCTGTCAGGTAATAATTATCATTTCCTGCACGACCATCTTTTCCTCCAAGACCAGCAGAAGTACAGCTATGAACCAACTGAATAGTACTGTTGTCAGTATTGTCATAAACCATAAATTGATTTACCAATCCTTCGTATGCTTTCTTTGCGATAGGCTCGTAAGTTGTCTTGTCGAGAAGTCCGAGACGGATAGCTTTGAGATAACCGGCAGTAAAGATAGAAGAACAAGATGCCTCAAGGTAATTACCAGTAAGTGAAGCTGGAACCTTATCCATCACCTGATACCAGCAACCTGTAGTTTCATCTTGATATTTCTTGATTCCTGCAGCAAGGTCTGTCAAATAACCTTTGAAAGTACTGTAGTAAGTATTGTTTGTTGGCATTACTTCGAGAATGTCAACCAATGCGAGGAAATACCATGCGTTGGCACGACCCCAGAAAGACGCAGAATGATAGATTCCATTTTCCTTGCTGATGCCAGCCCATGATTTAGACGCATCATCACCAGGATTTGCAGTAAAACCATGATAAAGCAAACCTGTAGTATTGTCGTAGAGCTGCACCCATGTGATAGAAAATTGCTTAGCAATAATATCCCAGTCATTGTCAGAAATATTATTTGTCTTGCCTGTATGCTTGATAATCTGAGCAAGCAAAGCTGGACCCATATACTGACCATCACACCACATCTGGTCTGTATAGTCTGTAGATTTGTGGAACCATCCGCCAAACATCGTTTTCTGAACATCGTTGGCATTGGTGCTATTCAGAGCGTTTTTTCCACTACCTATAACATAAGTTGAATTATAGGTTTTCATGTGTTCGATGACAGCATTTATCGCAGTATTAGCAACAGTTGTAGCCTCTTGAGATTTTAATTTTCCTGCAAGAATAGGAAAATACATCTTGGCTGCATTCATGTTGTCAAGAGTCATATTCTTATTAGCATAACGTGTACCAGTAGCATAACCTTGTGCAGCATAGAACCAAGGTTTTGACCACTCGAAATTCTCATAGAAATCGGCTGCTTCAAGAGAAGCTTTACCTACAAGACCAGCTACATAGTCGAAAGATCGATCAACTTTAGTCGTTCCATCAAGTTTGTACCAAGTAACTCCTTTTGTTGGAGTTCCGTTATTATCGTAATAATCGAAACCGAACTTCTTTTGATTTCCATAGAAATCGTGAAGTCGTGAATTAATCGCCCACTGCGAATAGCGGACACCGGAATTGAATGTTACCTTTACCCCCCCCATTGCTATCTGCCGCCTTCACTCCAATGACGCTGAGGCAAGGGAGTAAAAGGAGAAGAAACAGACGAGCGAAACCACCTCGGCTCATGTCGAGGAAGCGGAATGTAAGTGTTTTGTGTTTCATTTCACTTTTATTTTGTTGTTTTTGTGCTTATTTAGCTGTTTTATATTACTCATTCTTCTACTGTAAGTCTATGCACCGCTGATTTTTTCTTTAGTTATTTTTGATGGTAGTCTGTTTTAAACATCCCCGTATAGCGGTCGCAGTCGAGAACTTATACGATGCATTTTTTATGCAATCGATTGCACTTTCTTTTCGGCTGCAAAGATACGAAAAATATGTTAAATAGGAATGAATCCTTTTTGTCTAAAATTAGATTTTCTACGTAATCGTTTGCGTGTGATTAGCTTTTGGCTTTGTTGAATTGCTTTTTTCTTATTGTCATGCTTTCAGGTATTTATACACTTATTGAACTTTAGCAAGTTCAGAAGTTATAGAAGTTAAAGAAGTTATCACTCCCTACGGTCGTTAGAAGTTATAGCCAACAGCCTTGAAGTTTAATATTTAATTGTTTATGTTTAGTGTTTAGTTTCATGTCCACTAAAGCATTTGTCTTAACTCCTTAACTCCTTAACTCCTTAACTCCTTAACTCCTTAACTCCGTAACTTCCATACAAACGAAACCTCAGTATAATAGTTAGCATGTCCCGGTAAGTCACTGAGATGTCCCAATGACTTACCGGGAAATCTCAGTAAGTCATTGGCAGGCCTGAATAACTTATCGGGCTTGCGACCATTTTGTGAAGTCGTGAACGTCTATTATAATATATATATATTCTTTTATATGTTTTTAAGGCATTACCCATACAGCTGTTTTCTTTCTTTCTTTATTTTCTTTCGCGTATGCGTGTGAAAGCAAGAAACGAGGGTTCACCCTTCACATCAGCGTCGGAAGCCCGATAAACAGAGGGGGTTCAGGGCGTGACCCCACCCTTCACAGGTATTCACAAAAACGTCACAAATGGCGTAAAACGGTGAACCCTTGGTGCAGCAAAAGTCCGAAATGTGAACGCTTTTTTATAGGTTTTTGCCAACAGAATGAACACTTTGGATTAGTCAACACCCATATTGTCATGAGTTGTTACGTTAATACTGTGAGTCAACGTGTATTATTAATAAAGTGGTCAACTATATTTTTTTATAGTTTCTATCAGAATAATACAATAGGCTTCAACTGCTTACGAAGCCGCTTTAATTGCTCTACGCAATAGGCTTCATTGACTATCGAAGCCGCTTTCATATTTCAAGGCCTTTCTATTTTCAATAGGGGGGCTGAGTAGTTATTTTTAGGCTCACCCGATAAATCAGGGGGAAAATTCTTTAATTCTTTATAAAATTTGTACC
>ERZ779851.2147-NODE-2147-length-15672-cov-7.034642_pt1 | contig 15672 bp, 13 predicted proteins | sample MGYA00511094_ERZ779851 | MGnify/ENA primary metagenome ERZ779851 (study PRJEB29588, sample SAMEA2155512) | human gut metagenome | biome: human gut; feature: human-associated habitat; material: faeces | place: Denmark | collected 2008/2010 ...
CACACCTACGCAAAGGCAGTGGGCCGGGTGCTGAGGGGAGGTGCCTGCTGTGCCGGAGCGGTTTGACAGCTATCTTGCCCAGGTGGATGAACAGATCCGCTGGCCGCGGGTGCGTCCCGCCCTGCGGCGTGAGCTGATGGGCCATCTGGAGGAGCAGCGGGACGCCTGTCTGGCGGACGGCATGGACGAGCCCTCTGCCGAGCTGGAGGCGGTGCGGCAGATGGGCGACCCGGTGCTGATCGGCCAGCAGCTTGACGCGGTGCACCGGCCCCGTCCCCAATACGCGTCGCTGCTTCTGGCGGCGATACTGGCCATATGCGGCGCGCTGATCCGTATCCATATCGGCGGCCACCCCCTGCCAGATCCATTGCCGCCGCGGCGCTGGGCTTTCTCCTGCTGCTGGGGGCTTACTTCTCCGATTACCGCAGGCTGGTGCGGTACGGCGGGTGGCTCTATCTGGCCACGGTGGTGTTGGGCTATACCGCCCTGAATTGGTGGTTCTGGATCTTCCAAAGCGGCCGTCCCTTCCAGTATGTGTCGCTGTTCTTCCCCCTGGCAGGTACGCTGGCGGCATGCGCCCTGCGAGGCAAGCGCTGGGGCTTCTGGCTGGCAGGATTGGCCTATGGGCTGCTGCTCTGGCTCAGCTATCAGATGACCTACGCCCTGGCCATGCTGCTGGTGATCCTCTGCGGCGCGATGACGATGCTGGCCGCCATCCGTCAGAACTGGTGGCCGGTGCGGAAAAAGCCCGCCGCGGCGCTGGTCATCACGGTCTCCGCCGCGGCGCTGGCCGCGCTGACGTGGGCCCGGTGGGATACGCTGCTGTTCGCCCTGGGAATGGATACCCAATACTACCCCTTCACCTTTTCCGATACTGTCGTCCGTCAGGTGCTGGAGCTGGCGCCGAATTGGGGCAGCGCCGACCTTCCCCTGGGACTTACCCAATCCTTTGCGTATCTGAACTTCACCTCCGACGCCTCCGACTACCTGCTGACGCTGCTGATCTGCCAAATGGGCCGCGTCCCCTTCCTGCTGCTGTGCGGTGCCTTTGTGCTTCTGCTGATCCTTCTCTGCGTCCGCTGCCTGCGGCAGCTCCGGGGCAGCGGCGGTGTGCTGGCCGCGGTGGTATTCCTGACCCTGGCGGCGCAGTTTGTCAGCAGCGTGCTCTTCAACTGCGGCATTCGCCTCTTTGTGGCCTATTTCCCCTTCGTGATGGGCAACCTCAACACCGTCATCGACCTGGCGCTGCTGGGCGTGGCCCTGTCGGTATTCCGGCAGGCCGCCTGCCCCGAGGACTTGCCCCAGACACCCTCACGCGCATAAAAAGGAAGTCCTCCGACGGGAGGACTTCCTTTTCTTGATTGCCGTCACCGCACGGGGATGATCTGGTCGCCGAAGCGGATGTAATCCACCTGCGTCACGTCGATAGGGGCGGCAAAGCGGTAGTAGAGGTCTACATGGCTGTTGTTCCAGCCGCCGCCTTCCGCCTCCTCGGAGTGGAGGGCCACCTCGGTGCCGTCGTCCAGCACCAGCGCCCAGCCGTCCTCCGGTTCACAGGGCGGCGCGTCGAAATCGTCGATGCTGTCGCTGTCGTGCTTCACCTGGATATAGGTGCTGCTGATACGGAAGGTATCCAGATAGATCATCCGGCCCGGCTGGGTGCTCTCCACCGTCAGGCCGCTGGCGTCCACCTCGACGGGCGCGGCCTGTGCCGACAGGTCGGGCAGAGCAAAGCGCCAGTCACCCTCCAGCATGGTTTCGGTGTACTGTCCAAGGCTGGCATTATAGACAGCCAGGCTGGTAATGTGCAGCCACTTGGGCTGGCCGTCGTCAAATCTCATTCTGGTCTCGCCTACCCGCTGGGCGGCGTCATCGCTGAGCATCTGACTTCCCATGTACACCACACCTTCCAGTGTATTGTCGCCGGGGATGCTGTCCTCCCATTTGACCGAATATCCCATACCACTGAAGTCGTAGCCCGCTGTCTCCAGAATACCGTCCTCTTCCGTGCCGCGCAGCATCAGGTCCCCTTCCGTCTGGGAATCAGGGATGCGCAGCACCGTTCCCTCCGGGGCCTGTACCATCAGGCGGATATAGTAGTTGTACGCGTCGCCGTACACCGCCAGCGGCGTAATGGTGGTGCCGTTGCTGGTGACGGGCGCGGGCATGTCGGTGGTGCCCATCTCCTCCATCAGCTGCTTCTCCTCCGCCGTCAGGTCGCCGAAATAGCCCTTGAAGCTGTCGGCCACACCCAGCCTGGCGGCGGCCACAGTGGCGGTACACATGACCGCCACAATGGCGGCGATCAGCAGCCCTCTGGCCACACGTCCGGTCTTTTTCACCGCAGGGCGGACGCCCTGCTGATTCTCGATCTTTTTCATGGTCAACTCCTTGATCCGGCGGAGGTCGGCAGTGCCATCCTCCGGCAGCGAAACGGTGTCATCCCGCACGCTGTCCATCAGGTCGTAGATGTTGTATGCCATAATGCCGTTCCTCCTTCATGTGCTTCCTCCGCCAGCAGGGAAGCTTTCAGCTTTTCCCGCCCCCGGCTGAGGCGGGATTTGACAGTGGACTCCTTCATGTCCATCGCCGCCGCGATCTGGCTGATCTTCTGATAGTAGTAATAGTACCGCAGAAAGATCTCCCGGTCGGTGTCCTCCATGGCCAGCAGAGCCCGCTGCACGGCGGCGGCCTGCTCCCGCTGCTCCAGAAGCCCCTGGGGCGTGTGGGGATCCACCAGCACCAGATCCTCCGGCAGCGGCACGGTGGGTGTCAGCTGCCGCAGCTTGTTCCGGGCACTGTTGCGGGCGGTGGCGGCCAGATAGGCCTTCGCCGAGCCGCTGTGTACCCGCCCTGCGCTGTTCCAGAAGGCCAGAAATACGTCGGAGGCTGCCTCCTCCACATCGGCCACAGTCATGCTCTGGCCGATGATGCCGCGGATAATGGCGGTCACATAGCCGCCGTAGCGGTCGATGAACCATTCCAGCGCGGCCTGTGACCCACGCTTGAGATGCCGCAGCGCCTGTTCTTCTGTCAAATCTATCACTTCCCTTGCGGAGATGTTGTGTAACGGCCGTCATCTATCATAACACAGTTCAGGCGGAGATGGTTGCATATGCGGCGGCAAAGCGTCAAAAAAACTCCTCCGAAGATCGGAGGAGTTTTCCTATTGAATACCCTCACGGGGTCACTTTCTTCTGCCGCGCTCCTTATAGACGCCCTCCCGGCACTGGATACTGCGCAGCGCGGTGTGGGTAACGCCCAGCAGGCGATCCATCTCCTCGGCGGCGTTTTCGTAGGCGTCCCCCTGATGGTGCACCAGTATGTAGTCCGCCGCCCGGATCTGTCCGGCAGCCGCCTGGCAGAAGCTGCGGACGGGCGCGGCCAGCGCGAACACCCAGATGGGTGAGCAGATGGTCACATGCCGATAGGCGGACAGGTCGATGTCCACTGGCTGAATAGGCATGGCCCACTTGTGCATGCCGTAACGGCCGCACCACCAGAAGCCCAGCGTCCCCTCCGTCCGCTCCGTGGCCTTGATCTCGTAAACAGCCGCGCCGGTGCGGTTCGCCTCCTCATAGGCCACCTTCCGCACATAGCCCATGCGGGAGAAGAACACCACCAGCCGGGTGGGGTCGTCGCCGATGTGGGGATAGTCCGCCCTGTTGACGGTAAAGGCCTCCTGCTTGCGGAACACCCACGCCGTGTAGCCGGCCGCCGCCTGGCAAAGGCCGAAAATAAAGTAGGCGGTGGACATAAAGTTCAGCGGGAACATGTAAAACTGGATACCGATCCACAGCATCAGCGTCACGCCGAAGATACCGCCCAGCACCGCACCCGCCCTCTTCCGGGCCAGCAGCAGCGCCGCTGCGGTCAGGTTGGTCAGGCCGTTGACGATCAGCAGCGCCCAGCCGGAGAAGGTGAGATCCTGAAACACCACCTCCGCAAAGGGCAGCGCCTGAAAATAGGGCAGCATGGCGTCCATGCCCACGGCCTTGCCGCTGGGATCCAGCAGCATCATCAGCGCGCCGCCCACCGCACCGATGCCGATGAACAGCGTCCAGAAAATGAGGATGCGGCGGGCGGTCTGATATCTTGATCTCTGTTGCATATACTTTTTCCTTACCTCTTATTGATATCACAGCACCTATTCTATACGCCCGGCCGCCCTTTGCATAGGTGCATTTTTCATCATTTTGTGGTCATTTTATAGTCCATACCGTGTGTACTTTCAATGGCGGAGATGGCTGCGTATGCAGCGGCAAAATTTTCCCCGGATACTATGCAGCCAGGTAATTGTCCGCGGCCCATCGACGGTATATAATGTAAATTGGTGTGGAGGGATGCACCGCGGACAATGACAAGGGAGACACGGGAACATGCGAAAGAGACTGTTTGCCCTGCTGCTGGCACTGCTGTTGGTCTTTTCCCTGGCCTGCTGCGCCGCAGAAAACAGCGACGCAGCAAAAACCGCGCCACCGCAGCAGACATACCAGGCATAGGGCAGCAAGAAAGAGATTGATTTGGGCTCAAATCAATCTCTTTTCTTTTTATAAATAATTATTTATTATTGAAATATGCATCCTTCCCTCCTATTTTACGCCACTTTTTTACCTTCCACTTTGCCCCAAACGCAGTCTCTTCACCGATCCACCTTCCACTTATCTTCCACTTTCGTGTGAAAAAGTAAGGGAGAGGTTTCATACCTCTCCCCTACCTAAAAGCCTTATTTTACTTACCGAAGTAGCGGTTCAGCAGACCCTCGAAGGCCTTGCCGTGGCGGGCCTCGTCGCGGGCCATTTCATGGACGGTGTCGTGGATGGCGTCCAGATTGTACTGCTTAGCCAGCTTGGCCAGCTCGAACTTACCGGCGGTAGCGCCATTCTCGGCGTCTACGCGCATCTGCAGGTTCTTCTTGGTGCTGTCGGTGATGACCTCGCCCAGCAGCTCGGCGAACTTGGCGGCGTGCTCGGCCTCTTCCAGACCGGCCTTCTCCCAGTACATACCGATTTCAGGATAGCCCTCACGATGGGCAACACGAGCCATGGCCAGATACATACCTACCTCAGAGCACTCGCCCTCGAAGTTGGCGCGCAGACCGTCGATGATCTCCTTGCGGACTTCCTCGGGCACGTTGTCGCCGAACACCTTGCCGACGCCCACCACATGCTCGGCCGCCCAGGACTTCTCCTCGGCCTGCAGGGTGAACTTCTCGCCGGAAACGTGGCACACCGGGCACTCAGCGGGGGGAACATCACCTTCATGAACATAACCGCAAACAGGGCAGACCCACTTCTTCATAACAATTTACCTCCATTGTTTTAATTAAATATTTGTTTTGTTCTTATTTTGACGCCGCTCTTGTCCAAAAACGGCCATTGTCAACTGGTTTTCTCCTTTACCAGACACGCGTTGCACCATCCGTAGAAGGTGACGCTGTATCCCTCCCCGCGGCCCACCTGAGCCAGATCCGGAGCGTCCACCGGGATGGGCGGCAGGTCGATGACCGCGCCACAGGTGCGGCAGATGAAATGCCCATGAGGGGCAACGTTGCCGTCATAGCGATCCTCGCCGTTCACGCACCCGATAACCTGCACCGCGCCCTCGCTGCGGAAGCGGGCCAGATTGCGGTACACCGTGGCCAGCGACAGATCCGGGATCTGAGGCTTCAGCTGGGTGTATACCCATTCGGCCGAGGGATGGCATTTGGTGGAGCGCAGGCATTGCAGGATGGCCTCTCGCTTGGGACTGTATCGTGTGGCCGCTTCCATCTTGCGCTCCTCCTCTCTTAATTGCTAACGATTATCGTTTGCATTAGTATAGTACCACACCTATCAGGATTTGTAAAGAGGTTTTTTGAAATTTTTCAAAAAAATTTTCCAACGCCACTATCCTCCCCTGCCGGGGCGGCAAATATGTAAAAAGACCGGTACGGCGCAGCCGTACCGGTCTTTTGGAATTGTAAGCTTACTCAGCCTCGGCCAGAGCCTTGGCCTCGGCGATGGCCTTCTCCTGGGCCGCGGCGGGGCAATCCTCGTAGCGGACGAAGTTGAAGGTGAAGGTACCGCGGGACTGGGTCATGGAGCGCAGATCGATGGCGTAGCTCATCATCTCGGCCATGGGGACCTCGGCCTCCAGCACCTGCTCGCCGTCGCCGGTGGGATTCATGCCCATCACGCGGCCACGGCGCTTGTTCAGGTCGCCCATAACGTCGCCCAGATAGCTGTCAGGAATGGTGACCTTCAGCTCACCGATGGGCTCCATCAGCACAGGCTTGGCCTCGGGCAGAGCGGCCTTGAAGGCCAGGTTGGCGGCCAGCTTGAAGGCGATTTCGGAGGAGTCCACGGGGTGGTAGGAGCCATCCACCAGGGTGGCCTTCAGGAACACCACGGGATAGCCGGCCAGCACGCCGTGCAGGCAGCTCTCGCGCAGGCCCTTTTCAACAGCGGGGAAGAAGTTCTTGGGCACGGAGCCGCCGAACACGTTCTCTTCAAAGATCATATCCTCCTGCTCACTCTGAGGCTCGAAGATGATATGAACATCACCGAACTGGCCGCTGCCGCCGGTCTGCTTCTTATAGCGGCCCTGCTTGCGGACGGTGCTGCGGATCTTCTCACGGTAAGCGACACGGGGGGTGCTCAGCTCGGAATCCACACCGAAGCGGGACTTCAGCTTGGCGCACAGCACGTCGATCTGGATATCACCGGCGCCGGAAATGACGGTCTGGTGAGTCTCGGCGTTGTTGGTGACGGAGAAGGTGGGATCCTCTTCATTCAGCTTGTTCAGGCCGGTGCCCAGCTTCTCGATCTCCTGCTTGGTCTTGGGGGAGATGGCGCGCTCATAGCAGGCGGGGGCAAAGGCCAGAGGCGCGAACTTGACGTAGGTCTTGGGCTCGCACAGGGTGTCACCGGTCTTGACCTTGTCCATCTTGCCGATGGCGCCGATATCGCCGCAGCAGATCTCCTTGGTCTCCTCGCTCTTCTTGCCCTTCATGGTGTACAGACGGCCCAGCTTTTCGGTGTTGCCGGTGGTCATGTTGTACAGGGACATATCGCCGGTGACCTTGCCGCGGATGACCTTGATCATGGAGAACTTGCCGTACTGGTCGGAGATGGTCTTGAACACGAAAGCGGCGGTGGTGCCGTTGGGATCATAGGCGACCTCGATGGCGTTGCCGTCGTCGTCCTGGGCAGCCTCGGCAGGCATGTCGGTGGCTACGGGGACCAGATCCACGATGGTCTGCATCAGCATGTCAACGCCCATACCGGTGACGGCGGAGCCGCACAGCACGGGGCACACGGTGCCTTCACGGACACCGATCTTCAGACCCTTGGCCATATCCTCGGCGGACAGCTCCATGGTCTCGAAGAACTTCTCCATCAGCTCCTCATCGGCGCCGGCGGCGGCTTCCATCAGCTCGGCGCGCAGGGCCTCCACCTCGTCGGCCATGTCGGCAGGGATGGCGCACTCGCCCTTGGCGTCGTAGGCCTTGTTGTGCAGCAGATCCACGATGACGGTGACGGCCTTGTTGGCGTCAGCCTTGGTGGCCACGATGGGGGCGATAGCGGTGCCGAACTTGCCCTTGACAGCCTCGACGCAGGAGGCGTAGTCGGCGTTGGCCTCTTCCACGCGGTTGATGAACATCATGCGGGGCTTCTTGCCCAGCATCTTCCAGGTACGCTCCATACCAACGGACAGGCCATCCTTGGCGTTGCCCACGATGACGGCGCACTCGGCGGCGCGCAGGGCGCACACAGCCTCACCGGCGAAGTCGAAGTTGCCGGGGGCGTCCATCACGTTGATCTTCTTGCCCTTATACATGACGGGGGCAAAGGCCAGAGAGATGGAGATCTGGCGCTTGGTCTCCTCGGCGTCGTAGTCGCAGGTGGTGTTGCCGTCGGCGGTCTTGCCCAGACGGTCAATACCCTTGGTCATGTACAGCATCTGCTCGGCCAGAGAGGTCTTGCCGGAGCCGCCGTGGCCCAGCAGGGCAATATTGCGAATGTCGTTTGCAGTCATAATGTGTTGTGTCTCCCTTCAATTTGATCCAGCGCACGGGCGCTGCCGCGCGCAATACGCTCAACATGACGATTATAGCTCACTTTTTCAAGTCTGACAACCTTTATTTTTGATATTTGTATGAAAAATCCCGCGTACTGCGGGATTTTTCGTCAACTTATACAATGCGCATTTCCTTTTTCTGGTCAGGTCGACAAGGGCGCAAAAAGGAGCGGGCGAAACCGCCCACTCCTCGTCTGTTCTGATGCTTGCCTTACGCCTTCTGATCGTCCCCGGACGTCTCCTCTTCCGGCTTCTCGTCGGACTTTTCATCGGGCTTTTCGCCCTCCTCCGGCTTCTCGTCGAAGTCCGGCATGGGGATGGGCTGGGACACGATATTGATGTGCTTGGCGGGAGCCTCGATGGTCTCCGGCACGCTGGGGCGGAACAGCTTCTGCTCCGGCTCACGGGTGGCGCCGTAGTTGTCCACGGTCTCGGGATCCCGTCCCTCAATAATGGCCATCATCTCCTGACCGGTAATGGTCTCCTTCTTCAGCAGGTACGCGGCGATCTTGTCCAGCAGCTCACGGTTGGCCTCCAGGATCTCCTTGGCCTCCTTGTGGCACTGGCGGATGATCTTGATGGTCTCCCGGTCAGCGGCGGCGTAGGTCTCCTGGGCGCAGGACATGGAGTAGGAGCCGTCCAGATACTGGTTCTGCACGGTGCCCAGGGCCATCATGTCGAACTCCTCGCACATGCCGAACCGGGCCACCAGATTCCGTGCCATCTCCGTGGCCCGCTCGATATCGTTGGCGGCGCCGGAGGTCATGGTGTTGCACACGACCTCCTCGCTGGAGCGGCCCGCCAGCAGGGTGCGGATCTCTGCCAGGATGTCCTCCTTGGACATGAGGAACTTCTCCTCCTCCGGCAGATGCAGCGTATAGCCCAGCGCGCCCTGGGTATGGGGCACGATGGTGATCTTGCTGACCGGCTGGGCGTTCTTCTGCTTGGCCGCCACCAGGGCATGGCCCACCTCGTGATAGGCGATGATGCGCTTTTCCTGCTCGGTGATGACGGTGCCCTTCTTTTCGCTGCCGGCGATGACCAGCTCGAAGGAGACCAGCAGATCGTTCTGATTCACGGCGCGGCGGCCCTTGCGGACGGCCCGCAGAGCGGCCTCGTTCACCAGGTTGGCCAGATCCGCGCCCACGCAGCCTGCGGTGGCCTGGGCGATCTTCTCCAGATCCACGTCCTCCGCCAGCTTGATGGTACGGGTATGCACCTGCAGCGTGGCCAGACGGCCCGCCAGGTTGGGACGGTCCACGGTGATGCGCCGGTCGAAGCGGCCGGGACGCAGCAGCGCCTTGTCCAGCACCTCGGGCCGGTTGGTGGCGGCCAGGACGATGATGCCCTTGCTGGGGTCAAAGCCGTCCATCTCCGCCAGCAGCTGGTTCAGGGTCTGCTCCCGCTCGTCGTTGCCGCCGAAGCGGCTGTCGCGGGTCTTGCCGATGGCGTCGATCTCGTCGATAAAGATGATGCAGGGCGCCACCTTGGCTGCCTCCTTGAACAGGTCGCGGACACGGCTGGCGCCCACGCCCACGAACATCTCCACAAAGTCGGAGCCGGAGATGGAGAAGAAGGGCACGCCCGCCTCGCCTGCCACGGCCTTGGCCAGCAGCGTCTTGCCGGTACCGGGGGAGCCCACCAGCAGCGCGCCCTTGGGCAGCTTGGCGCCGATGGCGGTATAGCGGCCGGGATTGTGCAGGAAGTCGATGATCTCCTCCAGCGACTCCTTGGCCTCGTCCTGACCGGCCACGTCCTTGAAGGTGACGCCGGTGGATTTCTCCATATACACCTTGGCGTTGGACTTGCCCACGCTGCCGATGCCGCCGAAGCCACCGCCGCCGGACTTGCTGAGGAAGCGCATCACCAGCATGAACAGTCCCACCATAATGATGATGGGCAGCACATAGCTGGCCATGAACACCAGCACCGGGTTCATCTCCGCCTTATAGTAGCCGGTATAGGCCACGTTGTGCTCCTCCAGCAGGGACAGGAGCTGGCTGTCGGACAGCTGGGCGGTGTACAGCGTCAGCTTGGCATCCTTGGACTGGGTGTAGCTCTTGGGCTTTTCGGTGCTGTTCTCCTTGGCCTCCTCCGTGTAGGTATAGCCCTCCACGGGGGTGATGTAGATGGTGCTGTCCTTGAACAGGATCTCGTCCACCTGATCCTTCTCCACCATGTCGATCATCTGGCTGTACTTGATCTCGTGGCTGGAGGTCTTGTTGGCGGTGTTGCCGGAATAGGCGCTGATGTAGTTCATCGCCACCGTCAGCACCACCGCCCACAGCACCAGCGTCAGCACGCCCCGCAGCCGGTTGCTGTTTTTGTTGTTTTTGTTGTTTTTATTGTTATCTGCCATGGAATCCTCCTTGCAAGAGTGGAAGCATTCTAAGTGTAAGTGCCAGTATACCACAAAAGCCGCCGCCTCACAAGCGGCACGTTGTCCCTTTTTCTGTAAAATTTCTATGAATCGGGCTTTATCTTGCCGCGGGGGTATGGTATAATCAATGCTGTATTGGTATCAACTGACGGAAGGAACGATCATCTATGAACGAACAAGCTGCCGCTCCCAAGCGCCGCCCCATGCCCGAGGCGGAGGCCGACGGCATTATCGAGGGCCGCAATGCGGTCATTGAAGCTCTCCGCTCCGGCACGGCCATCGACAAGATCTATCTGGCCAAGGGCGAGACCGACAAGACCCTGGGCCACATCGCCTCCAAGGCCCGCGCCGCGGGCATCGTGGTGGTGGAGGCCGACCGCCGCAAGCTGGACAACATGTCCCGCACCCACGCCCACCAGGGCGTCATCGCCCTGGCCGCCGTCCGGGAATATGTGACGGTGGACAGCATCCTGCAGGCCGCTGCCGACAAGGGCGAGGCCCCGCTGCTGGTGGTATGCGACGAGATCTCCGATCCCCACAACCTGGGCGCCATCCTCCGCACCGCCGAGTGTGCCGGTGCCCACGGCGTCATCATCCCCAAGCGCCGCAGCGCGGGACTGACCGCCATCGTGGCCAAGACCTCCGCCGGTGCCGTCAGCTATATGCCGGTGGCCCGTGTGGCCAACATCCCCTCCCTGCTGAAGGATCTGAAGAAGCAGGGCGTGTGGGTGTTCGGCACCGCCGCCGATGGCAACACCACCCTCTATAACGCCGACCTGAAGGGCCCTGCCGCCATCGTCATCGGCTCCGAGGGCGACGGCATGACCCGCCTGGCGGCGGAAAACTGTGATTTTCTGGTAAGCATCCCCATGAAGGGACACATCTCCTCCCTGAACGCCTCCGCCGCGGCAGCCATCCTGCTGTACGAGGCGGTACGCCAGCGGAGCTGAGAAAAGGACATCCATGCGCAGGCAAGACGAGGCACAACTGCATACCCCGCCCATCCCGGAGGATGAGGCGTTCACCCTGGAGTCCATCCTGGCCGAATACGGCAAGGGTGGGCGTCAGCCTGCCCAAACGGAGGAAGCCCCCGTTCCCCAGCCCGCGCCGGAGCCCATCCCGGAACCCGAACCGGAGCCTGTCCCCCCGCCGGAACCCGCGCCAGAGCCGGAACCAGAGGAGGAGATCACCACGCGGCTGCCCAGGCCGGAAAAAAAGCACAAGAAGAAAAAGCCCCGGAAGAAGCAGGACACCGCGGAATTCCCGGTGATCCGCACCTCGCCGGAGCCCACGCCGCCCCCTCCCCCAACCAAGCCTGCGCCGGAGCCGGAGGCGGAGCTGCCGCCGGATCGGGTCTCTCTGAAAAACCTTATGTACGACACGGTGGATTCCGTGCTGGCCGAGAATGACGACGGCATCCTGGAGGAGCCGCCCACCCTGCGTGAGCGGCTGCAGGAGCTGCTGAATCGCCGCCGTTCCCGGAAAAAGCCCCGCCCCCGCCACGATACCGAGCAGCTTTGGGAGGAGCCGGAGCGCCGCAGGCCCGAGCCTGAGCCGGAACCGGAGCCCGACAGTGATGAGGCGTTCCGGGCGGAAAAGCGCCGGGTAAAGCACACCCGCCGCGCACTGACCGTTCTCACCTTCCCGGTGGCGGCGCTGCTGGCCCTGGCGATCCCGGACGGTTTGGGCTATATGCCCGCCCCGTGGCTGGAAAGCCCCCTGCTGCGCGCCTATGTGCCCTGCGGCATCCTGCTGATCACGGCGCTGCTGGCGGCGGACGTGTGGAAGCACGCCATCGGCGAGCTGAAAGAACGCCATGTGGCCAGCGCCCTGGGCGCACTGCTGCTGACCCTTATCGTCGTCCTTGACGGCGTCGTGTCCGCCGCCGTCCCCCAGGATAGCCACGTCCCCTTTGCCGCCACCGCCGCCCTCCTCCTGTGGATGGAGCAGTGGTCGCTGCTGCTGCGGGCCGAAGCCCGGCGTGAGGCGTTCCAGCTGGTGAACGTAGGCGGTGAGCCCCCCTATGTGGCCTCCGTCACCGACGCCGGTGTCTGCAAGCAGAAGGGCCGCCTGTCCGGCTTCTATCATATGACGGACAAGCCAGACCCGGCCCGCCGCTGGCAGCGGTATCTCACCCCCCTGCTGCTCAGCGCCGCCACGGTGCTCTCCGCGGTGGTGTGCCTCTCCAACCAGTGTATGGAGCGCTTCCTGTGGGTCTGGTCGGCCCACCTAACGGTGGCGCTGCCCCTGTCCCTGCCGCTGACGGCAGCACTGCCCTTCCAGCGGCTCCAGCACCGGCTGACCCGGGGCGGCAGCGCCCTAGCCGGTTACACGGGAGCGCCTCCCCTCAGCCGTGCCCGCCAGTTGGTGGTGACGGAAAACGACCTCTTCCCCACCGGCACGGTGGCCTTCAACGGCTATAAGGTCTATGGCGAGGAGCGGGTCAAAATGCTCTCCTACGCCGCCGGGATGGCCCAGGCGGCCCACAGTCAGCTCTCTCCCCTGTTCCGCCAGCAGCTTGCGGCGGAGGGCGGCTTCTCCGCCCGGGTGGACGACCTGCGCTTCTGCGAGGAGGGCGGCGTCACCGGCATGATCCGGGGCGAGACGGTGGCCATGGGCAGCGCGTACTTCATGCGCAAGCAGAAGGTGGCCCTGCCCCACGACCTGAAGCTGCAGACCGGCGTATTCCTGGCCATCGACGGTGTGCTGGGCGCCATCTTCGTCATCAAGTACCAGCCCTCCCGCAACGTGGACTGGGCCCTGCGGGCCATGCGCCGCGCCGGACTGCGGCCCGTGCTGGCCGTCCGCAGCGGCAATGTGACCCCCGGCCTTCTCAAGCGGAAATTCGGCATAGACTGCAAGCCCCTCTACCCCAACGTCTCCGCCCGTCTGGCGCTGTCCGACGTGATGGAGCAGCAGGGGGAAGCCCCCAACGCCGTCATCTACCGGGAGGGGCTCATGCCCCTGGCCGAGGCCGCCATCGGCTCCCGCCGCCTGCGCAGCGTCGTCAGGACCGGCACCTGGCTGTGCTATGCCGGTGCGGTGGTGGGCCTGCTGCTGACCTACTATCTCACCTCCGTGGGCAGCTACGGCACCCTCTCTCCCCTGTACATGCTGGCCTTCCTGGCCCTGTGGCTGCTGCCCACGCTGCTGCTCAGCGGCCTTGCCAAGCGCTTCTGATCCAAATCGTACCGCCGCGGCGGCACACATCAGCTTTTCCCTTTCGTTTTTTATCTTTCCACCGGCAAAAAAGAACCGCCCACGGGGCGGTTCTTTTTTATACAAGCATCTTGTCGGCAAAGGCCGCCAGCCGCTCTTCGATGCCCGGCAGCTTCACCGCCGCGCCGGCGTCGTTGGCTGTCTCCAGCATGCAGAACCGGGGCGGCAGGCGGAAGGCCTTGTTCATGCACAGGGCCGAGATCAGCTGCTGGGCCACGATGTCGCCGCCGGAGTAGCCGGACACGATGATGGCGTACAGATCCTTGTCGTAGAAGGGCGTGGTGCGGAACAGCGCCGTCAGCCGGTTGATGCAGGCCGTCAGGTTGGCGGCCAGGGCGTCGTTATAGTTGGGGCACAGCCACAGCACGCCGTCGGCGTGGCCGATGGCGGGATACACCTGGTCCACGATGACGCCGCCGTAGAAGCACCGTCCCTCCTCGCCGAAGTGGAGGCAGGTGCGGAACTCGCAGCCGTTGCAGTCGGCCACCGTGCCGTTCCGCAGGCTCACCACCTGGGCGTCCACCCGGCCCTCCAGCCGAGGCGCCATCCGCTCCCACAGGGCAATGGTGTTGGAGGTCTTGCGGTTGGAGGCGTGCAGCACCATCAGATGGGGATGCTGCCGCACCGGCGGCGTATCCGCCAGCAGGCGGTCCACCAGCTCACGGGCGCAGGCGGTGTAGGCACCCAGATAGTCCGTGTGCCGCAGCATGGCCCGGATGTGGAAATTCTCCAGCGACCCGGTGGCCTCCACCAGCGGCGCGCCCATAAAGGCACAGCCCGCCTGATTGGCGGCAAACACGATCTCCCGGGCAGCGGACTTGGTGTACAGCTCACCGTCGCCGTCCACCAGCACCGCACCGCAGCAGCCGTCAAAGAAGCGGCTGTCCTGCCGGATGGCGGACAGCATGGCGTACCAGCCCAGATTCACGCCGCCGTGCAGCAGCGAAACGGCGAACAGCACCCGCTGCCCCGTCACCGGATGCAGCTCATCGGGCCGCTGCACCTTTACATGGGGGCGGCCCTCCAGGGCATGGGACAGCACCGCCGAAAGGCGGGGATTCTCCTCCGCCTGGGGACAAATCACCAGCAAAGGCTCCATGATACCGGCCTCCTTTTCAAATGATCTTCCGCAGGATGTCCTGGGTCTCCGTCAGCCGGGCAAACAGCTCGTCCGGCAGGGGGATGTCCTCCGTTTCCAGTCCCGTGGGGGTGTAGCGGTTTTTCACGCCCATGAAGATATCTCCCAGACACACGCTGCCGTAGTGCCATTCACCCCGCAGCGTCAGCAGCACGCTGATGGCCGCCGAGGACAGCGCCGGGGCCACATAGGGCTTGAAGCCCAGCTCCCGCATTTTCAGGTTGGCCGTCAATGCCAGCTCCGTCAGCTCACGGGACAGGGCGTCATCATAGTGCTCGATGGAGTTGGCGATCACCAGCCCGCTGCCGTGGGGGCCAAAGGCCCGGCCCTCCGTCAGGAAGGAGGCAAAGCGTTCATCCCGCTTGGCGTAGTAGGCGGCGCGGGCGTTCATGACGCCAAGGCCGTAGCCCTGCACCTGCTGGGGCAGCAGGCCCATACCGTCGTATACGCCGTTTTCGTCCCGGTTGGAGGCCAGCAGCGCGGCACGGGACAGGGGATCCACCGGATCGGAGATCACGCAGAACAATCCCTGGAACTGTGCCTCCCGCGCCTTGCGGGCGTACAGCTCCACCAGTCCCCGGTTGGCCTCGAACTGGGCCATCCGCACGTCCTTCACGCCGCTGCCCACGGCGGGGATGCCCTTGGATGCCACGAACAGAAAGGCGTCACAGTCAAAGAGCGTCTCCTGGGGCACGATCTCCACAGGAGGCATGGCGTCATACTGCCACGGCAGCGTCACCTGATTCAGCTCAAACTCCCAGCGCTTGGTGGCGGCCTCGTTGATGTCGCAGATGCCGATGGCGGACACCGTATCGCCGCCCAGCAGCTTCAGTCCCATGGCGATGGTGCTGCCCACGTCGCCGATGGCCAGAAT
>ERZ779851.2150-NODE-2150-length-15663-cov-3.476166_pt1 | contig 15663 bp, 20 predicted proteins | sample MGYA00511094_ERZ779851 | MGnify/ENA primary metagenome ERZ779851 (study PRJEB29588, sample SAMEA2155512) | human gut metagenome | biome: human gut; feature: human-associated habitat; material: faeces | place: Denmark | collected 2008/2010 ...
TGGCCGTTTTAATTGCCGGGCGGCGTGGGGCCGCCCGTGGGGACTATGCACAACGGGCTTGCTCAACCCATGCTTGTGCTTCCTCTATGCTTCCAAACCAGTCATTGTATATATCTTTCCGGCTTGTACTTGTATACGTGCTTTCCGGGCACTCTTCCGCTTCTTTGGTGGCTGTAATTGCCGCTACTACTCTGCCCCGATTGTCAAATGAAGAAGTTACGCAATACCATGTTTTCATATTCCTATCCTTTCCCGGCGTTTCCTTTACTGTCCGCCGCTTCCCATTTTCTCGTCAATGGCCTGGCTTATAAATTCGTTTACGCTCTGCCCTGCTGCCTTGGCCGCTTCCTTTATGATCGCTTTTTTACCTTTCGGCACGGATATTTCTATGCGATCATAATTCTTTTTGTTGTACTCATGCTGATACTTAATCTGGTTAAATTCTTCTTTCTTTGGTCTTGCCATTCTACCACAATCCTTATATAATATTTTTAACGGATTGGGCGGCTTTGGCAAGTCCACCGCCCTTTCTGTTTCCCCGAAAGCCTATTCGTTAGGCTTTTCTTTTTTTGCCATGTTTCTGACTTCCTGCACGGCTTTGGCAACCTCTTCCATATTCTTGCAATTACTGAATTTATCGGCTACCAGGTTCAAAATAACTTCCATTTGCTTGTCTGTCATGTTCTCGCTCATGTGATCTCCTTTCTATGCTTGCCCATGTATTTGTTAAGACTCTTCCTTAACTGTCTTTATTCTATCACATATCACGGGATATTTTTATTTTTTCGTATAAAAAGGACACGCCTTTTAGTGGCGTGCCCTTGCTTCGTGACATATTATAATTCCTTGCCCTGCCGGGCCGGATGTATTCCAAAAGGTGGTATGTTAATAGTTACATTATGCCAACAATTCGTTGACCTTTGCCTGGACCGCTTTGTAATCATATCCGGCGGCGGTAAGGCGGCTCTTACGCTCTTCTCCATTGCCCCACTTCCCGGCGATCACTTCCCTGGCCAATTCTGCCACGCTCTTTGTGGCGGTAGTCTGTGCGCTTCCGGCACTCTCGGCGTCATACTTCGGCACGCCATAGCCACGGATATAACGGCCATTTACGGCCAGGGCTCGGCGTCCCACGGCGTCATTTTTGTTTCCCTCGATAACGGTGAGCTTGCCGCCGCTTACGCTCTCAACAATGCCCACATGGTCCGGCCACCCGGTATTGTCTCCGGCTCCGGTATCGTCCCAGTCATAAAAAATAACGTCCCCAGGGTTCGGCGTCCGGCTGTCGCTCTCCTGCCATTCCCCCAACGCCTGGAATAATGCGATCATCTGACCGCAACCGCATTCCGTTGGGATAATGCTTGTAAGTCCGCACTTAATAGCCACGGCGGAAACAAACGTGGCACACCAGGCGTCTGTATACTTGACCTTGTACCCTCTGGCAAGGGGCTTGTGGCCGTTGTATACGTCAATGATCTCCTTGTGGCTTCCGGCGGCTTCATTCCGGCCAATCCAGGCACGGGCCTGGGCCAAAACTGCGCTTGCTAATTTTGCCATGCTTCCGGCTCCTTTCATGTCATACTGTGTTAAATCGTACTGTGTAACAATCCTCATGGTATTGTCCACGTAACTGCTGCTTGTGGCGTACCCGTCCGCCTTAATGGTTTTAAGGTACGTTTCCGGGTCAGTAATGCCCCGTAAGTTCTGATACCGGGATAACTGGATAAACTCAAAATATCCTTTCACGCCCTCTTCCATACTGTCATACACCCGGAAGTTGTCCTTAATCTGCGTAAGGGTTCCCGGCTCGTATTCTTCCATGGTAGAAAGGTTTACGCTCTTCCCGGTCCATTTTGTCCCACATTTTAATCCAAAATAATTGTGGTACACGGCGGCCAGTTTGCTTTCTCCCCAGCCGCTTTCCAGAATGGCCTGGGCTATCGGGGCACTATGTACCATAATCCCGTAGGAAGCGGCGTATTTCTGCACGTACCCGGCAATCTGCTTTATAAATCCCTGCTTGTCCATGCCCTACACTTCCTTTTCATCTTCCACGATCTCAATACCCGTTTCCGCTTCCACGTTGGCGGCGTCCGTCAATCCCTCGCCAATGATATAGGCCACCACGGACGCCCCGGCCATGATAAGGGCCGTTACCTGGGTGGCGGTGTTCTCGGTGCCCCCGGTTGCAACAATCATCATGGAGACGAAAGAAGCAACCGCCGTCCATAACTTCCGGCTTGTAAGTTTCCTTACCCAGTTAATGTTTTTCATGTCCTCGTTTCTCCTTTCTTATATTCCAAAAGCCTTACGGCTTGTGGTCTTTGGTTATTCGTAAATCCCTTTTATGCCCTGCTCTGTCAGAAAGTCCTTTTGTTCGTGCTTAATCTTCCGGGCATATTCCAAAGCGGCTTCCGTCTCTCCGTTGGCGTGGCCGTTCTTTAAGGCCGTGGCCGCCGCTTCTCCCAGGGCAATAGACGCCATAACGCTTTTAATGATAAGGACCTCATTTTTTTCACGTATCTTTTCTTTTTCCTCGGCTTCCGTCTGCTGCTTTTTTATTTTCTGCTCTATTATCCAGAAGCAAAGGGCGGTTACGCTGCTCGGTATGCTCATGGCAATAATAAGTGTCTGAAAGTCCATTCCTCTATCTTCCTTTCCTTAAATATCCATGCTTGTATCATACGCCCTGTGGTGTTGAAATTCTGACCTACTTACGCCGTGATTAAAAGGCCGCTTTCTGTCTGCTCCCATTCCCAAAATAGCAATTCATATTCTATGGCCTTTGTTATGTGGTAAGTGTCGGCGTGCCCCATATGCCCCAGGCGGCTTTGATATTTCCGGTTAAATATATCCCGGCCCAGTTCTCCGGCTTCCAGGTTCTTCACATCCTTTTTCAGACGGCGGACGGACGCCTTGCGTACCTTTCTATAAGTTGGAAAGTGGATATATCCGCAAAAATCAACCCCGTTTCCGGCGTATAAAATCGTACTCTTTGGATTTATATGCAACCTCATTTCCTCTTCCAAAAATTCTTCAATCCGTTTTGCCCATTCCTTTAACTGGATAAGGTCCGGGGAAAGAATGATAAAATCATCCATATAGCGGATGTAATGCTTTATGCGTAAGGTGTGCTTCACAAATTTATCCAGGCGGTTGCCGTATACATTGGCGAATAACTGGCTTGTGAGATTTCCCACGGGTATGCCCACGCCGTCCGGTAAAATTCCGTTTTTGTCTATAATGTCATCCATGAGGTAAAGGGCTTTCTTATCGCCTATGTACCGTCTGTTTTCATCCTTTAATCCGTCATGCGGTATAGACGCAAAGTATTTGCTTATGTCCCCTTTAAAGGCGTAAAGCCGCAAACCGTCCTTTTCCATGAGTTCATAAAGCCATTTATATAACTGATTGCTTGCGGCGTGCATACCCTTTCCCTCTCGGCAAGCATAGGAATGGTAATAAAATCCTTGTTCAAATACCGGGGCTATGGCGTTTACAATCATGTGCTGCACCACTCTGTCATAAAACGGTAGGGCCATGATAAGCCGCTCTTTTGGCTCCCATACTTTGAACACGGTATAAGGCCCCTGGGAACAGGTAAGCGTCTCCACTTCCTCACACGCTCTTAAAAGTTCATCTTCCTTTGACATAGAAAAAGCCAATACCTCTTCGTTGAACCGCTTACACTGGGCGGCCTGGTGAAATGAGGTATTGGCATTGTCAAAGGTATACATTTTTTCATGTAATCCTTTTACTGTTTTCATTTTGCCCTACCAATTTTCAAATATTCTTTACTAAAAGGCGGTGCCTTTCTTATTTTGTCCGGTCAGACGCCGGAACGGGAAAACCGTCTGACTTATCATAAAAAGATAGATTGATAAATCTTTGCTAGTAGCCCGTAGGCCCCTAAGTCTGTAAATGTCGATTAGTCACACACGCACCAGACGCCAATGTTCGTGTTCACGTTCCACGGGTAATTGTTGCAATTCACGGCCCGTGAACCGCAATGCACGCCGTTGTTCCAGTTGCCGCCGCCAATGAGGGCGTGCAAGCCAGGAAAGGCCAGGTGCGAATTAACAGTTTCCCCAAATTCTTTATTTATCCGGTTTCCAGGTCCCGGCCTTTACCGCTTCAATAACGCCGTTCATGGTGCCGCCTATCGCCCTGGTATGGCGGCTTATGACCTCGTAGCGGTGTTTGCTAATGGCCTTGTATTCCAAATCATAAGAAAGACGTATCAATGTTTTAATCTGCTGCAATTCCACATCCGCCGCATATATGTGGCTTTTCGTTCCGGTTTTCTTAAAACGGATAACATCCTTTAGCATTTCAAATATTGCCGTCTTGATCTGCGTCTGTAATGCAAATTTCTCAAATTTTGGAAACTGGGCCAGGATTGGATAAATATAGAGAAGAAAATCATATATTTTTTGATACAGTTCCATGGTGCCCATGTAGGCGTCTATCTGTTCTGTGGCTTTTTCTTCTGCCATTTTCTCATTCTCTCTTTCGGTGTTAGGGCCGGGCTTTCGCCCGTCCCCAACTGGATTACAGACTGTCACACACGCACCAGACGCCAACGCTCGTGCTCACGTACCACGGGTAATTGCGGCAATACACGGCCCGTGAACCGCAATGCACGCCGTCGCTCCAGTTGCCGCCGCCAATGAGGACGCGCAAGCCAGTGCTATTTGCCATGTAGGCCTGTCCATATCCGCTTCCAAACACATCATACCAGGCCCAGGACGAACCCGTGGGATCGTGAATAAGTTCGTTTAACCATTTCCAGACATTCCCCACCAGGTCGCAAATATTAAAGGCGCTCACGGCGTTTGCGATTTTTCCAACGGCGGTTCTCGCCGTGTTCGTGGTGGCTGTATAGCCGTTGGTGTTGGAAGCGTCAAGGCCCTGGGGACTTCCGTCTGCCGCCACGGTAAATTCCATGTAATCCGGCAACCGCTTTCCTACTCGTCTGGCCCGTTCTCCTGCAATATACCAGTTAAGGCCCTCGGTTCCGGTGATCGGCGTACCGCCATAAACAGATTGTAAGCCGTTTGCTCCGTCATCACTGGAAAGGTAAATGTCCCCCCATAAAGCGTTCCCCAGGTAAACCATACCGGACGGGTCACATTTTGGGCGGTGCTTCGTGGTCCATACGCTGTTGGGCAGAATATCCACACGGGTGTTACTCTCCCAACCGCTGCCACGCACGGACCCGGAAGCATTTACCGCCCGTCCGTAATCGTCCGTATTTCTCACACGGCCATAATGGAAACCGCCGATTTTCCGGGTGTTGGTATCGTCCCAGGCGTCCCCGTCCGGCCAGGAAGAATTTAAGGAAATCAAATACTGTTCGTCCTGGGCGTCCGTTCCAGGGTCGCAAATGTAAATATAATAGTCGGACCCGTGGGCAAAATCACTTCCCTGGTCCAGATTGGCCTTGGTAAGCGTGGTTTCCACGGTCTTAAATACCGCACTTTCTCCCACGGCGATCACGCACCCGGCCATAATGGTGACGGCTCCCTGCTCGCTGTACTGGATGTACTCTTTTTCCGGTGCCACAATATCGGAAATGGCCGCCATTTTGGCAACCGTGATTTTGGCCCGTTCATCCGTCATGTTTTCATCATAAATAAAAAGTCTGCTCATTTACGCCAATTCTCCTTTCATTTCTTCCACTTCCTCTTCTGTAATGCCCATACGCTCATAGAATGTTACCGCTACCGGGACGCCGATTGTTTCCGTGCCGATATTCACGGCTTTGGAAAGGCTTAAAACCGTGTGGGTAATGGTGTTGTTCTGTCCTGCTGCCATGGTGCCCTCTGTGGCCGCTTCCTGGCCCTCTGTGGTTGCTGTTTCGGTGTCGGTGGTGTCTTTCTCCACTTCCACCGTTTCCACGGCCTGGACGGTGGGATAAACGGCCCCATTCTTGATTTTCTGCCCTTCTGCCGCTTCCGCACAAAACATGATCGTGACTGTTTTTCTGTCCTCGGACAATTCAATGACCGGGCACATAATCCAGTTCTGATTTTCCAGTTTTTCAACTGCTGCCAGCCAGTCCGCCGCTTTCAATCTGCCTTTCTTTACCAGGCTGAAAGTGTTCACTAAATCAGACCTGGTTTTGATAACTTTTGGAAATCCTTTCATTGCTTTAATCCTCGCTTTCTTTTAATAAATAGGTGCCCATATAGTTGCCGATATAGGCCATATTGGTGCCCTCACGTAAGGAAACCGTGATAGAGTGCATAAGGTCCATGTAATCCACGGAAAACCGTTTTGGCGTTGCCATGACGCTTTCCATATTCGTTTCCACGGTATAGTCCCCGGCTTCCGTGATGTAAAAAATACCGCCATCCGCTGAAATATCCGCCGTCTGCACGGTGCCCGTGGTGGTATTGGTAACTTTGACCGTAACCGCCGCCTGGATTGTTTCCAGTAAATAGGCCACGTTGACTTTATGGGCCATGTTGTGAACCTTAGTTCTTAAATCATCAATCTGTAACTGCAGCTTTCCAGCCACATCCCCGGAAAGTTGATCTTGCTTTGCTTCAAACCATTCATCCCATTGTGCCGTCCGTTCCGTTTGAAATTCCTGCACCATTTTGGTGTATTCTTTGATAAATGCCGCATGGTCTTTTTCCACCGCCTTTTTCTCGCTTGAAAACCATTGGTTAAACTGGGCGGACCATTGGGAAAAGTCCAGTTCTTCAAACTGCGAACCGATAAAACCGCAAACCGTTGTATCTGATCTTTCGTCCGTAATGTCCGCCTGGGTAATTTCAACCGCTCCGGCGGCTACATAGATACGGGCCAGGCTCTTTTCCTGGATAACATCATTATTTACCAGGTCCGGGGCCTGGGGATTGCTCGAAAAAGCACCCTCTAAGACGTAAATACTCGGTTTTCTTTCGGTTTCATCATTTCTTAATACAATGCGGTCAATCCTGGGAAGCGTTCCGCTTGCCTGGCTCAATGTTAGGGTCAGCGGTGCGGTGTTGTGAATGGTATGTAAATTGATATATGCGTACCCGGTCCGGGTGCCGCCGTCCACGGTTACTTCCATACTGCCGCCCTCTGCTGTGACCTGCAAATGACCGTATGCCACGCCCTCTTTATAGAACGGGGCTTTGTCCTCGTTCATGTCCTGGCCGTTGTACATATGCTCTTTATCGTTCAGATCGGTAGCATTGTAAAAAAATCCTCTTACTGCCATGGTCTTTTCCTCTCCTTTCTTTTATTCGTCCCATTTTATTGTAGTGGGTAGGGCGTCCCCAAAAGTGGGTACTACATACATCCCCCCGTATTCGTAAACCTCGCAAAGTTCCGTAATTCTAAGGTTCTGTGCGGTGTTCCACTTTTTCTTCTTAACGGTCACTACATCCCCCAGGTCATAGTCTTTTCCATAGATAAAATTCACATCCGCTTCTGCTTCCGCTTCAAAATTTTCAAATACCTTGTTTTCGTTAAGGTATTCCTGGCCCCTGGTTCTAAGGGCTTCCAGGTATTCGGCGTTTGTCAGTTCATCCTTGTTTATGTCCTTGGCGTCCAAAAATACTTCCCGTAAATCAAACCCGGTTCCGCCGCCCACGGTCACATAAACCCGGTCCGCTCCGTCCCCGGCTCCGCCCACAATGACCTTGGTTTTAAGGGTGGCGTCACTGTAATTATGCTTTGCCTGGTTCAAATTATCGTAACTTTCCGAAAAAATGACCCTGGGATTTTGACCTTGTGCCTGGGTACGGTCCACGCCCTTGTAGGTTTCAAAGGTCATGGTCTTTTTCTTAAAGTCCGGCACTACCCGGAACCCGATTTCTGCAAACTTCGCCAGTTTCGTAAGATATTCCAGGACATTCTTATAAGTTGCCTGGAATTGCACTTTTGTGGTGTCCCCGGTCATGGTTCCAATCTGCAAAAGCGGAATTTCTTCCATGCGGTTTATCATATAGCACATGGCGGCTTCCACGGTGCCGTTGAAATTAAACAGCGGTCCCGTTAAGCGGTCCCCCAGGTATACGGGAAGAAAATACCCGTTCCTGGTAATCTCATTTACCAGGGTGCTTTCTTCCTCGGTCTGATCTCCACGTATCACGGCGGCTTCCGCCTTATTGTCTCCCTTGGTTATGATATTTCCCGGCTGTAAAAGCCGCAAATTCTCCGTTGTGACCGGGCAATGAAGTTCAAAGGTGCCGCACTCATAATATTTTCGGTGCCATTGTAGGGATGTATGGTTTTCGATATGGCCCAGGCGTTTAAGGTTTCTGTCATAAACGTGTATTTCCATAATCACACCCCCAGATAAGAAATTCTGTAATATACCGATACGGAAAGGTAGTTTGTTCCCTCATCCGCCGTATAGGTCAATGTGTTGGTTCCGTCCTGCAACTGGATAAATTCCCCGTCCTCGTCCAGATATTCGTTTATCACGGTGCCGTACTTTTCAATAACAGTGTCCCAGTCAATGACCCCGTAATTGTCCTTGTGGTTCTCAATCTCTGCCTGGGTCACTCCGTCCAGAAGATAAGCGTTTTTCTTTCCCGTATAGGTATTGATAATCACATACTGGCCGGATGACATGATAAAATCATTATCCAGATAGCCCACCTTGGTAAATTCTCCGCTTTCGGTGTGGTAAATGGCCGGATTTTTCACGGCTCCGTCCGCCCGGAAAATCACAACAATACCTATGTTGTCCGCTCCGCTTTCGTTCTCGATCTCCTTTACCAAATCCGCTTCCCGGTGCCCAAATATGCGGCCCTCTTCCGGGAAGCACGCCGGAAAATAGAAATCACTCACCCAGGACGCCATAACCACTTCAATGTCTGCCAGGTCCTTAAAATACGGGTCCGTGCATTTAAGGGAAATGGTGTAATCACGCACCACACCCGTTGTAGCTCCCGGTATAATGCTTTCAACTTCGTATTCTATGGCCTTGGCTTCCCCGTCCTCTATATACTGCATGGTGCCGGTCCGCTTTATCGGGAATGTACGGTATAAAAGGTTTCGGTTTTCCTTGTAATTGCTTTCCATTTCCACGGTCAGGACAATATTTCTTTCCTTTGCCGTGGCTCCCTGGTAGGTGCTGCCGTCCGTTGTGGTGTTCTCGCTCGTTACCACATTGCTTTCTATCCCGTAAACGCCCTCTAAATCTACCAAGTGGAACGGCGTAAAATCATCCCAGGTAAAGGTAAGGGCCACGTTTTTGTCACTGGTGCATATTATTTTAATGTCCGACATAATCCCTTACCCCCTCTGTATTGCCAAAATCATGCTTCTGGTCTGTAACCTGGTCTGTCTCGCCGTTTCATACGGGCTTAAAGCCTTGGGGCTTGTAATATTGATCGTCTGGTTATAACTGCCCCTGCCGCCGCCTGCATTCTCCATGGCCTGGTTCTTTGCGCTGCCGGAAAGCGGCGTTACTACCGCCTTGCCGTTCACCATGCTTAAAAGTTCCGGTCCGGCTTCCGCTACCATGGCGGTGCCCTCTTTTAAGACGCCGCCCTTTGCCAGTCTCGGCAAAGATAAGGTGCCAATTTTCCCCAAGGAAACGCCCGGTATCTCATTGATAATTCCAATCACTCCGTTTATCATCCCGATAAACTTATTTACCACGCCCTCTATGGTCGCAAGGCAACTATTGATTGCGGATTTAAAGGCATCCCCAACGGCGGAACCGATTTTCACGCCTACGTCAACAAAACAACCCTTGATTTTCTCCCATAAACCAGAGAAGAAAGAAACCACGTTTGAAAAAGCGTTCACAACGCCCTGGTAGGCGTTTTGAAATGTGGTGCTGAACCAGGACGCCACATTTGAAAGGGCGGCCCGTATCTCCTTCCACCTGGCACCGAACCAGGAGCCAATGGACGCAAAGACGTTTGTTACATTCGTATAGGCATTTGTGAACATGGTAAGGAACCAGGACGCCACCGTGGCCAGGGCGTTCTTTATGTCCTGCCACCTGGCACCGAACCACTGGCCGATTGCCGCAAAGACGCCCGTTACGCCGTTATAGGCTTCCGTAAATCTGTCAGTGAACCATTGACCCACGCCCGTAAATATGGAAACTATGCTTGTCCATAGGCTTTGAAAAAAGGAAATGGCCGTATTTATCGCATTGGGTATTGTCTCCGTGAAAAAGGCCGCTATGGCTCCAAATACATTTGACGCCGTTTCTTTCACGGCTTCCCATATCGCAATCACCTTGTTTCTGAAATCCTCATTGGTTGCGAAAAGCGTCACTAATGCGGCCACCAGGGCGGCCACCACGGTTATTACAATCCCTATGGGATTGGCCGACATTGCCATATTCAAAAGTTTCTGCGCTATTGTCACTCCCTCGGTTGTGGTTTTCCAGACTTTAAAGGCCACAATCAATCCTTGTATCATGTTGACTACATTCCACGCCAACATTCCGGCGGCAATCCCGGCAATAATGGAAATGATCTGCGTACCGTTCTTTGATACGAAAGAAATAAACTCCTTTACCTTTTCAATGACCGCAAGGACAACGGTTTTTACTTCCGGGATATTGTCCTTTACCTCTTTTAATACATCACTTATTACTGGCTGTAATTCCTCGCCTATTGGCTTCACAAGGTCAGCTTTGAGATTGCGGCCTAATTCTTCGATCTGGTTCCCCAGGTCATTGTATTTATTTTCATTTATCGTTCCCAGTGCGTCATTGGTGGCCGATATTTCCCCTTGCGTATTCACAAGGGCACGGATAGCGTCCTCGCCCAAATCTTCCCACTTGGTCCCGTACATAGTCACGCCTAAAAGGTTTCTCTGTACTTCGTCATCACATGAGAAAAGCGCATTGTTTACAGTCTGAAAGGCTTCTTTGGCTCCCTCTCCGCCCTGTGCAAACTTTGTCTTTAAATCGTCCACATCAAGGCCCAACTGTTTAAATGCTTCGTCTGATGTTCCGTCTTTTGCTCTGATACCAAACTCTTTTACGGCGTCATTCAGATAATCCACCTGGAAAGTGCCGTTTTTGGCTCCGTTTGCTATCATATTAAAGGCCTCTTCCGCTGATAGGCCCATATCTGCATAGTAGACCGAATATTCCGCCAACTGGTCCGCCAAATCGCCGTTCTGGTTCAATCCTTTCTGCGCCCCCTGGTCCAAAAGGTTGTATGCTTCCTCTGCCGTTATTCCGAATTGCTTCATCATGGCATTTACGCCACGGACGCTTTCGTTTACATCAATGTCAAAGGTATCACGCATTAAAATGGCGTTTTCCGTTGTGTTTTTCAGTTCTTCGCCCGTCTGCCCGGTCTGCTGCTTCACGGTGGACATTGCCACGGCAATGTCGTTTATATCCTCACCGAAATTATCTTTATAAATGCTTAAAAGGGTTTCTTCCAACCCCTCAACTTCTGTGTCCGCCGCCCCGGTCTGGGTAATGACGGTATTTAATGCCTTGTCGCAATCTGTTTCAAACTTCGTTGCGTATGTAGCGGCGGCCACAAATCCGGCCCCTAGTGCCTTGGCCGCCGTCTCGGCTTTTTCGGCCAGCCCGGCCAGGCTTTCCTTGAATGACCCGGCCTTTTTCTCTGCCTTTTTCAGTTCCTCACCGGAAAGGCCGGAAGATTTTCCTAACTGTTCAATGGCCGTGTCCGTCTGCCTGGCGGCTTCCTCTAAGTCATCCAGTTCCAGGCTTGTTTTCTCGATCTCACGCTTTAACGCCCGGTATTGTTCCTCTGATACCTCGCCCTTTTTAAATTGTTCCTGCACCTGGCTTTCGGCGTTTTTCAGAATATCCAGTTTTTCCTTGGTTTCTGCTATGGCGTCTTTTAAAAGTGTCTGCTTCTGTGCAAGGGCTTCTGTATTCTTCGGGTCCACCTTTAAAAGTTTATTTACTTCCCTTAACTCTGCCTGGGTGCTTCGCACCTCTTTATTTACGCCGGATAGGGCCTTGTCAAGTTTTGTGGTATCGCCGCCAATCTCGATTGTGATACCTTTTATATTGTTCGCCATGATTTAACCCCCTTTCCTCTTTATTTTCCTGCGTAATCCCTCACGGTCCGGCTTGGTCTGCTCTATACGCCAACAATTCTTTAGATATTCCCGGCCCTCTTCGGTCTTGGAATTTTCAAAAATCATTGCTTCACGCATGAAGAACAAATACACATCTATTTCCATTTCCTGGACTTCGTAAATGTCGATATGGCAATAATCCATAACCAATTTTTCCGGGCGTGTGACAAGGGTATATGGTATTTCATCCCCTTTATCCTGGCGTGGATAAAAGGGCATGATTAGTTTGGGTTCTGCTTCAACTCGTCCACAAATTCCATGTAGGCTTTAAGGATTGCCGTACACTCTTCAATGTCATAATCCGCCACATCCGCTTCCGTTACGGGTACCCGGCCCATATTGTTATTTAGGACTGCTGCCACAAGGCGGTAGATCGCCCCCGTGTCCTCAATTCCTGCGCTTTCCTCGTCTATGTCCTGAATTTCCTCAATGGCTTCAAAGACTTTCTTCTGCGGCATACGCACCACAATTTTCTTTCCCTTTTCTACCACATTGCCGTCCTTGTCCACCTTGTCCTTTAAAGTAAAGGGCCAGAATGTACGTTTTAATTTATTGCAATTAAATTCCTTTACTGCCATGGCCTTTGTCTCCTTTCATACAATAAGCGGCCTGGGTTCCTGCTCCCTGGCCGCTCTCATGGTCTTTACTGTCCGCTTGCGGCGGTTGCGTCCATTTCTTCCTGGTAGGTAATCAAAGTACCCTCTTTGTCCATTGGCTGCGCCTTAAATTCGGCGTCAATGACCGTTTCACTGTCCTTTGCAAAGGCAATCGTAAATCCGGCCTGGTTGTTGCCCACAATGGTAATTCTCACATCCCCGTCCTGTTCGTCCGCATGGACGAAATGAATGACATAACGCTTACCGTCCGCATTTCCAACGCCGCCGATCTTGACGGTTCGGATATTTTTTGTGGCGTCCTCGGTCACTCTTGCGGTCTGGCACAACTTCTTTAAAGTGGTTCCGCACCATGTCATAACGCCGGATTTAAAGGTTACTTCCTCTTCCGTAAGGATGACTTTGGAAACCTTTCCCATATCGTCCTTGGCTTCATAGAAAGAGGGCGCATACTCGATTTCTGCGCCGCCTTTGATATACCCCAGGCGGTTTTCTTCGGTTTCCAGTTCCTCGTTGCTCGGTAACGCTTCATTTGTGCCGCTAAACTCGGTACAATACAAATCACCGGACCCCAAAACAATGCTTTCCTTGTTCATGCTCTGCTTGCTCCTTTCATTTTGCTTAATAATCCTCTGATTTCATACGCCGTTTGAAAACAATCCTCGTCCGGGACTGGTGCCAGTAAAACGTCATATTCTACGTCCGGCAAAACCTCCGCTTCAAAAGCGGCGGCCAGTGTTTCCCGGTCCTCGTTATCCTGCTGCGTATAAAGTTCAAAGTCTATGTCCTGGGCTTTCAGATTATTAAAACCGTCCGCCCCTCTTGCTGCTTCGTGGGAAGATAACCAAACCATATACGGAAGTTCCGGCACTGGGTCATCCAGTGTTTCCTCAAATTGGTTTTTCGCAAGCGGCACGCTGTATTTTTCAGAAAATGCCTTTGCCCTTTTCACCAACTCGTTTACGTTTACGGTCATGTTATCCACCTACTTTCCGTTTAATTTTGGAAACGGCCAAATCTCCCAGGGTTTCGTTGACTGGTGCAATGTGTTCAAACGCCTTTACGTTTCCTATCTGTCTGCCGCCCCTGCGTAACTGGTGGCCCTTTTCCAGTAAGTGGGTCAACTGGTAATGCTTCTTGTTGTATACGCTGTACCCGTCCAATCCGGTGATGACGCTTGTTCGTGTACTCCGCTTGTCATAGGTCCAGTCTTTCGTATACTTCCCCGTTCTTTCCTTGTAGGGTCCGCCCTGCTTCAAACTTCTGGCGGCTACGGCTGCCGTTTCTTCCAGGCTCTCATTTACCGCACGTTTTAATTCTCCATTGCTCCAATTTTCCAGTTCGGCTTTTATGGCTTCGTCCAGGCCGTCAATGCTTGTTCTCAACCTTTGCCCACCCTCTCCCCGGCGTAAAGTTCGATTTTGCCGCTGCTTTTCGGCCCATACGTCCGATAGATAGCCATTTTATGGCCGTCCACCATGATTTCTTCCTGGCCGTCATATTCAAAGCCCCATACTTCAATCATCATGGACGCCTTGAAACCTTTTTGCCCGGCGGCTGTAAACTCGTCACGGCCTGCCGGGTTGATCTCTCCGAATATCTCTTTTTCCACATACTCGGATTGGTTCTTTTTAACTAACAGTGTCACTATTGCTTCTATGGTAGCCGCCCCCTTTGATTTTCGTACAAATCATGTCATAGGCTTCCATTAACTCGCCGTGGTTCTCCGGGTTCCCGAAATTGGCTTTTGCATATACCAAAGCGGCTTCGATAATCAACGGGTCTGTGATGTTCTCCGGGTCCAGGTAAGAAGAGTGTACGCCGATACGTTTCAAGTCTGCCAGGGCCACGTTTATAAGTTGCTCCACATCCTCGTCCAGAGTATCGGCGGACATTTTACGCAACCGTAACTTTGCTTTTGCTATCAGTTCGTCTTTTTTCATTGTCCGCCGCCTTTCTTAACTTCCGCCTTTAGTCACTGTTTGCCGCCTGGTTCTTCACACGGATAAAGCCGTTTTTGGCTACCACGTTACCGCCCATGAATACACACGCCTTATAAGCGATCTGGCCCTGCTTAAATTTGTATTCTGTGGACTTCTGGGCGTCAATGTCGGAAAAAATGGCAACTTCATAGTTGGAAAGCGGACCATATGCCATACAATAGGCCCCTGCGGTGCCGCCGATCTCGCCGCAAGCGGAATTGATAATATAAGGCACCTCGTCAATGGTCCCGGTGTTTCCATGGTTTACAATGGTGTAAACCTTGCGGCCCTGCTTATCTCTCAACTTCGCAAACTTTTTAAGGTCTTTCTTGTTGAGGATTAACACGGCCACATCCTCCACATCCTCGTCACCACCGAAAGAGTAAATGATCTCGTCCAGGGTGCCGTCATCAATGGCGGTAATCGTGGTAATGTCCGTGTTGCGGTCTATAATGTCATCTGCGGCGGTGGTAGGATTAAAGAAAATTCCACGGAATTTTCCGGTTCCTCCCGGACCAACCAAAATCTGACGGGAAGCGTAACGCTTGATCGCACGGGTCACGCTCTCTTCCACCACGCCGTCATAGTCGGCGTCCGTCAATTTCTGCATTTCTTCCGGTTCCTCTGCGTATGCCGTGATTTTCTCACGTACAATGTCAGCGTAACCAAATTCCGGTTCGGAAGTGTTGTAATCGGCGTTTTCTGCCGTGCTTCCGGCTCCGTCCCCGTAAGACTTCACAAAAGGCCGCTGATAACTTTCACCGCCTACCAGGGGCACGGTCTTGACCCGATCAATGAGGGAAGAAACATTGTTGAAAGTCGGGGAAATATCCGGGCTTGTGTGTTTCGGCATAACAACGCCCGTTGCCGTGGAAAGGGTGTTTTTAATCCCGGCCAGGGCCTTGCCTTTAAAGATCGCTTTCTTGCCGTCCTTTAAGGTCTTTCCTCTTTTGGCTTTCTCCTGGTCCTGCGGTTCCTGGTTTCCCTCTCCGGCCCCGCCGCCCCCGTCCGGGTCTGCGGCTCCT
>ERZ779851.2158-NODE-2158-length-15629-cov-3.144151_pt1 | contig 15629 bp, 9 predicted proteins | sample MGYA00511094_ERZ779851 | MGnify/ENA primary metagenome ERZ779851 (study PRJEB29588, sample SAMEA2155512) | human gut metagenome | biome: human gut; feature: human-associated habitat; material: faeces | place: Denmark | collected 2008/2010 ...
TGGTCTGAGACAGATCATTGACGGACTATTTGAATGTATCGGGCAGACACCGGATGTGGCTTATGAGATTGACGAGGATCAGGTTGCTGCAGGCTTTGTCTCCAACGGCTTTGGAATCTGCGTAGCTCCCAATATTCCAATCCTGCAGTCTCTGAATGTAAAGATCCTTCCCTTAGTTTCTCCAAGCTGGCAGAGAAACTTCTATATGGCGATGCTGAAGAACGTATACCATCCACCGGTTGTGGAAGCATTTAAGAAATATGTGATCGAGCAGGCACAGAAGGAATGGGATTACAAGACCAGCTGATCTGACTTAATAAAATATCAGAATACAAAAAGATATGGGACTGTCCCGTCAGTCGAGACACCCCATATCTTTTTATAATAACCGATACATTCAATATTATCCGTAAATTATATTGCCATTGGCATCCTTATATTCATCCAGACCTTTTTCATAAGTTGCCATAGCACGCAAACTCATACCTACACTGGAGAAACCTCCATCATGATATAAATTCTGCATAGTCACTTTACGAGTCAGGTCAGAGAACATTACAATGCAGTAATCTGCACATTCGTCTGCCGAAGCATTGCCTAATGGTGACATACGGTTAGCAAAATCAAACAGTTTATCCATACCTTTCACACCTGAGCCGGCAGTAGTCATAGTCGGCGACTGAGATATGGTATTCACACGCACATGATGTTCACGACCATAAATGTAACCAAAACTGCGTGCGATAGATTCAAGCAATGCTTTTGCATCCGCCATATCATTATATCCATAGAATGTACGTTGTGCAGCAACATAACTCAAAGCCAGAATTGAACCATACTCTGCAATAGCATCCAGCTTTTTAGCAGCTTGAATCATTTTGTGGAACGAAACGGCAGATATATCCAAAGTCTTGCTCAACATATCATAATCGAGGTCATCATAAGTACGTTTCTTACGAACGTTAGGAGACATACCGATAGAATGAAGAACGAAATCTATTTTTCCACCTAATATTTCCATCGAACGTTTGAAAACATTCTCCAAATCTTCAACGCTGGTTGCATCTGCTGGAATTACCTCACAATTCAGTTTCTCAGCTAAAGCAGAAACTTCTCCCATGCGGACAGCTACCGGAGTATTGGACAATGTAATGGACGCACCTTCTTCTACAGCCTTTTCAGCAACTTTCCATGCGATAGACTGTTCGTTCAATGCACCAAAAATAATACCTCTTTTTCCTTTCAACAAATTGTAACTCATACCTTCTTTATTGTTAAATTAGTTTGCAAAGATACAAACAAATAAATTAATCATAGCTTTTTTTGCACACAAATGAAGAAATAATGCAATTATAAAACTAATTTTTACCATTTAAGGTTTCAGCTAAATGAGAATTTAACAAAAAATCCACTTATTCTATCAAATAGTGCACATAAAGGACAATTCTTTCAGCTATATTTGCCATCGAATTAAGAGGTTTTTTCATAATATTTATTTAAGGTTAGAATTAGGTTAACATGAAACATTATTGCTACTCCCGTAAATAGCCCGTGAGGGTCTTTTACGGGAGAGTGATAAGACTTCTTAAAGCAACAATCAACTAGATAATTATTAATCTTAAACATATATAATACCAATGACTACTTTAATAAAGAAGATTCTATTACTTCCTGCCACATGTTTAATCCCCCTTTTGACCGGATGTAATAATTGTCCGTCTACGACTATTGTAGAAGATATCATAGATCCCGCCATCTATACAAGTCTCCCTTTCAAGATGGATAAAGTTGAACAACCTACTTTCCCAGACTATTCGGTAAACATCATAGATTTCGGTGCCAAACCAGACGGTATTACTTTAAACACAAAGGCTATTAATGATGCAATCCAACAGGTTAATGCCAAAGGCGGTGGTAAAGTCATTATCCCTGAAGGCTTGTGGTTGACCGGTCCCATCGAACTATTGAGCAATGTGAATCTATATACAGAAAAGAATGCATTAGTATTATTCAGTGCAGACCATTCACTATATCCCATTATAAACACGTCTTTTGAAGGTTTGGAAACCCGTCGTTGCCAGTCTCCTATTTCAGCACGTAATGCTGAAAATATAGCGATTACAGGTCACGGAGTATTTGATGGTAATGGAGACACATGGCGTCCGACCAAGAAAGATAAACTGACTGAAGGTCAATGGAAAAAATTGATCGCCTCTGGTGGTGTAGTAGATGCCGACGGAAGAATCTGGTATCCCAGTGAAGGTGCATTGAAAGGTGCTATCCTGTCAAAAGACAACTTCAACGTACCTCGTGGAGAACTTACCGATTCTGACTGGGACTACATGCGCGATTGGTTACGTCCTGTATTGCTAAGTTTCATCAAATGTAATAAGGTATTGCTGGAAGGAGCGACATTCAAAAATTCACCTAGTTGGTGCTTACATCCGCTATCATGTGAAAATATTACAATTAATAAAGTTACAGTTTCTAATCCTTGGTACTCACAAAACGGAGATGCTCTTGATTTGGAATCATGTAATAAAGCATTGATTATCAACAACTCATTTGATGCAGGAGATGATGGTATCTGTATAAAGTCAGGAAAGGACGAACAAGGGCGCAAACGCGGTGAACCTTGTCAAAATGTTATCGTTATGAACAACACCGTATTACATGGACATGGAGGTTTTGTTGTAGGTAGTGAGATGTCAGGAGGCGTAAACAACATATATGTAGACAATTGTACTTTCATGGGTACAGATGTTGGCTTACGCTTTAAAAGTAATCGTGGGCGTGGCGGATTGGTAGAGAATATCTACATCAGCAATATCAACATGATTAATATTCCGAACGAAGCATTAATATTCAATTTATACTATGGTGGAAAAGGTCGTGGTGAAGACCCTAATCAGGATGAAAAGAAAGCAGAAACTACCATCCCTCCTGTAACAGAAGAAACTCCGATATTCCGTAATATCTTTATCAAAGATGTAACCTGTAACGGAGCAGGCAGGGCTGTGTTCTTCAATGGTTTGCCTGAGATGAGAATCAAGAATATCAATATGGAGAATATCATCGTATCTAATGCTAAAGAAGGTGTAGTATTAAGCGAAGCCGACGAAGTTAATATGAAAAATATCAAAATAGAGTTATTAAAAAGTGGAAAGAACTTGAAGATGCAAAATGTTTCCAATGTAATGATAGACGGAAAGAATCATGCTGAAATCGGGGCACAAGGAGAAGAACTCAACTTCTAATTCTTACACCCATTAGTGCATTTCTCCACTTAATTTATAAAAATAGTAAAGCACGGATTGCACGGATAAACACGGTTTTCATACTAACACTGTGTAATCCGTATGATCCGTGCTTAAAATAATAAACTATACATCATTATGAAAAAGCGCTCAATTATTGTCCTCACATTATTAGCAGGATGCTTTACCAACTCTTTTGCACAAAAAGGCGAAAAGACACTGACCGTAGAAGTCAGCAATGAATGGATTCAAAATAAGACCGACGAACCGATAGTGATAGATTTAAATAACCTGAAAGCAGGTTTCAACATCAAATCCGCCACTGTATGGGAAGGTAATAAAGAAATTCCGTCCCAACTAGACGATCTGAACGGTGACGCACGTGCTGACGAACTGGCTTTCCTTATCGATATGCCAGCCAAAAGCAATAAAAGTTTCCGTGTAATTCTCTCTTCAGAAAAAAGTGAAAAAAACTATCCGGCACGTACTTATGCCCAAATGAAAGCTTACGGACATAACAACAAATTCGCCAATATTACGGGATTTTCAGCGGCAGGAACCGAGAATGTATATAGTTTTGTTTACCATCACGGACCGGCTATAGAGAGTGAATTAGTTGCCTATCGTATCTATTTCAACGAAAAACAGACGGTAGATCCATATAGCAAAGTAAATAAAAGACTGGAAATAAAAGAGACTTGTTTCTACCCTACCAAAGCGCAACGCGCCAACGGCTACGGAGATGATGCGCTACGTGTTTACAATAGTGGTGGTGTAGGTGCATTAAAAGGTTGGAATGGTACTGAAGCGACCCACATAAAACCAGTAGTAAACCGCACGGAACGTGTACTAGCCTCCGGACCTGTACGTGCCATCGTCGAAGCAGAAGTCATCGGTTGGGAATATCAAGGAAACGATTTGAACATGATCAATCGATATACCATCTATGGCGGTCATCGGGACATGAAGGTAGATGTCCTGTTTGACCGTCCGCTTAAACAGGAAGTCTTTGCAGCAGGTGTACAGATTCTGAAAGAAGGAGGTCACATGAGCGACCATAAAGGACTGACTGGAAGCTGGGGAACCGACTGGCCCGTCACAGACACCATAGGCTATGTGAAGGAAACAACAGGTATGGGAACTTTCATTCCTAAATATATCGGTAAAGAAGTACAAGACGGATCAAACTACTTATATACCTTACAAGCACCGGGGCAACAGCATTTCCACTATTACGTTACTTTCACCTCAAAAAAAGAAAGTTTCGGATTTAAAGATATGAAAGACTGGTTCAATTATCTTCCCCAATGGAGAAAAGAATTGGAACATCCTTGCAAAATTACGATTAAATAAAAAATCTAAAACCATGAAACGACTAATCACTCTCTGTCTGCTAGGAAGCTGTTTTTTATCTGCTCCCGCACAGAATTATGTATCCCAAGCCTGGGTGGCCGATCAAGGCAATGGAACCTACAAAAATCCAGTCCTGTATGCGGATTACTCCGATCCGGACATTTGCCGTGTAGGAAACGATTATTATTTGACCTCATCCAGTTTCAACTGTCTGCCCGGTTTACAAATATTACACTCCAAAGACCTTGTCAACTGGACTATCATAGGTGCGGCTGTACCCTACGCACTGCCCCCTGTTACCGATGTCCGTCCTGAACATGGCAACCGTGTATGGGCACCCAGTATCCGTCACCATAACGGTGAATTCTATATATTCTGGGGTGACCCGGACCAAGGAGTATTCATGGTGAAAGCCAAAGATCCGAAAGGTCCCTGGAGCGAGCCAGTTTTGGTGAAAGCCGGAAAGGGCATCATCGACACGACTCCATTATGGGATGATGACGGTCGTGTATATCTGGTTCACGCTTATGCAGGAAGCCGGGCCGGACTGAAAAGTGTAATTACAATTTGTGAGCTAAGTGCTGATGCAAGTAAAGCTATCACACAATCCCGTATCATTTTCGATGGTCATGAAGCACATCAGACTTGTGAAGGGCCCAAATTCTATAAACGTAATGGATACTATTACATCTTCCATCCGGCAGGCGGCGTTCCTACAGGATGGCAAGTCGTACTTCGCTCAAAAAACGTATACGGTCCATACGAATGGAAAACAGTATTAGCGCAAGGCAACTCTCCCGTCAACGGACCTCATCAAGGCGGTTGGGTAGACACCCCTACGGGAGAAGACTGGTTTATGCACTTCCAAGACGTAGGAGCTTACGGACGCTTAGTCCACCTGCAACCTATGAAATGGGTTGATGACTGGCCCGTTATAGGTGTTGATAAAGACGGCGATGGTTGTGGTGAACCTGTTCTGACTTATAAAAAGCCTAATGTAGGTAAGAACTATCCTATTTGTACCCCGCAAGAAAGTGACGAGTTTGATGGTTATACATTGTCTCCTCAATGGCAATGGCAGGCTAACATCAATGAAAAATGGGCTTATTTCAACGGAGGAGAAGGATTTGTACGTCTATACTCCTACCCAGTTCCCGAAGATTATAAAAGTTTATGGAATGTTTCTAATCTGATGCTACAAAAAACCCCGGCTCCCAATTTTACTGCCACCACCAAACTTACTTTCAAGCCGACAGAAAAATATAAAGGTGAACGTACGGGACTGGTTGTAATGGGAATGGATTATGCCGGATTAGTTGTTGAAAACACAGACAACGGACTTGTCCTGTCACAAGTGGAGTGCCTGAAAGCCGATCGGGGGGCTACTGAAAAAGTAAATGCTTCCGTTCCCTTAAAAGGCGGCACAATCTATCTTCGCGCTAAATTTTCTGCAAAAGGAGACAAGATTAAAGCCAGTGAAGGCGGTCACGACTTATTAGTGAAATGTAACCTCAGTTACAGTACGGACGGCAAGAAATTCCAGCCATTAGGAGAAACTTTCCAAGTAAAAGAAGGTAAATGGATAGGAGCCAAGGTAGGTATCTTCTGTACGCGCCCCGCTATTGTAACCAATGACGGAGGATGGACAGACGCTGACTGGTTCAGAATTGAAAAATAAAGAAAATATTCATAATACATTGTACTTTTTGCATTTTTAATCCATGAAAGTCGTATATCGTGTCGGTTAAATTCCTAATTTTGTGCCGCAAAAGGCATCCATGAACAATAATGCAAGAAAATACAATAGATATAATGAAGTAGACGAAAGGATACTAGCTCTCTTTGCTGAAAACAAAGAAAAGGCCTTTCGTCTACTGTATGATACTTATTATCTCCCTTTATGCCTCTACTCTGTACAATTCACAGGCTCTACGGAAACTTCAGAAGATATTGTACAGAATCTATTTGTCAGTTTTTGGGACAAAAACTCACATACCACCATTTCCTCCAATCTGCACGCATGGTTGTTCAATGCCGTCCGTTTCTCTTCACTGACAAAAGTGCAGCGAGAACGTTACTTTTCTTTAGACGAAATGGAAGAAGAATCTTATTCTCCTATCGATGACTTTTATGATGAGGAAGAACTATTGCAAAAAAGAAACCAGCTACTGACTGAATTAAAAAAATTGCCAGAACAAGAGTACAATGTTCTAGTCAAAATTGTTCTGGAAGATAAAAAGTACAAAGAAGTAGCTGAAGAGCTCCATATTTCCGTAAATACAGTAAAAACCCATCTATCACGCGCACTAAAAATGTTGCGTCGTTTCAATATGATAGAAATTCTAATCTTATTTAATTTATAAATTTATTCAGATTTTTGTCACCCATTTTGCGTATTTGTGATACTTCTGTTAAACTGTACAACAATTATGCAAAAGAGTAAAACGGAAACACTAATTCAAAAATACCTGTCCCATCAGCTTAACGAGCAGGAATTGGAAGAATTAAAGCTATGGATTGAAGAAGACGCATCGCATAGAGAAATCTTTGTGAAGTTACTTTCACTCCACCATGTAAACAACCAACTTAACTTATTACATCAGTTTGATAAAGAAGCCTCATGGAAGTCTATTCAACACCGTTGTAACCGGTCCCATACTATTCATCGCCGTATCGCTATTTATTCCTCGGCCGCTGCAATAGCAATACTAATAGGAATTACCTCCATTTTATATTTCAATGGCCAGAAGCCAGTACCTGCCATTGCCCAAAACGAACAGCCACAACAATCCCCTCTTCCCAAAAACACAGAAACTCCTAAAGCCACCTGGGTACAAGCAAACCAGTCTGTAGTTCCACTTTATAACAGCCAACGGGAAATCAATGGAAGTCATATCAACAATGGAGAAATCATATTTCCTCAAGAAAGTGATTCCCCCCACAAACCCAAACTGGATACTGAATTATTACAGAATAAAATTATAGTGCCAAAAGGTTCGGAGTACGCAATAGTATTAGCTGATGGCACAAAAGTAAAAATGAATGCGGACTCTCATATTGATTTTCCGGTTCAATTCGGAGATACCCGAGAAGTCACTTTGGAAGGAGAGGCCATGTTTGAGGTAACACACGATGAAGCCCGCCCTTTCATAATAAAAACACACGACCATGCTATTTATGTATTAGGAACAACTTTCAATATCTCGGCTTATCCCGATGAAGAATTATCAGTAACCTTAATTGAAGGAAAATTAAAGGTAAATGCTCCATCAGGTGAATATTATCTACTACCAGGCGAACATTACTCTTCTGCACAATCAAAAGTTTCCAAAGTAGATACTGAATTCTATATTTCATGGACTGAGGGTGCTATGGAGTTTGACGCAATGCCATTTCCTTTGCTGATAGCCCGTCTGTCCCGATGCTATAATGTAGATATTCAAATAGCATCCAAGGAATTAGAAACCATGAAATTCACCGGAGTTATTTTCCGTAACAAGCCTTTGGACTTTGCACTAGACATCATTCATCGTGTATCCGATGTCAAGTTTGAGAAAAAGGGAGAAACCATATTAGTAAAAAAACAATAATCAAGCCCTGTATAACAGGAACATTCTAAATTATTAAATAAGTTATTTGAGTTTTATGAAAAGAAACGAGCTTTGGAAGAGTTTAGTAGCTAAACCTCCAAAAATGAGGTTTTTAGTAATGCTAATGTGCATATTCTGCACATTCAACGCTGTGTTTGCAAATGTATCAGCTGACAAGACAGTCACTATCAAAAGTGAAAACATCAGTGTGAAAGAGGCCCTTAACATGGTCAAAAAGCAAACCGGCATTAATATCATGTACGAAGATGCAACTTTGAACAATGTACCTTTGAAACTAACATTAAACAAAGAACCTTTAGAGCAAGCACTTTCAGTGATTTGTAGCCAGGCAGGTATGCGTTATGAGTTGGTAGAAAACAATTATGTGTTAATATTACCGATTGACAGAAATGCCAAACGCAGAACGATTACCGGAGTTATCAAAGATGATACGGGTGAACCGGTCATTGGAGCTTCTATTGTCATCCAAGGTACAACTTTCGGTACTGTAGCCAATATGGATGGGCAGTTCATGTTGTCTTATCCCGAAAATACTAAAAACGACGAACTGATGATCAGCTTTATCGGTATGCAGACGGTTAAGGAGAAAATTGGTAACAGACATGTCTTCAATATAAAAATGGAAAGCGAAGTAACCAATCTGGATGAAGTGGTCGTAGTAGGTTATGGTACTTCTTCTGTAAAAGATTTGACCGGTTCTGTGGCTTCAGTAGGGTTAAAACAATTAAGTCAATTAAATACTCCTAATGTAACTTCCATGCTTCAAAACTTGGCCGCTGGTGTACAGGTATCACAAAATACCGGTGTACCGGGCGAAACAGTCCGCGTGCGTGTGCGTGGTGCTACCTCATTGACCGGTTCCAATGAACCCTTGTATGTGATCGATGGAGTTCCTGTAGAAGATCCCAGTATGCTGGATGCAATTTCGCCCAATGACATTCAGTCTATGGACGTACTGAAAGATGCTTCTGCGGCTGCTATCTATGGTTCTCGTGCTGCAAATGGTGTAGTTATCGTTACCACCAAAAAAGGAGTAGAAGGTTCCAAACCCACCGTCAACTTCAATTATAATGTAACCACTGATGTCCAGATCAAGAATTTCCGTATTTTATATGGTGACGAATGGCGCGAAACAGTACGCCGCTTCGCTAAAGAAACCTTGGTATATGATCCGTCCAACCAATATGCATTAGAAATTCTTGAGCCTAATTCCACTGCATTAGGTAGTGCTAATACCAACTGGTTTGACGAAGTGAAACAAACTGCCATCCGCCATAATGCCGACTTGACTGTAAGCGGAGGCAGTAAAGTATCCAAATACCTTATTTCATTATCAGTATTCGATCAGCAAGGTATGGTCAAAGGAGGTGACCTGAGCCGGTATAACGCACGTGTGTCTACAGAAATGAATGTGCTGCCTATCCTCCGTTTTGGTATTAATGCCAATATGAGCTATACAGACCAAGATAATGCAAACACTTCACTATTTAGTGCGCAAGGTTTCCGTCCTGACCTTCCTATATACAATGACAATGGTGAATTTGATTTATCAAGTGGCAGTGCCAATCCGGTAGCTAACACCTATAAGAAGAACCATAATAATATTTACCGTATCATGGGAACCGTATATGGAGAAGTTGATATCTGGAAAGGATTCCGCTTCCGTTCCAGCTTATCAGGTAATTTACAATTTACTGAAAACAATTCATTTAGTCCAAGTTTTCTAAGTACTAGAAATGAAGCTAGCGGATCTGAATATCATTATAAATATTCAAAAACCGTATTCGACAATACATTGAATTATAACTATGAGTTCAACAAGAACCATGTACTGGATGCCGTAGCCGGTGTCTCCTTTGAACGCGGCATCAGCCGTAGCACCACCATGAACGGCCAAACTTATCCGGATAATGACATCTACACCAATCTGGGAAGTGCTGCAAGCATCTCATCTTGGGGCAACGGATATAATGCAAGTGGTTTGTTCTCTTCATTTGCCCGTATCAATTATAAATTAATGGAGCGCTACCTGTTTACTTTTACAGGACGTTATGATGGTTCATCCATGTTTGGTTCGAACAACCGTTATGGTTTCTTCCCTTCGGGAGCCATTGCGTGGCGTATCTCTCAGGAAAACTTCATGAAAAACCTGACATTCATTAATGATTTGAAATTGCGTGCCAGCGTAGGTACTACCGGTACCCAAAACTTAACCAGCTTCTCTAATCGTGATTTATACGAAGCAACCAGCTATAATAATCTATCAGCCATTATACACAAACAAGTGGGTAACCGCGACATCCGTTGGGAAAAATCGACCCAATATGATTTAGGTCTTGATTTCGCATTGTTCGATTACCGACTGACCGGTTCTATCTCCGGCTATATCAAAGATACCAAAGACTTGATCTGGTCATTTGATTTCCCACCCAGCGCAACCGGCGGCTCCATGCAGATGAACCGTAACATCGGAGCACTGACCAACCGCGGTATTGAAATAAACCTGGTGGGCCGTGTATTATCTACTAAAGACTGGAGTTTGGATTTGACCTTGAATATGTCACATAACAAGAATAAAGTCACCAGACTGGTTGAAGAAGGTAAAGCACAATCAGCTATGGATGTAGTAGTTCAAGGCAGCTATGCCGACCAAGTATTGGCTGTAGGTTATCCAATGGGAGCTTTCCATGGTTATGAATATGCCGGTATCATACAAGACCAGGCCAGAATAGATGAATTGAACGCCTATGCTAAATCAAAGGGACAAAGTTATTACGATGGGAACTCCTTAAAACCGGGACATTTGGAAATCAAAGACCTGAACGGGGATGGAATCATCAACTACAATGACCGTGTTATTATCGGTAATCCTGATCCGGATTTGTTCGGCGGTTTGACTGCTAATTTATCTTATAAACAATTTAGTTTGTTCGCCAACTTCGGATATCAGATTGGTGGCTTGAAGATCTATAACAAGACATTGCAGAATCTACCCGGACAATTAACCGGTTTGATTGACTATGGATTGAATGACAGATGGTCTGACACCAACAAAGATGCCAAATACCCGGCCTTGTATATAGGTGACGGTGTACCTAGACTCACCGATCATGAATTGTTTGATGCCTCCTTCTTCCGTTTGCAGGAAGTGCGTCTGACTTATAATTTACCTTTAAACAAAGTAATTAAAGGACAACTATTTGTCTCGGCTACCAATTTGTTCACGATCACCTCTTATCCGGGAACAGACCCTGCTACCGTAAACAGTAACAGTAATTATGGCGGTAACTATGAAACCTCGGCTTATCCAGGTTTCCGCTCTTTCTCGGCAGGTTTAAAAATTAACTTATAATCATTTAAATGTATAATCGAATGAAAAAATATATATTCTTAGCTTTACTTACAATGGGCGTTTCCTCGTGCCAGTTGGTAGATGTCTTGGACCAAAAGCCCGAATTCGAAGCAGATTTAGACGGCGCCATCACAACACCCGCTGCTGTAGAGTTAGCTTTAAACGGAATCTATTACTCCTTGCCCGGGAATGGGTTCAATGTCATATTTCCTACAGTAAGTGGTTCATTCAAAGCCGGAACCATGTGGCGTCAAGAAATTGTAAGCGCCGGTAATGCCGTTTACTACTCCGAGCGAATGTTGCCTACCCTATCATTCAGTGATGCAACGGAATGGGACGCAGATTACGCTGTAATCAAAAATGCCAACTTCCTGGAAACAGCCTGTAACCGTATGAGTGACGGAGAGTTCTCAGGAAACCGTAGAGCCGAAGTGTTAGGTGAAATAGCCTATTTACGTGCTCTGGCCTACTTCAACGTCTTGGTTCGTTACTGCGAATTTTGGGATATGAACAGTGAATACGGGGTGGTCATGCGCAATGAAGCTCCATCCGTATCCAATGCTTTGAAGGCGCGTAGCTCCGTAGCCGATTCTTATCAATATATTCTGGATCAACTGGAAATAGCGATTGAAAAAGCTCCTGATTGGAAAAAGCTTTCACAAGCTTCTAAAGAAGCAGCCAAGGCATTAAAGGCAAGAGTATTGCTGTATGCAGGAAAATACACAGAAGCGGTAGCAGCAGTCAATGATGCGATTGATACAAATGCTCCATTGCCGGAAGCAAACTACGGTGACGTTTTTGATAAGTTTTCAACAACCAAAGAGATTCTGTTCGCTCGTGTATTCGACCAAAAAGATGCAACCAACACTTCCCCCCGCCAGCAATGTTATGGTAACAGCCCCACGAAGAAACAAGGCTATTGGGGGCCCACCAATGAGTATGTGGAACTGGTGGGGGATGATCCTCGCGCCGATGCCATCTTCTCTAAAGTAGACAGTTTGATGGACAGTCGCAGTTCTGCTGTAGCTTATAATTTGAAATCAGTGAAAAAGCTGCTGAATGATGCCAATGACATGCCTGTCATCTTCAGCCGTGTTTCTGAACTTTATCTGATTAAAGCCGAAGCCTTGTATCGTTCGGGAGCCTCTATATCCGAAGCCTACGCACCGATCCGTAAACTACGCGAAAGAGCAGGAGCCGAAATTATTCTTCCAGCCAATAACGAAGAACTGGAAACGGCCATATTCAACGAATGGATGCTGGAATTGTCTTTCGAGAACTGGCATGAATGGTTTGCCATGATCCGTTTTGCAGGATACACGGAGAAACCCGATTTCACCCGTCTGCTTGCCTTGAACAAGACGTTAAGAGAAGCTTTGGAAAAAGAATATGAGAAATCGGAAGCACAAGGAGACAATTATTACCAACGCATCATAGACCGCCGTATTGATGCCATTCCGTCGTCAGAAATCAGTTCTAATCTGGAATGTAAACAAAACCCCGGTTATTAACATATTAAATTCAAAGACATGAAAAAATATATCTTACTCATTTTCGCATGTATCTATGCGATTCACTTAAATGCCCAAAATGCAGGAATCAATTTCCTGCACGGCACTACTTGGGCAGAAGCCGTAGCCAAGGCCAAAGCAGAAAATAAACTGATATTCATTGATTTCTATACCCAATGGTGCGGACCTTGCCTGAATATGGCACAAACCGTATTCTCATTGCCTACAGTGGGTTACTACTATAACCAAACTTTCATCAACCTCAAAATTGATGCTGAAGAAGGTGAAGGAATTACATTAGCCAAGAAATATGGTGTACGCAGTTATCCCACCTATGCATTCATAGATCCTGCCACCGAAGAAATCGTTCATCGCAGCAGCAGCCGTCAGACTCCCGAACAGTTTATTCAGACAGGAAAAGACGCAACCGTTCCTACCAAACGTTCTTTTTACCTGCAAGACCAATATACCAAAGGAAACAGGGAGCGTGCTTTTTTAATTGATTACATCAATTATCACTATTCAGTCTATGCACGCAAGAACGTACAGACCGCTTTTGACGAATTAATAAAAGGAGGCGCCAAACTGACTGATCCGGATGTATGGGAAGTATATGTAAACACCATCAATGGCATGAACCCGTACCTGAAGCAAGTATCAGACAATTATGCAGATTTCTGTCAGCGTTTCGGTAAAAAAAATGTTGATGCCAAACTGGCAAAAGAAACTTCATACGGCGAATTGGCGGAAATTGAAGCCTTATGCAACTATGAAGGAAAAGATTTCAACCTGAAAATGATCCGTATCAATAATGATATCCGGGAACAAAAGTATGAAGCGGCAGCTACCCAGATTGATGCGATGATTGCAGACACCACAGTCAATCAGCAAGAGTTAATCAGTAGACTGAAATTTATCGCCCGTTTGGGATACAAGGCAGAGGAACTTCCCGAATTCTGGTTCAACAAATGTGTAGGCTATCTGCAATACATTGCTTATAACCAAACAGACAGAGATGATGCTTTCATCCATCAGGAATATGCAGCCGCCTTGGAAATGGTACTTCGCAAACTGAACGGCAAAGCCCCCATCCCTGCCAGCCTCAGCACAGAACCCGCATACGGAAAGAAAGTCTATAACATGCGTCCCGATGCATTGAAAATGAAACCTAAAAGAAAAAAATAAGATGAGAACTCTAAAATCCATCCTGGTACTTGGCCTTGCGCTGAGTACCTTCACTGCTGCGGAAGCTGCAAAGCTCACTTTTAAGGTCACCAATCCCAATGAGAAGGTCAAAGTTATATTGACTTTCAGCCAAAGTGGCGAACAAAAAGAAGTAGCGATTGACGCCGCAGGAAACGGCAACATAGAAATCACGGGATTCACTCCGCAATATGTAACCATGCAATACACACGCGGACGCCGTACCCTTTATTTGGACCCTAATCAAGACCTTACTTTGTCATTCGACAGTGATAACATGTGGAGAAACACAACCTTTGAAGGAGCAGGCGCCGCTATCAACACCTATCTGGGAAGCAAAGAGCTCCGATCACTCGGCATGCCCGACATGAAAATGCAGGAAGCCGCCCTTATACACAAAGGAGACAGCCTGTATGCAGTCAATTGCCAAGTATTGGAAGCCGCAAAACTTCCAGCCGATTTCACTGCACAGGAAAAAATACGTCTGCAATTCTATACGTATTATTATTTCTCCAAATACGCTTTGTATCATCCTCATTTTGGAAAGGATGACAACTATATTCCTTCCAAAGCATATTATGAGAAACTGGAAGCTATTACTCCGATCAATGCCGGTTTATTAGCGCTGAAAGAATATAAGGCTTTCCTTCCCGATGCTATCAGCGCCTTTAGTAATAAAGGAAAATCCGAGAGGAATTCAAACTCGAACCAAAGATATTCAAGTAGCAAATCTTCTGTATGAGATATTTGTCTGACCAGATGGTTTGGATACAGATATATCAATGTCCCGGTATATATTAAATGGTTCTTCCCGTCAATTTCAATCATGGCTCCACCTTGTAAGACTATAGCGAGAAAAATCTTATTTGAGGGAGTACGTTCCGCTTCCTTTTCCGGAAATAATACGGATAAATGTCCGGTGGAAGGACATATTCCAAACTTGTTTGTCATATCTTTATTAATTGGCATCGAATATAATACAAGTAAGTTCATACAAATATAAAAGGATTTTACGGATTATTGTTTATCTGCTTGCAAATATCACGAAATGGACAATAACAAATTTGTCTCTCAGCTTCAAAGCCGTTTACAGGAGAAAGTCAGACTAAAATAGATTTCTCTAATCAACATTTGGTTACTATCCGGACAATCCAGACATGGAAATGGACAAAAGGATGTGACAGAATGTTATGAACTTTGCAGCAGAAAATAAAAGTATAAATAAATTATGATGAAAGAAACTTTAAACTCAAAACTGTATATCCTGGTTGTTATCGGGATTGTTTCAGCTTTTGGTCCGTTTGTGACCGACTTTTACCTGCCAGCCCTTCCGGTGCTGACC
>ERZ779851.2175-NODE-2175-length-15539-cov-7.272346_pt1 | contig 15539 bp, 18 predicted proteins | sample MGYA00511094_ERZ779851 | MGnify/ENA primary metagenome ERZ779851 (study PRJEB29588, sample SAMEA2155512) | human gut metagenome | biome: human gut; feature: human-associated habitat; material: faeces | place: Denmark | collected 2008/2010 ...
TACTTTTTTAATTAGTTATTAAATTATTTTCTTTAGAAGTATTTAAATTATAAGATACTTTAACACTCATTTTAGGATTAGGTGTCAAATAGTTCACTTTAATATTATTAATGTCATTAGATTTTACTATATAATTAAATACATCACTTTTAAAATCTAACTTTAACCCATCTATTTCTAAATTTTCTAAAACAGAAGTTTCTTTATCAAACACACTACTACCTCTTGTAACATTTAATGTATAACTAGTATTTATTTCATTATTTATATAAGACGTGATAACAAAAGTATTTAAACCCCATTTTAAACTTTTACTTCCTAAATTAGTAACTTCTTCATTTTCTTCTATTTCAGCATTAATAGTAATTATTTCTGTTTCATCATTTACAAACACATTATAAGTTTTAACACTTTTATTAAACTCTGGTATAATTTGATTATTATTTATTGTAATATTATTTATTGCTTTAACATTTGTTATAAATAAAAAGAAGGTTAATAATAGAAATGTTTTTTTCATGTTTTCTCCTTACATTATTTCTTCTATTATTATATCCTTCTCACTTGATAAAATACTTCTAATTTTAAAAGCACTTATAAATCTTTTTTCCATATCAGGTATTTCTTTATTATAATAAATAGTTCCCAATAATTCTCCTTTTTTAACTTTATTATTTACTGTCTTATTTAACTTAATTCCCACAGATAAATCAATTTTATCTTCTTTTTTTATTCTTCCTGCACCTAAGTCTTGCACTAAAGACGCAATTATAAGTGGGTCTACTTTAGTTATATAACCCGACTTATTACTATATATTTCTAACTTTTCATTTGAAAACTTTAGTTTAGTTAAATCTCCTTTTTGATTAGTAATCCATTCTTTAAACTTAAATTTAGCCTTTCCACTTTTTAAAAGATTATTTACTTCTTTTCTTGCTTCAGTTAAAGAAATATTTTTTCCTAAATGAATCATATATGAAGATAAAGTTAAAATAAGTTCTTTAAGTCTAGGCTCATATATACCATTAAAAAAGTCCATTGCTTCTCTTACTTCTAGAACATTCCCTACAGTATACCCAAGAGGACTATCCATTCTAGTTAATATACATACTACTTTTCTATCAAAATACTTACCTATTTCTATCATATATTTTGCAAGTTTTTTAGCATCACGAATATTCTTCATAAATGCTCCTTCACCAACTTTTAAATCTATCACAATTATTTTAGCGCCACTTGCTATTTTCTTACTCATTATACTACTTGCAATTAAAGGAATACTTTCAACAGCACCTATTTCATCTCTTAAAGCATATATTTTTTTATCAGCAGGTGCTAAACTAGAAGTTTGACTAATTACTGCTACTCCTATTTTATTAACTGCATTAATAAATTCTTTATCAGTTAACTTAATCTTATAACCAGGTATACTTTCTAATTTATCAATAGTTCCACCAGTAAACCCTAAACTTCTACCACTCATTTTAGCAATACCTAACCCACTTGAAGCAATAATTGGAGATAATATAATAGTTACTTTATCACCAACTCCTCCAGTAGAATGTTTATCTACTACAGTTCTATTTATTTTATCAAGAGATAAAATTTCCCCAGTCTTAATCATAGCATCAGTTAAATAAAATACTTCTTCATAACTAAGTACATTATTTTTAATATTCATTAAAAACTTACTCATTACCTTATCATCTATTTTTCCATCATTATAACCATTTACCATATAAGTTATTTCTTCTTTTGTTAGTACTTTATTAACTTTCATTTTCTTTAATATTTCTGCTTCCATACTTTCACCTCAATATAAACTTTAGTACTTTTAATTTTTATTTAGAAAACATTTGTGAATATTTAGACTCATAATTATATTATATCAATTTTAATATAAATATATCGTGTTTAAATGCTGTTTTGACATTTTTTTACATTTAGACCTTTTAAAGTGAGGTTTTGGTTAATTTTTTTTGGAGGTCTACAACCAAATATATTTTTTAAGATAAAGGATTTGAACATATATAACTTTTGAGGTGAAAGTATGGAAACAGAAACTTTTAATCTGTTTCTTCATTACTTATACTTACATTAACATCATTATCATTAATCTTCTTAGCCGATAAAAAACTTATTCTTTGTGCTACTACTTCTGTCTTATAATAAGTTACATCATCTTTTAAGTAAGAACTACTTTGTAGTCTACCTTTAATACCAATAATATCACCCTTCTTACAGTATTCACAAGTATGGTCAGCTAAATTATTCCAAAGAACACAACTAATAAAATCAGTATCATATGTACCATCCTGATTTTTATAATCTCTTGGTATTGCAATAGTAATATTTAATCTTTTAGTTTCATTTTCTCCTTCACTTAAAGATGGATCTTTAGTTAATCTTCCTACTAAAACAACATTATTTAACATCTTTTTCCTCCTTTCATGCTTACATATTAACACAAAAAAAAAGCCGTTGCAAACGGCTATTCATATATAAAAAAAACACTTTTTTACTAACAGAATATACTTGTTATACAAAAACACCTATTAATTTTAATGAATTAGTAAAATTTGATTTTTTTTCATTTTATAAACTCATTTATACTTAGTTTATCTTTTAAAGCTAAAATTAACTTATCTATCTCTTCATAAGTATTATAAAAATATAAACTTATTCTAACTGTATCAGAGTACTCACTTTCATCTACAAGCATCTTAGTACAATGTTTACCACTTCTAACACATATATTTTTAGTATTTAAGTACAGTCCCAAATCACCAGAAGTAATTCCATCTATATTTATTAACACAATTGAACTTTCAGAGTTTTCATTATAAATCTTAACATAAGGAATCTTTTTTAATTCACCAACTAAATATTTCCTTAAATGAGATTCTACTCTTTCAATATATTCCATACTAACCATATTTAAAAACTTAATTGCTTCAGAAAAAGATATTATACCACTTATATTAGGTGTTCCTGCTTCAAACCTATAAGGTACTTCTACTAAAGAAATATTATTTTCCGTAAAGTTTAAATTCATTCCTCCACCATAACTAATTGGTAACATTTTATCAAGTAACTCACCTTTTCCATAAAGTACTCCTACCCCAGTTGGGCCACACATTTTATGAGCAGAAAATGCTAAAAAATCTACATCTACTTTTTGTACATCTATATTTTTATGAGGAATATACTGAGCAGCATCTACTAAAACATATATCTTATTTTTATGTGCAAACTCAGTTATTTCTTTAACAGGACGCACGTCTCCTACTACATTTGTAATTCCAGCAAAAGCAATAACTTTAGTTTTAGAAGTAACAGACTTTTTTATACTATTCAAAGTAAGTTTTCCTTCTTTATCTAAACGAGCATATTTTATATTTATACCAATTTCATTTTTTAAAATTAACCAGGGTAATATATTAGATGCATGTTCTGCTTTGTTAAGAATTACTTCATCATTTTCTTTTAATATATTTTTAAAGAAACCATTAATAACTAAATTTAAACTATCAGTAGTATTTTTAGTAAATATTATTTCATCTTTATGTTTAGCATTTATAAATTTTCTTGTTAACTCTCTAGTATTATCTATTTCATCATCAACTTTAAAACTTATATTATAGTCACCCCTATGGGAATTAGCAGAATATAAACTCATATATTCTATCTCTTTATTTATAACACTAATAGGTTTTAATGTAGTCGCAGCATTATCAAAATATATTAAATTATCATTTTTCATTGGAAAGTATTTATCATAATTCATTTTTATCACCCATAATATTTTATGAAAAGTCATCACTACTTGCTTATGCTTATCTCTTGATTAATACTTATTTTTCTTTTATAATAGTTTTAGAGGTGAATAATATGGAAGAATGTTTATTTTGTAAAATTATAAAAGGTAAAGTTGATTCTTTAAAGTTGTATGAGGATGATGATATACTAGTAATGTTAGATGCATACCCTGATAGTCCTGGACATACTTTAATTATTCCTAAAAAACACTATTTAGATTTAAGTGATATGCCTATTGAATTACTTGATAAGATACTACTAAAAGCTAAAGATATCAAAGCATTATTAGAAAACAAATTAAATCCTACAAGTATTGTACTTATTCAAAACAATGGAGAAAGACAAAAAATAAAGCACTACCACTTACATATAATTCCTTATTATAATGAAAAACAGTACCTTAATAAAGAAGATATCTTTAACATTTTAAGGAGTTAAAAATGGAATATAATAAGTTAGTTAGGGATAAAATTCCTGAAATTATTGAAAGTAATAACGAAGAAGCTATCTATAGATACTTAAGTGATAATGAATTTAAAGAATATTTAAAATTAAAACTAAGTGAAGAACTAAATGAAATATTAAGTTCAAAAAATAACATTGAAACTTTAGAAGAAGTAGCAGATTTACTAGAAGTTATAAAATTCTATTTAAAAGTTCATAACTACACATTAGAAGACGCTTTAAATATGTGTGAAATTAAGAATGAAAAAAAAGGTTCATTTAATAAAAAAATACTTTTAATCAAAACAAAGTAAAAAAGGGACAAGCCCTTTTTTTATTATGTTACTTATAATTACCAACCTACGAAAGCACCAAATATTATAGCTAAAAGTATAAATAGAATTAGTATAATAAAGAAACTATTCCCGTAATTATTATTGCAACATGGATTTGGATTACAACAATTATTCATAAATTACACCTCCCCTTATATTAGATAAATGCACCTAGTATGATTACTAATAAGATGAATAATACTAAAGCAAATGCTGCTCCTCCTACTCCGTTATTTTTAGAACAACAGTTCATCAGACATTCCTCCTTTTTTATCTTTACACTCTTAGTATAAGCAAATTATAGAAAAGTGTGAGTGCTATCTACTTGAGTTTTTCTTTATTTTTTGTTAGAATATTAATTATGGAGGAAAATATATGAAAATTAAAAAAATTTTAGGTTTAACTTTATGTGTACTTTTACTTACTGGTTGTGGTACTGCTAAGTTAGATAATGGTAAAGAAAGTGTTGTTACATTTAATGAAGGAGGAATTAGTGCAGAAGATTTATATTCTAAATTAAAAGATAAGTATGGAACTGAAATTCTTGTTAATTTAATTGATACTGAACTTTTAGAAAGAGAATATAAAGAAGATAATCAAGAAAAAGCATATATTAATCAAGTTGTTTCATCTTTAAAAAAGGAATGGGCAGATAAATTTGATTCTAATATAGTTTACTATTATGGAGTTAATAATGAAAGTGAATTAAAAGAATTTATTCGTTTATCTTATAGAAGAAATTTATGGACAGAAGATTATGCTAAAACAACAGTAACTGATGGAGAAATAAATAATTATTATAAAGATTATGTTATTGGAGATATTGAAGCATCTCATATATTAATTAAGAGTAATGCTACTAATTCTATGAGTGATTCTGAAAAGAAAGATGAAGAAGAAAAAGCATTAAAATTAGCTAAAGAAATTATTGCTAAACTTGATAAAGGTGAAAAGTTTGAAGATTTAGCTAAAGAATATAGTGATGACGATGCTACTAGTGAAAAAGGTGGTAAGTTAGGTTCTTTCAATGATAGAAGTAATTATGATAAGAATTTCTTAGAAAGCGCAATTGAACTTAAAGTTAATGAATATTCTAAAACACCAGTTAAGTCTCAATATGGTTATCATATTATTTATAAAACTAAACAAAATGATAAACCTGAATTAGATAAAGTTAAAGATGCAGTTATTGCTAAAATAGCGAATGAAAAAGTTACTAATGATAGTACATTTGCTTCTAAAGCTATGATAAGTTTAAGACAAAAGTATGAGATGAAGATAACTGATTCTAAATTAAGTAGTAAATACGATAGTATATATAATAAATAAAGGAAACTCAAATTTGAGTTTCCTTTTTATCTCATTCAAAATCTATATCACTTGTTATAAATCCTTTTTTATATAAATGATTTTTAATTTGTCTTTTTAACTGTTCTCCTTCATATTTTTTACTATATTTATCATATGCTTTACTCATTTCCTTCTTAATAGCATCTTCATCATTTAAATTAATACTAATTAATAAAGAATCTATCATATTTCTATCATAACCTAAATTAAATAAATCTACTTTTAATTTATTCTTTATCATATAAGCAGACTTATTCTTCATTAAAGACACTTTTTTAGAAATAATTTTATCTAGTTTACTCTTCCATACTTCACTACTTATAGTAACAAGATAAGCATCTATTTCTTCTTCACTAAGACCTAAATCTAATAAGTTTCTTTTAATTTTGAATGGACCATATGAAGAAAGATTTATCTTATCATTTGTATATGCTTCTATATACAATTTTTCATTTATCAAATTACTCTCTTTTAATTTTTTAATAGTATCATCAATTATATTTTTAGTAAATCCTTTTTTCTCTAAATAACTAATTATTTCACTTTCAGTTCTAAGTTTAGTCTCTATATATGATAAACTTAAATCATAAGCCTCATAATAATTATTTTCATTCATTACTTTTTCTAATAATTCCAAAGTTATATCTTTTTGAAATAGTAAGTTATTGTTTAGTATAACATCTTCATATAAAGTTAATTTATTATTATCAAGAGTTATTATATATCTACCTCTTGATGTTTTTTTATAAGAAATTATTTTCATATTAAAAAAAGATTATTCTTTTATTTTGATTAATCCCTTTTCTAATTCTTCTAAACTTCTTCCTATTTCTTTTTTTGATACATAATCTGATGACTTCATTTGCAAATGATTAGTGGCTAATATTTGCTTACTTCTCATAGCAGCCACATGTACTAATTTATATTTAGAGTCAACTATAGTTAGTAGTTTATCTATTGATGGATATATCATAAAATTTCACTCTCCTTACATTATTAATATACTATTATTAAAAGTTTTATACAAGTTTTTAGAAATTTTTTTACATAAAATTTACACATTTAAAGTTTATAGCTCTTCTTTAGTTCTTCTATAAATATACTTTCACTATTTTTATCTACTAAAAGATAAGTTTTCTTTTTACTTCTAGTAAGTCCTACATAAAATAGCCTTCTTTCTTCACTATAAGGATACTCATCAGTATTATCAAGAAGTGTATAAACTATTTCATCATCTTTTATCTTACTTGGAAAAGATGAACCATCAGCCCTATTATTTAATATAAAAACATAATCACTTTGTAAACCTTTCGACTTATGTATTGTTAAATAAGTTATAACTAAATCTATTCTTTTACTATAAATAATTTCCATTCCATTATTGTATACTATACTAAAACTATTATCACTTCTTATTATATCTAAATCATTATTATACCTTCCTAAAAAATAAACTGTACTATATAATGGAAGACTATTTAAAACACTTTTTAACTCTTCTATAGAATATATCATTTCTAAAGGAAATATATCACTTGGCAAACCTATTATATTTTTTCTAAGTTGACTATGGTTCTTCATTACAAAACTACTACTTATCTTAGCAAGAGTATCACTAAACCTATAAGTTCTAGAAATTCTTCCTACCATTGTTTCACCCCAAAAATCTTCAAAATTAGTTATTAAGTTTATTTGACTACCACTAAATCTATAAATACTTTGAAAATCATCTCCTACACAAAATAAATCATAATCTTTTTGATTTCTCATTGCTTTTAATAAATTATATCTTGCTATAGAAATATCTTGATATTCATCTACTATAACATACTTATAATTATGAATGTATTTATTTTCTTTAATTAACTTGGTTGATAAATTAATCATATCATTAAAATCTATCATATTATTATCTTTTAAATACTCATTATATGATGTAATAATAGGTATAAATAAACTACTTATAGTTTTATCATAACGCTTACTAAATTCTTCATTACTTAAACTATTACTTTTTACCAAACTAATAAGAGTAAGAAAATATGTTATTATGTTATAAGTCATATTAGTACTTATGTTTAAAAGTTTCCAAATATAGTTATAATCTCTTAACTTTAACTTTACATTAAGATAAATTAATTCATTATACAAATCAATTAATGAATTCTTAAAGTGTATTTTATTTTTTTCTTTTTTAAAAGTTATAAATACATCATAAGATATCAAATAAAACTCGTTATTTACTTCATCATATTGAAAAGACACACTAAAAGCATATAAAAAAGTTTGAACTTTATTTTCTTCACAAAAGTAATCAATAAAATTTACTAAATATTCACAATTATTTAACAACTTATTAACAATATTTAAAATCAACACCTCACTACTATCAGTATAAATATTGGGTAAGTGTTCACTTGTTTTCTTTATTATTTCTAAACCTAATTTATGAAATGTACTAGCATTTATTTCAAGATTCAATTCCTTAGTAATTCTGCTTTTCATTTCTTTGGCAGAAGCATTAGTAAAAGATAATACTAATATTTCTTCAGGAAGTACATTATATTTTAGTATTAAATATTTAATTTTACCTATAATTGTTGTAGTCTTTCCACTTCCAGCACTGGCTATTACTAGGGTATTATGACTATTACTTACTATAGAAGATATTTGCTCATCATCTAAAGTTTTATTTTCCACCGGATTATACAAGTTTTTAAACTCTTCTATTTCATCTTTATTGTAATCATTTGTAACATATGTATTTTTTGTTGTTTTATTTTTTAAAAATCCAAACAAACTCAAGACTTTAGTTCCCTTTCTATCCACTTCATTATAACATTCTTTATATATAAAACTTCTTTTTCATTTAAAATATGAGTTTTTTCTATTTTATGCCACTTTTCTAAACATCCTCTACAACAAGTAGCGGTAGCATGTTGTGCTATAAATACCGGATGTCCTTTGATAGGTGTTTGTTTTCCATCATTAACTTTACTAACATCCTTTAATCTCTTATTAATAAAGTCTAAAGTATGACTTTCTATCTTAGATAAAGTTTTTTCTTTTATATAATTTACATCACCACTTTTCAAATGAAAACTACTTCTAAACTTAGAACTATTTAATTTATTTAAAATATCTTCTATCATTTTTCTCCTTTCTACTTAAATTAAGTCATATCACCCTTAAATAATAGTATATATATCATTTAAATCAGTGTCAAGATATTTATTATATAAAAAAAATTGAGGACTCGCCTCAACTTTAAAATTTGTTACAACATCCTTCATTAACATTACATATTTCATTTTCTTCGCAACATGTATAACATGGACTATAAGTATGTTTATAAATATGATGATTAATTATTCTAGTATTAACAGGACATATATGTGGAACTTGATGCACAATTTCTCTATGTATAATTCTTTCTTCAGGACATTCATACACAGGTGGTGTTACAATTCCAGGCATACTTCCAGCACAAGATGTTGTATAATTTTTTCCCACATTACTTTCTTTGTAGATTTCTTTATTAGTCTCTACTTCGTAATTAGCATACATACCAGTGTTTTCTTGATACACTTTCTTCACTCCTTTACAATAATATATTATGTGAGTATTATATTTTGGTATGGGTAATTACCTAATAACTAATTATAGCAAAGTTGTCATATATATAGGTAAATACAAAATATCATCATTTACCTTTAAATCTTTTGTATGTATAATTATTGGTTTATCAATATAATCTTTATATTTTTCTTTTAGTTTATTTAATGATGAATAAGTATATCTATCACCTGACTTTACTTCTATCGGAATTATATTATGTTTACTAGTTATAGTGTTTTTTGAAATAAGAAAATCTATTTCCATAACTTCTTTTGAATTATTATCACTATATTTAGAAAAGAAATATAATTTTCTTCCAGAAGATATCAAACTTTGCGCAACTATGTTTTCAATTATCATACCTTCATTAAACGAAAGTTTATCAAATAATATTTTTTTATAAATTTCTTCATTAATAATCTTTTTTTCATTAAAAACAAGTGATAGTAATAAACCAGTATCGAAAAAATAACATTTCAAAGCATTATTATCTATTCTTTGACCAAGTCCTATATTTGGTTCAGTTGTATTATATGCAACATTTATTAAGCCTGCATCTTCAAGCCAATAAAACGCTCCTTCATATTCTCTATATCTTGCACTTTCATCTATAGCAGATAAATTAAATTTTTTCTCATGTTTTTGGAGTTGAGAAGGAATTGTATCAAATATTTGCTCAACCTTTAAATTTAATTCATCGGCATGTTTCCTAATGTCATTTCTATATAAATACAAAAGATTTCTTTTAATTAAATCTACTTTAGAAAAATCATTAGTATTAATATATTCCATCACTACTTGTGGCATCCCACCAACAATTAAATATTGTTTAAAATAATCCATTGCTTTTCTATGTAATAAGTCTGTTAGAGGTTTCTTTTCCTCATAACATTTCTTAATAAAATCCATTAGAGTATCATTACCCATAGCCCATAAAAATTCTTCAAAATCCATTGGATACATCTTTAACTTGCTCTCTTCTGAAGGAATTAAAATGTCTTTTACATTTTTTTGAATAGAAATTAATGAACCAGTTTCTATGTAATCATATTTACCATCTGCTACTAAATATTTAATTAAACTTCTTGCTTTAGGACAAAATTGTATTTCATCAAATATAAAAAGTGTTTCTCTTTCGTATAATTTAACATTATAATATTCTTGTAAATACATAAAAAGCATATCTAAATTATCAGAATATTCATAAAACAAATCAATTACTTTTTTAGAAGCAAAAGCAAAATCTATTAATATATATGACTTATAATTATTTTTAGCAAATTCTTCTACTATATAACTTTTTCCTACACGTCTTGATCCTTCAATTAACAATGCTGTTTTCCCATTTGAATTTAGTTTCCATTCAACTAATTTATTATAGATTTTTCTTCTCATACTTATCACCTTTTCTAACCTATATTATACGCTAAATCTCAAAAATAATCAATACTTTTATCACGAAACGGGAAATAACAAAGTGTTCAATTCCCACGAATCTGGAAATAGTGAAGGCCATATTTATCACGAAACGAGAATTAGTAACTTTTATTACATAAAAATATTTAGACAAAAAGCCTAAATATTAATTTTAATACCTTTTTCACAATGAGCAAAAAAATCTTTTCCACATATATTAAATTTTGGTACATCATATTCATAAATTACAGTATTTTCTTCTTTTAAGTCATACTTTTCTATACACATCTTATTAAATCTTAACACAACTTCTTTTAATAAATCACTTAAACTATTAAATTCTTCTACCCCTTTATATGGCATCCATGCATTTTCAAAATAATAATATTTATTATTTATAAATACCACTAAAAATGTATGTGTTGGAAAAAAAGACCCATCATAATTACACATAAAGTAAGACTTAGTTTTGACGTTTATACTATCAAAATATTTTCTTTCTAACTCAACTTGATCCCAACATACTCCCATTTTGTCTTTGATAGTCTTTTCTGGTGTATTAAGAGTATAATATTTTGGCAAATCTTCACTTTCGGAAATATCTTTTCCTTCATAAAAATAACCATAACTTATATCTTTCATTTTTAATAATACTTCATTTATTTCTTCCATAAATACTCCTAAAATGGCATTTTCATATTACCATTTGATAGTTGTTTCATCATTTTTTTCATATCTTCAAATTGATTCAATAATTTATTTACTTCTTGTACTGAAGTTCCACTACCATTAGCAATTCTTTGCTTTCTTGTTGCTTTTAATACCTCAGGGTGCATTCTTTCATATGGTGTCATAGAGAGTATAATAGCCTCTATTCTAGCCATTATTTTAGGGTCTATACTAATATTATTAAGTCCCATCTTCCTTGCTCCAGGTAATAATTTTAAAATATTTTCAAGAGGTCCTAATTTTTTAATTTGTTTTAACTGACTCAAAAAGTCTTCCAAATCAAAATTACCTTTTTTCATTTTCTTAGCAACATTTTTAGCCTCTTCTTCATCTATAACAGAACTCGCTTTTTCTGCAATACTAAGTATATCACCATAACCTAATATTCTATCAGCAATACGACTTGGTACAAATTCACTTAATCCATCTAATTTTTCAGAGTCACCTATTAACTTAATAGGTATATTAGTTAAATGTCTTAAACTAAGTGCTACACCACCCTTAGTATCACCATCCATTTTTGTTAATATACAACCAGTAAGTGGAAGTTTATCATTAAATCCAGTAATAACATTTACTGCATCTTGTCCCATCATAGCATCAATTACTAAAAGTATTTCATCAGGTTTAACTTCATTATTTATATTAACTAATTCCATCATCAACTCTTCATCAAGTTGTAAACGTCCTGCAGTATCTATTAATACATAGTCATATCCTTTACTCTTAGCATATTCTATACCTCTTTTAGATATTTCTACAGGGTTACCTTTTCCTTCTTCATAAACTTCTATATTTAATGACTTACCTAATGTTTTTAATTGCTCAATAGCAGCAGGTCTATATACATCACACGCAATAAACATTGGTTTTTTATTATATTTTTTTCTAACTAAATTACCTAATTTACCAACAGTAGTAGTTTTACCACTTCCTTGTAGTCCACTCATTAAAACAATAGTCATACCATCATTAATTATTAAAGGACTACTATCTTCTCCTAAAAGTTTAATAAGTTCACGTCTTAAAATACTTACAAATACTTCTCCTGGTTTTAAACTCTTAGTTACCTCTTCACCTATAGCACTCTCTTTAACATTGTTAACAAACTCTCCTACTATTTTATAGTTTACATCTGCTTCTAATAATGCTAGACGCACTTCTCTTACCATTTCACTTATATTATCTTCAGTTATAGTACCATACCCTTTTACTTTAGATATAATACCATCTAATTTCTCACTCAAATTTTCAAACATATCGTATTTCCTCCTGTATACTAATTATAACAAAAATAAAGAGTTCTTTCCACATTTATTAGAAAGAACTTTATTTTTCTAAATATTGAACACATAAATAAGAAAGCCTATTCTCTTTATAGCTATTCCCTATATCAAAAATGTTTTCACATTTGACACCATTACTATTATAAAACTGCATGTTACCTCTAAAGCAGCGGACACGGAAGCAAAAGTAAATTAATCGTTAAACACAGTTAAGTTAATGGAATCTTAGCATCCACTTGTAGTTTCTTTTATTGTGTATGGGTCACTTACTGAGCCATCTCCTGTACTATATAGAGTGCAAGATTTGAGAGAAATTGCTGGACGCACACCGAGAGGATTGCCCACAATGATTATGTCGAGACTGCCCGGGTTTTTACCCGAGTTAGAAGAACCATAAACTTTCCAAACGCTCGAATTGCCGCCCATATACCACGTAGGAGACAATGTCCACCACAAAGTACTTCCTGTTATACTTTCTCCTGCACTATTTAAATAATACCATGCGTATGAGTTTTCTCCAGCATATACTATTTCATCTATTGTCATTAATCCTATTGAATATGTTAGTTTTGCTTCACCATTATTTCCTGAAAATGCATCTTTGATATTTGTACAGTTATAGGTTGGTGTTTTAGTTGTACTATATCTTCCAGTTGGTGCATAGTTGAAAGGATTATCACTATATTCTTGACCCGGTTCTAACTCTCTATCATTACAGTATACGGCTTCTGTACTTATATATTTTGAGTAACTTGATAAGTTATTATTATACCAATTATCTACATATTTTTTTATTGTGCTATCGTTTGTATTTTGTCTATTGCTTCCTATTGAAGTTCCATATTTATATCCTACATATACTGGACTATTATAACTTGTATTAAATGCACTTATTCCTATATAACCTTCAGTTGTATTATGATTTGTTCCTGAATACAAGAGTCTTATACTTCCATCATGGTTAGTTCTTATTATTCTCCAGTATATATCATCACCAGTATTTGCATATTTATATTCAGTACAATTTTTGTTATAAATACTTGCTGATGTACATTCATCCATAGTAGAATAATCTTTATATGAAGTATCTGTAGTTGAATAATATCCTCTATATCTACTGAAATCATTCTGATATTTTCCAAACTTAACCCAGTTATTTTTTGCATCTCCTGCAAAATAGTACACATTCTTTACTGGATTGGTTCCAATTTGTTCTGTTGCTTTATATAAAGTTCCTGTATTTGTTTCAGTAAATGTTGTATTAAAGTCTGTTCTAGTTTTTATTGCAGAATTATCTGCTAAGATTTGTTCATATAAAGTTGGAATTATTACTGTATCTACACTACCTGGACAAGTATTACCATTATTACCACTTGCATATATGTGTGTTGTTATATTTGAATTTAATAAGTCATTTTGGTTAGCACTTTTATCATAACTTAACCATATTTTTAATTTATATGTGTTACCTGTAGTATCAGACTTACTTAAATACTTATTTTTAGCAAGTAATATGTAACCCTTACCATCTGAGTTATAACCTAATTTACTTAAGTTACCACTTACTACATTACTACCATCTGTTAATTCATACTTTAAATATTTACTATTTTTAATATTACTTGAAATACTATCAACTACTAAATATAAGTTATAACATACATCTAAGTTAGAATTAGATGTTCTTTTAACAGTAAAGTCTTTTATTTGTGCTTTAGTATCTTTTGAAGAATCACTTATTGGAAGTAAGTTATTTGTAGATATAGAATTCTCTGTAATATCTAAGTCTATAGTACCTAGTATTACATTCATTCCTTTACCTTCTCCTCTTACTTGTGCTTTAAAATAAGCATAACTACTAGTAAAAACTATTACAATTAAACAAAATATACTTATTCCCATTAATACATAATAATTATTCTTAATCTTATCTAACATATTATCACCTTTTCTACTCTATATTAATTTTACAATAATGATTATATTTTTTCAAGGTTTAAAAATAAAAAATAAGTAAATTTTACTCTACTTATTAAATCTTTTATTAAACTTATCTATTTGACTAAGTCTTTTTATATTTTTATTTTCAGTTTCTTTTAAATAATTTAAATCTACATATTCTAAATTACTACTTGTATTAGAACAAGGATACATACTTATTAAGTAAGGTGTATTATGAAAAGTTACTACTATAAAATAATTAGTATTTTTATTATCAAACATTCCACAATTATCAAATTTAAATACATATGAATCTGAATAACATTCATAATAATAACATTTACCATTTTGTATATACTTTTTAACTTCATTAAGTACTTTTTCTACATCAAAAGACTCATTAAATGTAGATACACTTTCACCTATATTACTTTCTAAATGTTTAGTAATATGTTTTAAAAACTCACTTTCACTATAATTTAATAATTGATTACATTTATAACCAGTATTATTATTCTTTTTATATAAACCTAACTTTATTTTTGCAATATATAATATATATTTAAATCTTTGTATTTCTAAATAATATGTATAAGTATTT
>ERZ779851.2176-NODE-2176-length-15537-cov-5.657925_pt1 | contig 15537 bp, 19 predicted proteins | sample MGYA00511094_ERZ779851 | MGnify/ENA primary metagenome ERZ779851 (study PRJEB29588, sample SAMEA2155512) | human gut metagenome | biome: human gut; feature: human-associated habitat; material: faeces | place: Denmark | collected 2008/2010 ...
GCTTTACTGACTGCTCCTTGTAGCTCCTGTCGTATTTCTTTGCTTCTGACATGTCTTTCACCCTCCTGATTTTAGTATATTCTTTTGAGCGTGGGGTGTCAAGTTTTATTATACAACATCACTTTTCGTATTGACAGTTGAAATGATTTGTGGTATAATATGTATAAAAATTTAGGCAAAATTAATCGAAATATATTAAATTCAACGAAACACATGGGGATATAAGCAGCCCTAACGCAATTCGTTACTGAATGGAAAATGATATGGAAAAGAAAAGACCGGTTCTGTTTGTTGGTAATGGCATAGCACAGCGTATTCAGATCGCTGAAAAGTGGGATAAGATAATCAACGATACTGCCAAAAGATATGGCATAAGTATATCTCCGGATATTCTGAAAAAGCTCCCTTATAATATGCAGATCGTAGCTGCGTCTGATGATAATGTTGACAAGGCGATGATCGGGTTGTCTGAAAAGTTGAAGTCGATCACTCTGAATGATGAACAGAAAGCCTTTACCAAAAGAGTCCTTGAGCTCCCGTTTACAGACATTCTGACAACTAACTATACTTATGAGCTTGAGCGTTCGGTGAGTGACAATAAGACATTCCGCTGCCGTTACCCGGCTGACCATAAACACAGGGCAACGGATATGACGCTGTTCGGGCATATCCCCGTAAGCGTTGATGGAACTGAAAAGAAGATCTGGCATATCCATGGACACGCATGCTCCCCTAACTCTGTTATAATGGGGCACTATTTTTATGGCAAGCTGATTTCAAGAATACAATCGTACATACCTCAGATGCTGAAAGGCTGGCGCGCAGCCGAAAAGAATGGCGGCGATTTTGAAATACGCAGCTGGGTCGATTGCTTCATGACGTGTGATGTCTATATGGTCGGCTTCGGAATGGACCTGTGCGAGGCGGACATTTGGTGGCTCGCCTGCTGCAAGAAGCGTCACTTCCCGGATAGAAAGATATATTATTATGTGCCTGAGTGGGAGATGATGGCTGATGATCCGAAACGCATACTTATGAACGCTTACGGAATAGTTATCCGTGAAATACACTGTCCGAATAATGATTACTCTGAATTTTACGAAAAAACTCTGAAAGAATTATCTGAATTGTCTGAAGAGTGACAGATCCTGTCTATGGAAATGTTTAGAATGTGACATAGGGCAAACGCCCTGAAATCTACTTTTTATTTGGAGGAACAAAATCATGCAAGGTTCATTTAAGGCAACATTCACCGGCAGCAAAAGCGATATTTCTCTTCTCGTGGAATATTTAGAGGAGAATTATCCGGAACTCGAAAATGTCACATTGTTTCTCATTGTATAATGGCTTTACAAAGCCATTCCTCAGAAACAGATTTACGATTTTGGCTATGTGTATATGACGTTATCAGAAAAAATGTTTTCAAAACGTTTTCACGGATGCACTTGCTTGAAGTGTTTCATGAGTCTGGAAGTGCCTCTACCACCCCAATACTATCATGGCATTTTCGGGCGGTTTCTCATAATCGTTCGGAATTGCCACTGTTCCGCTTGGTTATCGCATTTGTGTGGGATTTCAGCAATCCAGTGGAACCAACGGAAAAATGACGATATCAGGGGTGATATTTCGGATTTTTTAGAAAAGATTTTAGAAATGGTGTAATTCAAACACGTTTATTATTCTGGTCTAGATGACCCGTGACAGGGGAAACCTGCGACCGGATTTACCGCTCTATAAAGCCGTTTGTTTAACCACACGAGAATAGTATATCACAGTTAGCATGAAGTGTCAAGCCATTTACATATCAATGAAAGTTTTCCTGAATCCAGTTCTCAATATGGTCAGCGATAACGTCATTATTCAGATCCTGGAACATGAAATGATCATTTCCGGTTATGCCCTCCTTCGGGAGATCGACAACCCTGCATACGCCGCCTTGGGCGGTGTAGCTGTCTGCAAAATCATAGCAGGTCTGGCGCATCATCTGCCACATTCCGGTAGCCTGAATGCTCGGGTCGCCGTTGTCAATGTAGTCGCCGAAGTAGAACGTTACCGGGATATTCTGCGATGTGACCGCCTTGTAATCCTCAGAATCCGCTCCGGGAGCTCCGCCCGGCTCGATGGCTACGATAGCCGCGATATGCTCAGTGTACTTTGCGGCAGTCCAGCCGGGACCTCCGCCTTGAGAATGCGTCACCAGAATGGAGTTCTTCCCAGTGCGCTTGTAAACCTCGTCAATTGTTGCTGCAACTGCCTTTGCAACGGTTTCATTATCGAAATCTCCGCCCATATCGGAAGTCATTCCGGTGTCCGGGGTCATCTGACGGAAGAACTGGTCAACGGAATCATCGTCATTAGGGAACTGGGAGCCTTCGTTAGTCACGGACTTTCCGTTCTCCCATCTGCCGATTCTGAACTGCGTGTACCACCGCTGATCAAGCGTCTTGGTGCTGATATCGCCGCTGACTGAAGTTGCTCCGGCTTCACCGCGGCGCGGCTCGTCGATAAGGTAAACGCTGTGTCCTTTTCTCAGGAACATATCCGACCAACCCTCGCGTCCGTCAGGAGTTGTCATCCAGCCCATCCTCGACTGACCGTAGCCGTGCAGGAACACCATGGGAAGCCCCGTTTCCTCGGCAGGTATCTGATACAGCACATTCGCATGGTCAACGTGCGCAGTCTGACCTGCGCCGGTTTCCTCCCATTGTTTTTCCGGGTCAAATTCTCCGTCGGAGGTCACTGTGATTCCGCCTGCTGAAAAAATACCCTGCTCGGCGATGATAAGCGCTCCGGAATTGTCAGAGCTGCCGTCCGCCTCGGCTGTTACTTCGGGCTGCGTGGAATCAGTTGTTTCCGGTTCTGCCGCAGAGCTTTCAGACGACGTGGTAGAGTTCTGTGAGCTGATTCCGCCGGAAGCGTTGCTGTTGGAGCAGCCTGCGAGCGCTGCGGTGCAAATCACGCAGGAAAGCACAAATGCTGCAATTCTTTTCTTTTTCATGTTTTATCTCCTTTAGTCAATTTATATCAGTAGCCTATCCTGTCCAGCCATTCCCGGACAGTCTGGGTCTGATCGTTCTGCATATCTCCACCGCGTATCGGAAGTCCCTCCAAAACGGTAGCGTCGGGTTCCTGCTGGGCAATGTAGCGGTATGTTCCGCCGTCGCGGCTGCCCTCATGGGTGTTGAACGGAACGATGGTCTTTCCGGAAAGGTCGTACTCGTCAAGGAATGTCTTGATTATCTGCGGGACCTCATACCACCATATCGGATAGCCGATGAATACCGTGTCGTACTGCTCCATGTTCTCGACTGTGCCGGCGATTTCCGGGCGCTCGTCGTTGTCCTGTTCATTCTTGGTGTAGTCAAACAGCGCGTCGCCTGTCGGGTAGGGAGTTACCGGCTCTATGCGGAACAGCTCGCCGCCGGTCTGCTCGTGAATTATCTGTGCCAGCTTGTCGGTGTTTCCTGTTTCCGAAAAGTATGCGATGAGTATTTTCCCGCCCTCGGAGGTTTCATTGTTCTCCGGCTGGGAAGTTTCTGCCGCGTCAATTACGGAATCGTCTTCGGTAACATCGGATTTGCTCTCGGCATACGTGGAACTCTGCGTTGCAGAGCTTGTTGAAGCGCTTCCTGAGGAATTACCGTCCGCGCTCTGGCAGGCTGTGAAAGTTACCGCCATTGCAATGGGAAGAATAAGCGAAATCAGCTTTTTCATAGTGTCTCCTTACTTCTGTTTTGTGATTCTGGAGCCGCCGAACACCTCGGACATCTCCATCTGTTCAAGCGCGCTGTCTATCGCGGAAATTTCCTGCGCCGTCAGGACGATGTCCGTAGAGGCGGCGTTCTCCTGCATTCTTTTGGGAGTTCTCGTCCCGGGAATCGGCACGATGTACGGGCGCTTTCCCATGACCCACGCAAGGGATATCTGCGCCGGAGTCGCGCCCTTTTCCCGTGCAGTTTTCGTCAGCAGATTGATCAGCGCGCGGTTCTTTTCCTGCGCCTCATCGCTGAACTGCGGCATTGCACTGCGGTAGTCGTACTGCCTGTCGAACTGAAAGCCCTTTCCGTACTTAGTGGTCAGGTACCCGTTAGCCAGCGGAGAGAACGCCACAAATCCGATGTGCAGTTCCTCCAGCAGCGGGAACAGCGTTTCATACTGCCGTGCCATCATGGAATAACGGTTCTGTATCGCCGTCACAGGACACACGGAATGCGCCCTGCGAATAAGCTCCGCACCGGATTCCGACAATCCCCAGTGAGTTATCTTGCCCTCCCTGATGAGGTCGGACATCACGCCTGCGACCTCCTCTATCGGGACGTCAGTGTCGGGGCGGTGCTGATAGTACAGGTCGATGTGGTCCGTGCCGAGCCTTTTCAGCGATCCCTCCACCGAAGCGCGTATCACCTCGGGACGTGAATCCGGGATAAGCGGCTTGTTCACTGCCGTGCTGCTCATGTCAAATCGTATGCCGAATTTCGTCTCTATGACTACCTTATCACGACAGCCGCGGAGCGCTTCCCCGACAAGCTCCTCGTTCTGGTGCGGGTCGTCGGCGGAACCGCAAATTTCGGCGGTGTCGAAGAAGGTGTAGCCTGTATCCGCCGCGTGACGTATCAGCTTTATGGCTTCGCTGCGGTCGGTGGGCTTTCCATATGCGTGGGAAAATCCCATGCAGCCCAGCCCCACAGCGGATACGGTAAGGTCTTTACCGAGCATTCTTGTTTTCATTCTTTATTTTCCCCTTGTAGATAAATTTCATCAGTTTCATTGCGAAATGCCCGACCCCCGCAAACAGTATCATTATTGCGACGTAGTCCGCAAGGAACAATGCCAGCGGCTCTTCATGGTCGAAGAAAACGAACCGATTTTGCAGTAGCATATACCCCGGCAGACTGCGCTTAATGAACGCATAAACTCCGTATGCCGCTGCCGCCGCTCCGATGATTTTGAAGCATATCACAGCCGTTTTCGGAAGGTGTATGTGCTTTGAAAAAATCCCGGAAAGCATTCCCCAGTGAAGCCCCAGATGTACGCTCATCAGCACAAATCCCCAGTAGCCGCAGACCATGTGCAGGCTCCGTGCGAAAGCCCTGCCGCCGCTTATCGGAAGAAATGTGAACGCGTATCGTGAAAGTATCACTCCGCTGACCGCTGAACCTATCATTGAAAGCAGGACCAGAAAAGCCGTGACAGTCTGCAATACCCTCATCGGCGTGTATTTCCCGCGGAACACCGATTTCAGCCATCTGCGGCTCAGCACATGATGAAGAATAAACAGCAGGAACATCGCAATGCCGAGCCACTCATGCGCCGCCTGACCGATGAGGTCATATGTCATCAGCAAAAGCAGCAGAACGGTCATTGCGAGATCCGCCGAAATTCTCAGGATAAGCTCCGGCTTCATGCGGCGTTAAGGTAGCTTCTGATGGCGCTCGTATCGGACGGAGAAGCGAACAGTCCATCGTGTACATTTCCGTTTCCGGCACAGCTGCGGACGAACTGCATGGATTCCTCAAACTGGCTCTCGTCCATAGAAGCGGACTGTGCAAACGGGTAGATGTCGATTCCGGAGAGGTCGTAGCTTTCAAGGAACGTACCGATTATCATGGGCGCTGTGTGCCACCAAATGGGATATCCGATGTAGATGGCGTCGTAATTATCGAGCGCAGGAAGCGTACCCTTTATCGCAGGACGTGCGTTGCTGTCACGCTCGGCGAGAGCTACCTCGGTGGTGTCGTTATAGCTGTCGGGGTATGCGTTCAGAGGAACTATTTCGTAAATATCGCTGCCGGTTATCTCTGCGATAGTATTTGCCATTCTCTCGGTATTTCCGGAGCGTGTGAAGTACACTACCAGCGACTTTTTATCCGCTGTGGGAGCGTTGCTTTCTGCCGGGAAGCTGCCGATAAGTCCGACTGCTCTGCGGAGTATAAGCGCTGCGTCAGAAGCGTTTACAGCGCTGTTTCCGTCAACATCGGAAACCGCCAGCGACTGGCCGTCAAGGCTTGCCGATCCTACCGCGTACCGCAGGAGAAGCGAAGCGTCAGACGCATTCACATACCCGTTGCCGTCAGCGTCGCCAAGCGCCCTGTCAGCCGCAAATGCTGACGTGCTGAACACCGCAGCGAACATCATGCACACCGTGATGAATGCCGCAAATAATCTTCCGTGAAACTTAGTTTTCATGTTGTTACCTCAGTTATTTCTTGTGTAATTTATTTCGTATGCGATATTATCCATTCAAGGATAATGCTGTCGTCAAAAAGTACGTTTCCGCCGCCGTGATAATTTCCGTAGATCCCACGCTCGCTGAAATACTCGTTGTCGGGGATCTCAACGGAAAGAACGCCGCTTATCTGCTCGTCAGTCCAGCCCTGCGCCTTATATGCGGAGTAAAGTCCGTCGTAGGCCGTGCGTGCTTTCTGCGAGCCGTAGTATTCATCGTTCTCTGCCATGAATATGTAGACTGCAACGCCGTTTTCCGCTATGGGAGCGTAACGGCCGTCCCACTGTGAAGCTCCATGGAGATACGCCGCGTAAAGGTCAGGGCGCATTGAAACCGCCTGCGACATCGTTTCGCCGCCTGCGGAATATCCCGCTGCGTAAACGCGCGACGGGTCAGCGGCGTAGTTGTCAAGGAAGTATTCCGTAAGCTCAATAGCCTGCCGTGCGGACTTTTCGTGCCAGTCGGTGAGCTGTGCCGTGACAACTATCATCGGCTCTGAAAGCTTCGTCCATGACGAAAATCCCGACCAGCTCGGGACGTCCGACGAGCCTTCACCGAACCACATTCCGTCGTAGCCGGGAAGCACCACCATCATCGGGAGCAGCGTTTTCCCGTCGTATTCCTCCGGGATATAGTAGCTGTAATGTATCTCGCCGTCTGCACCGTCAAGTATCTGGTTCCGGGTGATCTCGACTGTGGGGAGTTCTGCGGACGGCTCGGAGGTTTCCGGCTTTGAGATTTCCGATTCGGAAGTTGTTTCCTGCGGCGACGAGGTCGTCATCTGGGTCGTTGAGGAAGTACCAGCCGCTGACGGAGCGCTCTCCGGCGGAACTGTGGTGCAGGCTGTTGTCAGCAGGGTCATGAGTATCGCTATTATTTCTTTTAACTGCATATTTCTCTCCTCCTGTTCTTTTGTTGTCTTGATTTTACCACAGTTTCGCTCTCGGCGGAAGTTTCAGTTTGTTCACGAGATATTACCCAAAGGTTATATCTTAAACCAAACAACAAGAAAACCGCCGTGTACACACAGCGGTCCTCTTGCTTTCTTATGAGGTATATGAAAAGGAGAAGCAGTCTTTACTTACATTCCATGAGGATATCGTAAATTTCGTCATGAGTGAGCTTCTTGCAGCAGCCTGCGGTCAGCACGGTGGAATCCGCAATTGCACGGAAATCGGTGTCTTCGGGGATCCCCAGTTCCCTGAACGTGGCAGGAAGTCCGCATTCCTTGATGAAATCAGCGAGCGCGCGTATCCCGGCTTCCGCAGCGTCAACGTTAGAAGCTGTCTGAACTCCCCAGACATTACGGGAGAAACGTGCAAATCTCGCGATATTGCTGCCGCAAATGTGGCGGTACAGAACCGGGTGAATGACCGCAAGTCCCCTGCCGTGGTTGCAGTCGGTGAATGCGCCGAGCTGGTGCTCTATCATGTGCGCCTGGAAGTCGGTTATCTTGCCGATTTTGAGTATTCCATTTTCCGCCATAGAGGAAGCCCACATCAGCTCGCTGCGTGCATTATAATTATCGTGGTCGCACAGGAGCACACGGATATTTGAAATAACGCTGCGCATTACGGCTTCGTTGATGTCGTCGGAAAGGTTGTTTTCGTCCGGCTTTCCGAAGTAGGTTTCCATCGCATGGCTGAGCGTATCGAACGCCCCGGAAATGACCTGACCGAACGGCGCTGACATCGTATATGTCGGGTCAAGGAACGCAAAATCCGCCTGCGATCCCCAGAGCGCGCCCTTGATTTTCTTGTCTACGTTTGTGATAACGGCGCCGTTATTCATTTCTGCGCCTGTTCCCGAAACCGTCACTACTGCGCCCATCGGAATGAACTTCGTGGGCTGTCTGCGCTTTACGTTTTCCATCTCCCAGATGTCCTCGGAGAGCATTGCCTGTGCGGAAACTATCTTGCAGCAGTCAATGACTGAGCCGCCGCCTACTGCGAGGATAAGCCCGACGTTGTATTCGCAGGCGAGCGCTGCGCCCTCCTGAACCTTTGCGTAGGTGGGATTCGGCATGATCCCGGAGAACTCCACGAATTCCTTTCCGGAAGCGGAAAGAATGGAGGTTATCTCGTCGTAAATCCCGTTCTTTTTAATGGAACCGCCGCCGTATGCGAGCATTACCGTTCCGCTGTATTTATCAAGCAGCGAGCGGAGATACTCCTTTACGCCGCCCTTTCCGAAGAATACCTTTGTCTTGTTTTCATAAATAAAATTGTTCATTTCAAATCCTCCCTTGTCTTTATCTATATTATACTGAAAAAGACTCCCGAATGGAAGTCTTAATCAGTATATAAGTTTATACCTGCGGGTTATATGATTCTCCGACAGCCTCTTTTGCCGCCTTGAGGAACTTCTGTACAGTCGGCGTGGACTGTGGAGCGTGGAGCAGTCCGTAAGGAATGCTGTAATCCCACTCGACGGGAATCACCCTGATGAACGGGTGAACATTCGCCCAGCCGGGAATCGCAAGCAGAACGTCATTACTGTTCTCGCAGCGGTTGAAGATATCCATGTTGTAAAAATCGAAATCCACTATATTTATCTGCGAATGATTTTTCCAGATGTCGTCACGCAGGCTGTCAACATATCCGCTCCAGCCGCGGCGCATAAGGAGCAGGTTTTCTCCATAGAGATCCTCTATTTTCAGCTTGTCCAGCGCCGCAAGCCTGTGCTGCATTGAAACTGCACACCCGAAAGGCACACGGGAAAGCTCCAGCCCAGCGCAATTACGAAGCTCCAGCATAGTTTCATCGAAAATTCCACCCACCACGTCGATGTTCTTTCCGAGGTTCCCGAGAATTTCACGGGCGTTTTCAGGGGTATTCTCAAACGGCACGAGCTGGAATTTCATGTCCGGGCAGTGGGTCTGTATCCTGCCCCAAAGCTTCATCAAAAGCTGTGCCGGTGTCATCGGCGAAGTGCCTATGCGGATAACGTTGGTGTCCTCCTGCATAGCGTTTTTCGCCCTGATAGCGGAATCCCGGCAATACTGTATGATGTACTTTGAATCCTGATACAGCGACCTGCCGGCTTTGGTGAGGATAAGTCCCCGGTGAGTCCGTTCGAACAGCTTCACGCCGAGGGAGCTTTCCAGCAGATTTATCTGCTTTATGACTGCGGTGGGAGTTATGTATGATTCCTCCGCCGCCTTATTGAAGCTGCCTGCGTCCGCTACTTTTATGAATGTTTCAAGCTGCGGATTGTACATGATTTCGCCCTCCTGTAAACTTTCATTACATAAATTATATACAAAAAAAGGGATAAAGTCAATAGATAACGTGTGAAAGAAATCTGAAAAAAACGCAGATATAACCTTGGGGTATAATCTCATCAACAATCGGGAACTTCGGCGGCGGAAGCGTAAAGAGCGCCCCGAAAAGAAAGTCAACCCCGTGACTGCTGTGCTTGACGCAATATCCGGCTGTATGTCCCCGATAATTCCTGCGATCATAGGTGCAGGCATCGTCAAGGTGCTGCTGATAGTGCTGGGGTATTTTGTCCCTGCTGATAATCAGACAATGCAGCTTCTGGACGTTATCGGCGACGCAGCATTCGATTTTCTGCCTGTACTTGTGGCGTTTTCGGCAGGCCGTAAGTTCGGTGCAAACCCGATGCTTACCGCTTCTGTCGTGGCAGTCCTCATTCACCCGGATTTCATTTCACTCCTAAACAGCGCGGCAGACGGCGAATTCGTCAGATTCCTTGGCATTCCAGTATCAAACACCTCATATTCGTCAACAGTTATCCCGGCTATTCTCACCGCATGGGTGATGTCGTATATTGAAAAACTGGTGGACAAGATAACTCCGTCCTTCACTAAGAACTTCCTGAAACCGGCGCTTATACTGCTCATCTCGTCGCCTGTCGCATTCCTGCCGCTTGGTCCGCTTGGTTCTTTTATCGGCAACGGACTTTCTGCGGTACTCGTATTTGTCCAGTCCCACGCAAGCGTTGCGGCTTATGTGATAATGGCTGCGGCAATGCCGTTCATCGTAATGACCGGTATGCACTGGGCATTCCTCCCCGTTACTCTCCCTGCGCTTGAGACAGCCACCGGCGAGGGACTTATGCTCCCCGCAATGCTCATAAGCAACGTCGGACTTGGCGCCGCCTGCCTTGCCGTCGCTGTAAAGACCAAGGACAAGAAACTGAAGCAGCTCGGTGCTTCCTCCGGAGTTTCCGCACTGTTTGCAGGCGTTACCGAGCCGGGACTTTACGGCGTTCTCATGCCGCTCAGACGTCCGCTTATAGCTTTCCATCTGCGAGGACGTCAAGTCCGAACTCAGAGCGGAGAACATCGGCTATTCCGACAAGGTGGAACTCGGAATTATGATCGAAACTCCCGCGGCTGCGCTCATCAGCGACAAGCTGGCTCCGCTGGTGGATTTCTTCAGCGTGGGTACTAACGACCTTACGCAGTACACGCTGGCGTGCGACCGTCAGAACCCGGACATCGAGCAGTTCATCGACACTCACCACGAAGCGATTCTGCGGCTCATCGAGATGAGCGCCGAGAACGCCCACAAGCACGACGCGTGGATCGGAATATGCGGCGAACTCGCGGCGGATACGTCGCTTACCGAGGAGTCCCTCCGCATGGGAATCGACGAGCTTTCCGTTTCGCCGACGTTCGTGCTGAAAGTTCGCGAGGCAGTAAGGAATATCGGATAATAAATGAAAACACCCTCCTGCCGTACAATGCGGCAGGAGGGGAATTTCATAGACAAACCTGACAATAAGAAACACGGTGCGATCCTATAATTGAATCGCACCGTGTAATTATATGTTCAGAATTATACGCTCTTTCCCATCTGATAAGCCTGCTCCATTGCGGGGCTGTTCTTAATCTTTCCGGGTTCGTACACGCCGTTTCCGATGATAACTCCCTTTTCGACTGCGCCCTCTACGCAGTCCGCATAGCCGCGGAAGCACGCAAGGGTCGTATCTGCGGAGGTTTTCGCTTCGTCCGCCATCGTGACGATGTAGTAAAATTTCTTGTTCTTGACCTCCAGCCAGCGTGCGACTGTGCGGTCAATAACCGCCTTTAACTGCGAGTCGATAGAGTAGAAATAAACCGGGCTGGAAAGCACGATAACATCAGCGTCGATCATCTTCTGCAATACCTCAGCCATGTCGTCCCTGTGGGCGCACTCGCCGTTGTGGCTCCGGCAGTAGTAACAGCCGGAACATGGCACGATTTTCTTAGCAGAAACGCGGATCTTCTCGACCTCGTTGCCTACCTCCTGTGCGCCACGAAGGAATTCATCGCACAGAATGTCTGAATTGCCGCCCTCGCGGGGGCTTCCGGATAAAATCAAAACCTTTTTGCTCATACTGTTGCTCCTTTATCTGTGGAAATTTGTGAATGTCGGCTGTTCCTTTTGCGGAAGCCCGAACTGCTCCTTGCCAAGCTGAATGCTCTTCATCATGAACGCCATATTGCGCCCAAGCGTGCGCATGGTCTGCAAGCCTTCGGCGTCCTGCCTTACTTCTTCTGCGGAGCCACCGTAAACCATGTTCCAGTACTGGCTGGAAGCCACGGGCATTCCCGTCATGGTGAAATACTTATTCAGCACGTCAAAAGAAGCGGTATTTCCTCCGCGGCGGCAGGTCACGACAGCCGCTCCGACCTTCATGGTCTTGTCCGTGTGGAGCGTGCTGAAAAACAGCCTGTCCATAAACGAAATTGCGCCGCCTGCCGGAGATGAAAAGTAAACCGGCGCGCCGATCACGAATGCGTCCGCTTCCGCGAGCTTCGGTGCGACCTGGTTCACGATATCGTCGAACACGCATTTCCCGGTCGAAGCGCACTTGCGACAGGCGATACAGCCCCGGATATTCTTGTTTCCGACGTGGATAAGCTCCACCTCGATCCCCTCGGATTCCAGCGTATTTCTGAGTTCCGTAAGCGCTGTGAATGTGCAGCCGTTAGGGCGCGGACTGCCGTTTACAAGCAATGCTTTCATAGATATTCCTCCCTGTCATTCAAAAATCTGTTCCAGCCATGCGGCGTAATCACTGACCCAGCCGCCGTCAGAGCCGAACCCATGCGGCCAGCCGTCCAGCACTATGCGTGATGTCGGAATCCCCATGCCCTTTATCACATTATACTGCTGCTGGAACTGACGGTAAAACGGGTCCTCCGTGCCGTACACATAGAATGTCGGCGGAAGATCACCCTCTGCCAGCCAGTCGGGGTCCATATTTCCAACGCTCAGTCTGCCGTAGAACGAATATATCATTCCCGCTGCGGAAGCGTGGGCAGGAATATCGTCCAGCTCGTCAGGAACGTAGCTGCTGTCAAGCGCCGTGCCGTTTACATCTTCGTCGTAGTGCATGAGAAATTCGCCCGCCTGAATGCCGCCTGCGGAAAATCCCATCACAGCTATATCATCGGGGTCGATACCATAAATCTCTGTGTTTTTGCGGACGAAACGGACAGCCCTTGCAACGTCAAACGCGCCCTCCTCCTGAGTGTACGGATGCAGGCGGTAATCCACGATAAACGTCTGAAATCCCAGTTCGCGCAGCGTCGCCGCAGTCGGGAGCGAATCGGTGTAATTACCACGGAACTGATACGCACCGCCTGCCATAAGAACAACGGCTCCTTTGGGCTGAACGCCTTTCCTTACGGGAATCGCCGTGACGTAAGGGCGAAAATCCCACTCGTCAAAAAATCCGGTCATGTCTTCTGTGAAACTGGTCTTTGCCGGGACGTTGCCCTCCTCCCAAAGATACAGCACCTGCACGTTTTCCGGGTCTGCCGCCGTATTGAGTACTGTCTGATTTCCGGAGGGCGCAGGCAGCTTTCTCATCATGTTGTCCCGTGAATAATCGCTGATTTTTCCGCTGCCGTAGTCATACTCGGCAGGGAAATCATCGGGAGTCGCAACGGTATTCTCGGAAGTGCCTGACCGGAGGTCGTCGGTGTTTTCCACAGGAGTTGAGATCTGCGATTCTGCTTTTGTTGTCATGGCGTTTTCAATTGCCGAGATTCCCTGCTCGATACTGTCGCCGACCGAATCAGGCTGACCCTGGCAGGCAGTAAGGGAAGCGCTCAGCAGTGCGGAAATTACCGTTGTCAATGCTTTGTTTCCCATGTTTATATCCCCAGACTGTTCACCCATTCGTTTACCTCGTCTTCGGAAGCGGAGGAGCGGAAACGCTGACCGTCCTGCCAGTTACCCGTGCCTGCCAGCTCTGAAAGGATAGTGCCGCTCTGTCCCATTCCGGAGGAAGCGGAGGTCGCAAAGGGAATAACGGTCTTGCCGGTGAAATCATTCGCCTTTACAAAGCCGTTGACTGGCCATGCCGCAATACCCCACCAGATGGGATAGCCGATGAATACGGTGTCGTAATCCTCCCAGCCATCGACCTCAGTTGCGGTTAGCGGAACGTCACGGAGCGTTTCGTTATCATGCTCGCGGCTTACGCGGCTGTCGGGGTCGTTGTAGTTGAGGTCTGCGCTGGTGTACGGCTCGGTGGGAGTAAGCTCAAACAAATCTGCGTCCACAGCCTGCGCGATGTACTGCGCTGCCTGTTCGGTGTGTCCTGAACCGGAATAGTAGACTACCAGCGTCTTTCCGATCTGGGAATCCGTGTCGTCTGCTGTGTCGACAGTGGGAGCCGCCGTGCTTTCAGTCGGAGCTTCCGTAGTTTCGTGTGCGTTCGTTGGCGCTGTCGTTGACAATGTGCCTGATGTTGTACCGGAAGCAGCAGATGTACCGCTGGAAGATGTGTTACCGTTACAAGCGGTAAGTCCGAGTGCGAGCGCAAGGCTCATAATAATTGTAGTCAGTTTTTTCATGTTTGTCAATTCCTTTCTGATTTAGTTCGTTGTATTCTGCCGCTCCCAGAACGAAACTGCCTGATCCAGCCAGCCTTCGGCGACTGTGCCTGTACCGATACCGAATCCATGGCGCAATCCCGGGTAGGAATGGAATTCGGTGTCTATTCCGAGAGCGCTGAGCGCTTCAAGTCTGCGCTGCATTATGCGCCAGTTGGCTATTCCGTCGCTTTCGCCCACGCAGGCAAAGGTCGGCGGGTCGGATTCGCTGTATTCGCTATGTCCCGTGTACTGCATTATCACGGCGGAGGGCTGAGGGAGTTCATCTCCGCCGAAAGCGGTGGTACCATAAGAGCCTACCCACGCCGCCATACGGGCGCCCGCTGAACCTCCCCACAGGGAATAGCCGTCAGTATCGACCTGCAATTCGTCAGCGTGTTCGAAAATAAAGCTTATCGCACGGGACAGGTCTTCGCAGGCGGTCTGCGCTCCGGGTCGGTAAATCAGCGCGAATGCGTTGTAGCCGAGTTTGGAAAGCTCCAGCGCATGCGGAAAACTGTCCTGCATTGCCCCAACGTATGCGAAGCCTCCTCCGGCATTGCACACGGCGAATTTCGCATTTGGGATTCCCTTGAAGAAGAACAGCCCGGTGTCACGTTTATCGGGGTCTGACTGCTTTTCTTCCTCGGTATAGATGTCGAAGAATATCGTTTCGCCAGCATGCGCGTGATCTCTGAAATAATTTGCTATCTCCACGGTCTTGTCCGGGTCGATGTTGTTGTACCACACAAGGCTTAAATCGCCCAGCGTATTTCCGCTGTAATAGCCCTCGTCAATCGGGAAAATCAGCCTCCCGTAATCTCCGAAAACTGCGTCACTCCGCACCTCGTTAACGGGGGTGTCCCGGGTATATGTATGCGTTTCCATGACTTCAGGGTCATTCTCTTCCGTTGCTGATTCTGTACTGCCCGGCGGCGCTGACGGTATTTCTCTGCTGCACCCCGTGAGCGCCAGCAGAATACTGAATACTACGCTTAATATAGACTGTTTCATCTTATCACCCGCTTATATTATAGCAGAAGCGTGACATTTTGGGAAGTCACGCTTTGTTTATCAGATTATACCTTTGGGTTATATCTTAGTGTTGCAAGCGTTACGGCAACAAAATGTCGTCAACAATCTTAACACAGCTGTGCCGTAAAGCGATATTTGTAGATTTAGTTTATCTTTCAGAGATGTATCTACGAATATACTTCTCTACACTTTCTTTCAATATTCTCCATTGATTTCCCACCCTGAATGCCTCGATCTCACCGCTCTGCACCAACCGCAGAGCGGTGTTTTTTCCTATATGCAGCAGTTCCTGCAACTCTTTTAGTGTCAGTATATCTTTTGTATTGTTAAGCATTATAACACGCTCCTTTTCGGTTTATTTAATCCCATGTTCGCCCGAAAACCCTCCAATCACAGAGATATATTATTCTGCTGAATGGAGGTGATCCGATGAAGGAAT